>ERZ825896.3771-NODE-3771-length-12396-cov-3.760878_pt1 | contig 12396 bp, 8 predicted proteins | sample MGYA00519858_ERZ825896 | MGnify/ENA primary metagenome ERZ825896 (study PRJEB31778, sample SAMEA3449214) | human gut metagenome | biome: human gut; feature: human-associated habitat; material: faeces | place: United Kingdom | collected 2010/2012 ... | reverse complement strand
TTGTGCTTCAGTTTCGGATTTGTGTCACCAGATACATAGAAGGTACCAAGCAGCTTGAGTAGCCAGGACGCATTTGGTTCGTCTGCAAAGCTCAGGAACTTTTCCTGAACCATCAATCATCCCCATCCCAATATGCGTTCTGCATATTCTCAACCAAAGTCGCCTGGTTAACATTGTCTGCTGCACGCTCAATTTTGGCATTGTACAGACCAGTAAGAAGCCACGGTTTGAAGCTGTAAACTTTCCTAGGGTACTGTTTATATTTCATCATTACATATGCAACATCTTCTGCCGTGAGTTTTAGGAGTCTATCAGTTACAATTTTGGTTGAATAAGACTGGCCTCCAATTTTAGTGTCTATAGCCTTTGAGTTAACCGTATCGTAGATGGTATCAACAATTGCGTCAAGTAACTCTATTGATGATTCTCTGGAGCCATACCAATGAGGATCAGACGTCAATGACTGAATTTTCCAATAATTTAATCGTTCACGCAATTGTTCTACAGTATATTTCACTTGATCATTTTTCTCATTTTGAGAATTTGTTAGGGTTACTACTTTATCCACTTTTGAGGTTGAAAAATTTCTTTCCAAATGATGGAAATTTTGCTTTTTTGCTTGACTTTTCTCTTCTAGTAGTGTATCATTACTTATAGAGAAATCTACAAAATTTATATCTTCTTTGGAAAGCGGTTCGTCTTTTTCTGGTGTTGGCGCATCAGAAGAAGACGCTTTCTTTTTATCCATTTTTTTACCACAACTCTTCTCTTCTTCCCCAGCCTCTACTGTGTATCCGTATGTGCGCAATACGTTTATCATTTCAAGAAGCTGTTCCTGAGTCAACGACTTCTGTAGTTCTTTATGATTATCAAATCCCTTAACAGCAAAACTAGCATCAACAGTATAAATATTACTAGTCTGCCCTTTTCCCTGCGTATAACGTGCTTGTCGAACAAGCATTTTCTTATCGATCAACTTTTTTAGAGTATACTGAACAGTACGCTCCGACATGCCTGTTTTTCTAGCCAGCGTGTTTACACTGGGAAAAGCAGCGCCAGTTTCACTAGCTGCACCGTAACGCATCAATAACACCATTAATAACTTTTCTTTAGAACGCAACCCTTCGCAATCCAAAAAATCATTATAAATGGCTTTGAACGGTCTTGTCCCTTGAATGTCTACAAAACTTATATCTTCCTTGGAATTTTCGTCATTTTCTCCTAATGTTGGCGCATCAGAAGAGGACGCTTTCTTTTGTATCGGCTCTACTACCATATACCCAGCAGACTTAACTTTTCTAATTGCTTCCGACAGTTCTGAATTTTCTTCATATTTTTGGGGAACTACTTCGGTGTCTAAGCTTGCCCAAACTTCCGGAGTATCCCGTATGACGTAAAAATTTGCTGCCCTTGCCTTACTGTTTTCCAAATACCGAGCTTGGCGAGTGATGAGCTTTTTTTCTTCCAGTGAGTGTAATGTAAGCCGTACTATTTTTTCCGTGAGTCCAGCTTTTTTTGCCAATCCTGCATAACCAGGAAATGCTCCTAAAGGCTCATCTTTTCCATATCTGCCATAGCGCAATAAGATAATCAGTAACATTTTCTCATTTGAGTTCAAATGTTCACAATCTAAAAAGTCAGTGTGCAACATGGTAAAAGGTCGATATTCTATATATCTCAACCTGTTATCCATACTTTATATCATCACATAATACTGATTTGTGGCTGGAGCGCCACTTGTATAGCATCTTACTCTACCCTTATCTTCAAGGCTTTTGACTGTTCGAATTGCTGTCCCTCGATTCACACTTAACTTTTTTGCTAAGCAACTGTAGCTGATACTATTGTTATTCAGCAGAACAATTAACGTTAGTTTTTCTTTGCAGTCTAGTGCTGGATCATCCATGATTTTTTCGTAAGTTGCCACGATTATGCTCCTTTCTCTAATGTCAATTCCTAAAATTTTTCGTTACTATTTATGATGGTTGCTGTACGATACCATCACTGTCAGTAGTATAGCATGATGCTAGCTGCAAATCAACTGTTTTTTTTAATTTTGGCAATAATGCACAATCATGTTCTTTTTTTTGTGTGATATACACAGTGTATTTTTTTTCAGATAAGAAAAAAAGAAGAATATAAAAATATTAAGAGTATAAATAAAAGGTATAATTCGGGTGCAAAAAAAACCAGATGGGACGCAAAATGAACCAGACCCCGGTACAAAATAAACCAGACCCCGGTGCAAAATAAACCAGATGTACCCGGTGCAAAATAAACCAGACACCTACGCAAAATATAGTATACCCTATACGTATACTTATTGTGATGCTCCCGCGCACGTTGGTGATATGAAGTTTCCACGTCCGTGCAGTGCATAGCTCTGGTTGACGTGGTACTCTGTCAGAATTGGTAGATAAAACATATGTTTGACTATGGAGTAAAAAAAGAGCCAAAGGCACAATGCCTCTGACTCTTCTAGTTAAGTTTCACTTGATCTATCCATGAGTTCTCGAATCTTTGCACCACTTGAACTTGAACCAAAGGAAAACTTGGATTTTGGCTTAGTTTCAGACTTCATATCACGTAAAGTATTGTCTGAGCTAATCTCTTTTTTTACAGACGTTTCGATGGTCCGTTTTTGTGATATAACGGCTTCATCTTCAGGTTCTACGGGCTTAATGTTAACGTTAGTCTTGTTTTGCTCATCATAATGGACTGGTTTATGCAGTACTGGTTTCTCCTGTTCAGTACTACCAGAACTTGAAACTGCACTATCTTCTGGCGACTGCAAAAGAATTTTTGCACAAAAATCCCAAGAAGGCATTATTGATTCATTCACACCTTCCTCGATTGCCCTATCAAACAGTCCAATTAAAAAAGAATTAATTTTTCGTTGCGTTCGCAGAGTCGCTAATTTTTCAGTAAGAACTGGATCGTTTGGAGTTTGAATGCTAACTGTAATAGTCCAATCCTCTTTATGGGTGCAAAGCTGAGGATTTACTGTTCCAATTTTTAGAATTTTTCCAGTAGCTAAGAAGTTCCACAGGAGAGGAGCAAGGATAGCACCAACATATCCTCTCTCCTCTCTTGTAAGTTCCAACCATCGAAGTAGCTTAGGATTCTTTTTGGAAAAACGAATTACACAGCGCTCTGCAGAGCCTTTCATTACTCTCTGTCCGCTGCATCAGCGCGGACTAATCCAACAAGTATCTTGTAAGCCCCATAGGAAACTCCAAATACAGAGCCAACATCATTATGGTCGATATCCTTTCCAGTAATTAAGTTTACCTGCTCGATGTTTTGCCAGTTTGTAAGAATATTCGACAGGTAATCAAACATAACGCTGCCACCTGTTCCACCTGTGATAAATGCAGAACTTACTTTCTTCATACCGAACTTGCGATCAAGGTATTTGATTAAGTTGTTTTTAGCATCGTTTAATACTTCTGCTCGAATAGCAGCAACGTCAACTTTTACTGATCCGGAGTCTGTGCTAGCAAACAACGTCCGCTTTCCGTTGCAATAGTCATTGATTAATGATAATGACAGTTCAGCATCTGAAATACGAGCGGTTGTGTAAGCATTTCTCAGACGTTTTGCAGTTTCTTTATCAAACTCTTCCATCGAGAATACCTCTTCTGGAATTGCTACGCCAGAAGCATCTGTAGCATTACCATTCAGTACCTTTAGTGCCTTAGTAATGAACAAGATTGCGCATGTATGGTAGCCAGCATCAATTAATAATGCCGGTAAATGCTCCTGCATTGCGGCTTCAAAGTCTACCGAATACTCTCCACACTCGTTGGTATACTGTCCATGGAAAGCTGCCAATGCCTGAGAATAATAGATAGTTTGAACGATTGGTAATTTTTCTGGTAATGTAACAGATACATTCCTGGAAAGCCGAATTCTTGCGTCAACTGGTACACTTAAAAGTGTGCGGATATTTTTTTCTGCTTCGCTTTTATAAGCATGAGGTACAGTCACGATCATCCAGATTTTCCACGAAGAAAGATCATTTAAATCCTGAAGAGAAAAATCAACCTCATTTGGGACCTTTGAATAACACCATAATGCACGAATAACGGCACTATAGAAAGATGCGCGGAATGCAGGTGTTGAAAAACGTTCTTCATTTGCGTAGAAATTAGAGATATCGACTGCTTCATCAATCAAATCTTCCTGTGCGTTTTTACCTGTTGCGTACTGAAGGACTTTCCCTGAATTAAAATCTCTCATCTGTACAAATGAGCCGTCACCGATAGTTGATAATTTGATATCTTCGAAGTCGTCGCTTTTGCCGATCTCAACAACAAGTGATTTTGATAAATATTCGCGATTGTTGATATAGATTTTAAATCCATCGTAGCCTGGATCTACAGAGATAAGAAGCATCTTGTTTTCTTTTAAGTAATTCAAAACTTCTGCTCTCTCCTCATCCTGCTCCATTAGTATTGTTTTTTCTTTGTTTGCCATATGAGCACCTCCAATTTTTTTTATTATGTTATGAGTATAGCACGGTTAAATAGTGTTGTCAATAAAAAAAGCAATACTTTTTATATAATTTGCAATATTTTGCAATATATTTTATGAGTTTGCATTTGAAATTATGCAGAGTGCAATACCTGCCAATTAAAGAAAAATGCAATGCTTTTATATATTTTGCAATACTTTGCAATATATATTATCTAAACATAGCATTTTTTATGCTATTGCAATATTTAATAAATTGCAATAGTTTATATGCAATATGCAATACTAATTATTGTATTTTATATGATATGCAATATATTATAGTCAGTATTATTTAAAAAGTATATTAGTTTATCAGCAGGCTTAGTACTCTGGATCAAATAATATCATCCAGATAGCAGGTGCCAAGTTATATAGCCAATGCTTTATAGAAAAAGATATGGCAATTCCATGGCAGTTTACGTTAGAATTTTATAAGAAAATTACAAGAGAAGGATAAAAAACAATTGAAATATTATGGTCGATTACAACTGATTACAATACGATAAAATATCTAAAACATACATAAAACCTTTTAAATAAGCCATTTTATATTTCTATAAAACTAGAATATTATTCTGTTTTACAAAGCAAGTGACTTCAATATAATAAAAATGGAAACACTAAAATTGCAGTAATTCACAGGCAGTACACATTTGAATATTATCGTAATTATCTGTAATGAATTAGAAATAAATAAAGTTGTAAAAGTAACCCTGATCTGAATGGAATCCGTAGCCAGTGAGCGTGCACCACGTCTATAACAGGCCTGCTTAGGCAGGGTAAGCGGTCTTGCGGGACTTTCCTGATCTGTGATGTATTTTTCAATCATTGTGAGACTTCGATCACTGGCATTACGGATGAAATAGCTGTCGGCCTAGAAGTATGGTTTCTGGTAAAACTGACTTGAAAATTCAACCTTGAGTGATCTTTTGGTTATAGACAAGCCCAGATCTTCTGCAATCAGATTTTATCGTTCCGCCAGGGCGCATGGCAACTTAATTCAATACATTATTAGTACGTAGATGTTTGACTTTCGCATGCTAATTTATGAGTTTCATCGCTGCTTTTCATAGTTTTTTTGAGCCTTTTTTGAGAGCTTTTTGTTCCTGCTTGATTTTGGACTCAATCGTTCGATATGTCTTCCGGAAATCTGGTGCGTTGCCATTACAGTCTACATACAACCTTGGCAGCGAAATATCCAGCCCTATTGCATCATCCGGACAATGCAATTTTGACATACTTCCACGGCTTTACTCGCAGGCTTTCCTACCCAGATCTTGAATACTCCATTAGAGAATATTATCGCTCTCCATTGGGCTCCTTTGTGACAGTACAGGACTCACTTTTCCGTTCGTCCGAATTTGGCGATGAACCTAAGCTGAATGGAATCTGTATGCTTTGAAAATTTTAAACAATAGATTACAAATGAAATTAAAATAAAAAAAATAATGATTAGAAATACAAGTCTATTTGCTAAAGAAATAATATTAGAAATGCTTTAGAAAATAACTAAAAAAATATAGCAGTTTACAAGTGTTTACAACGGCAACAACGATAACAAAAATGTTTAAAAACCTATATAAACAAAGGAAATGACGTTCTAAAAATATAAAACATTATACTGTTTTACCAAGCTGTATTGCATGTGAAATATTGTAAATAATAATGCAAACTATTGTAAAATAACTAATAATAAATATTAAGATTTTACTGTAATATAACGGGAATGTAATGGAAATGTTGAGACCTAAACCGGCAAAAATCAAGTTCCATACAATGAAATTTTCATGCCCAGTGCGGCGCGTAGCTCCTATGAACGCGAAGATTTCATTGAATTGCGAATTGTACATGTGTATCAGCCAAGACAGGATCATACATATATGATGCTGTCTGGAGAAGTATCGGCAATTGGCATACTCCCACGGTTAAAACCGTGGGCTTTCCCGCCCGATCATTGTAAAAATCAGTCTAATTCAGGTGCCGCAATCACAGACATCTTTGAACTTATTAATTAGGCCCTGGTCAATAAGTTGGTTATTGAATGGCCTAAGATTCCCACGCCAACTTCCTAAAGAATTTGCTTGTAAAAAACAATAAAATGATCACCACGTTTTTAGAAAATCATAAAAGAGACTTCAATAATTACCACATATTACAATTCAAACATATATTTAATAATTGGCTTAAAACCTTGATTTTTGCTAATAACATTATTCTATAATTATAGTTTTTTATAATGGATTACCAATCGAATTTTACATTACTCCCCTTGAAATTTATCAAAAAGTATGATAATGTGAATGTATAAATAAGATATTTGGAGGTGATCATTGTGATTGAAAATGAGAAAGAACAGGAAATTGAAAACAATACAGAAGAAATCATTGACTTGGAAGGTATTGAGATTGATTCTCAAAATGTTACACCTGAGCTTCAAGAAGAGCTAGATTCTCAAAAAATACTGATGAATGAATTATCAACCTTATTGAGCGAAGGCGTGCCGAAAGAGGAAGAGGAAAAATTTACTCAATCTCAAGTATCAGCCAAATTAGGAATACCTCGTTCGACGATGCCTCACTATATAGATCTTTATGAAAAAATAACAGAGCCAGATGACAGTGACGGCAAACGAGCGATGCGTTTTTTTGTGCGAACAAAGACTGCCTTATATATTACGTCTCGCGGGGTTCAGTTTTTAAAGTTGATTCGCGAGCTTAGTAAGGTTCACAAAATATCCCAAGAGTACCTACAGCAATATGTTGCTGATGCAATGGCCAAAAAACCCCTACAGCCAACATTAAATGAGGCTGATATAATACTTCTTTGTGGCATATTTCAGAAAATGGCACAAAAGTATTATCCTGGAAACTCAGCTGCAGCACGCGAGAAAGACAAGCGTATTGAAGATCTGTCAAAGGTGAATAATGATTTGCTTGAGAATTACGAATTGTTAGTTAGCGAAAACAGAAAAAAGAATGAAGAGCTTGACGCTCAAAATCAAGCATTGATAGAGCAGAACAGGGTGTTGGCAGAGCAAAATCAAATATTGGTGGAACAGCTCAAAGAGTTTTCAAAAAAAGAGCAGGAAAGAGAAGAAGAGCCCGAGAAAAAAGGATTTTTTTCGAGATTTTTCGGTTTGTAATCCGATTTGTAAGTGTGTTGCTTCTCCAGACTACGCAGGATGAGGTTTTCTGCAAAAAAATAACAGAAAGGATGTGTGATGTATATGCAGCGACTAGTAGTCGATATATCGCAGCAGATTGAGCAGGTGGAAATCCCGTCAAAATTTTTTGAGCATAGGAAGAATGATGGAACCTGGTCTGAAACAACTGCGGAAATACTTCGCAAATTTGAACAATCAGAGTTTTGTGCACCAATATGTGATTATCTAAGCCAAATGGCACAATTTGAAAAAGTAATAGAAACAACGAATGGATGTTGCGCTACGTTTTTTCAACGTGCAATAAAAAGTGTTATGAATGATGCTGTTTCAAGGCAATATTCTGGCCCTCAAAAAATACAGCTTACTCTTGCTCCTGAAAACGATACAGAGCCATTGTTAACATCAGCAATGACAGTTTTGCGAGTGATTCAAGATGCCCAGCTGCACATTCTTCGAAAGAATGGCACTGATCTAATGACTATTGATATCTTTAAGGATATCGGGTTGATATACAGCGAGAATTGTAAGACTATCAACCCTGACACACTGGTATTTCGTTTCTCAGATGAATTTTTTTGTTGGTGCTGGCTGTGTTGCCAGGCGAAAAGAGGAAAGCTTAAACATGAAAGTCAAATGATTAGCGCAGTGGAAGAGAGCGGCTTCCAAAAATATTGTAAAGACTACGGAACGCCACAGCTCAACCAGAAACTGATACAGCTAATGAATGGCACACGAGAAAGACCAAGTACAGGAAAGATTGAAGTGAATGGTCAGGAATACTGCTCGATCGAGCTGAGGACGAATCCCAAAGATTTGTTTGGATATGATATGTTAACTTTTGTAACTGATAGAGAAGAATATCAGTTAGAAGAAGGAGACAAGGTAATCATCTTAGACGAAAACAATCGTGAACACAAGTGCATTATTCAGAAAAGTGACTTTGGAGCATGGTACTTGATCCTTGATGTACTGCCTATTGATGAAGAAGCAAACTGGGCGGATAGTTATCGAATGATGTTAGATAGTTCAGTTCCATGTAGATTGCCAGCATCACCAGAAAAAGCAAAATCAACAACTTCGGCCATTGAATGACCGAGAAATTCCGCTGTATTTCTTAATTTTTTGACCAGTATTGGGTTGCCGCATGTTAATGCGACAGCCCAATTTTTTGTCCATTTTTGGCAATCCTCTCGGCCATAGAATGACTATTGTTTTGCACGTTTCGGACTTGATTTTTTGTGACAATATGATATTCTTATATTAACTAGCGCAAAATTCTAAAGACAAAAACTCCATTTTTCTTTATTATAGCAAACATTTTCTACATTGTCAATGTAAAAGTGGATTTTTTTGTAACCTTAATTTTGCTGTGAAAATTTATAAGAAAGGAGGAGCAGGGAGAAGTGATGCATTCCAAATGGTTTTATATTCACTCCTGCCACACTCAATCAGGCAGATACCCTGCAAAACAATGATCATTTTCAAAAAACTTGATGAGAAGAAAAAGCTTCAAATTCGAGAACAGCAAGATCGTTTCCGAGGTGTGATCTTCAATGATGAAGCAACTGAACAATTGGAAGCTCAAACTGTCGCGGATCGCATCAGCAAATATTTTACGGCAAACAAGGATGAAACGATTTTAACAGGTTTATACGTTGTTTTTACGGGAAACCTAGTTCTTCTCACAGCTCGTGTTACTCTGTTTCTAATTACATTTAATGCACACTATATATGGGATAGCGCAGTATATACGATCTTTTTCTCTATAGCTCCGTTTCTGTGCTGGATGAAGGCTACAAACTATGAGAAATTTAACTACAAAGAGCGAAAGATGAGAAGTTTGACAGTTTTCTTAGTAAATGCGTTGTTACTTGCAGTTACACCATTCTTTTTATTTGGATTGTATGCCATTTGCCCATACATTCTGCGTCATATTAAGATTTCAGAGGTTTTTTCCTACGGTAAAGCGCTGTGGATGTGTCGATTCGCAATCATGCTGCTGCCAACGTTTTTTTTAGCCCTATTCGGTAAAATCTTATATTCCATTTACACCTCTGATTTCTGTAGAGATACGCTGATGGCTTTCAAATTATCACATATCTTAGATCAGCGAAAAAATAAGAAGTGGCTGTATGATCTGTCAATCGTCAACAACCTAAAAACAGGAAAGCCAATTGTAATACAGGAGAGTGATCGCGGTACGCATTTCACAGTTACTGGACAAACTGGTACTGGTAAAACAGCAACACTTATTTATCCGGCGATTGTTTCTGATATGAATCAGAAAATCATGAATGACGACTTACGCGAAAAAGCATTGTACGAAATGGTGCAGGAAGGGAAGGCCATTTTAAATTTGCCAGAGCATGCCGAGGGAGAACGTATTCCGTTTAGAAATCGCTATGTCATTCCAAAACCGGGTTACGAGAAGGAGTATCAGGAGATTTGTGAGAAGTTTAAGACATGTTGTATCATTGCCGTTGCGCCAGATAACGATCTGTGCGATGGAGTTGCCAGGCTAGCATTAGCCAGAGGGCTTGAACCGAAATTCATTGATCCAACACTTGAGTCCGAACCAGAACGCATGAAAGAATTTGGCCAGTATTGGTATGGTTTGAATCCGTTTGCGGTTCCAAGGGATCTGAAAAAGGATATCAATGCCGAGGCAAAGTATATTGCAGAAACGGCAAAAAATGTTGCAACAACTTTGGAAATGATCAATTCCAGAAATGGTCAGGGAGACCCATTCTTTGCTTCTGTTAACCGAAATGTAACCAGTGTTGTAACTTCCGTTTGTATCCTGTATTGTACGCATTACCTTAATCGAGATGCAACTTGGGCAGACGTACAACGTGCCATTGCTGATTTTAAAGAGCTAGAACCAATGTTGTTTGCGCTTGAGCACCTATTTGGAAACACTGTTGGTAAAGGCCGTGGACAAACAAGAGGAACTAAGGATGAAAATGGTATATTGTGTGGTACTCCTGGAAGTGAGAGTGGAGTTCCACTACAACATACTCCGTGGGAAGCCACATTCAACTATGTACGAGATGAATTGATAAGTGAATCTGGATCGAAAGTTAGGGATTATGCATATGGTCTGCGAAACATGATCAACGAATTTTTGGCAAATCCATATGTTAAGCGCCTATTTTCTGCACCGGAAGAGAAGTGTGTCCACATCGGAGATTCTTTTGAAGATGGTGATATCATCGTCGTAAATTATGGATTGAAACTTGGAACAGATACAGCAATCGCAACTGGACTTGCGTTCCAGTTAATGGTTAATCAGGCAATGCTTAATCGTGTTTTACCAAAAAATCGTGGTCAGAATCCATCTCCAGTATTTGAATATGTTGACGAGATGCCAGTCATTTTATCAGCAGATTGGCTGGAACCGGCACTGGCTCTGGGACGTAAGTACGGATTAGTTATGTTTACGGCAATGCAGACGTTGGCACAGTTAAACAAGAATGACACAACTAAGTATCTAAAAAGTTTACTGCTGGGCGTTGGCACTATCATTTGCTTTGGCCGAGCATCAACAGAGGAAATGAAAGAGATATCCGACCTGTCTGGCACTGAGAAGATTGAGGTTGTTCAGAAATCCAAATCATCTTCATCAATAATCGAGGAAAATCCAAATTCTTCGACATCAGAGCGAACCTCAATGGATAGGCAAGCAATCATTGAAGCAAGCGATGTTCGAAATCGTGACTTTACCGAAGTTACAATTTTAACGCTGCTTGATCATCGAGTCCTGAATGCACAGTTAGGTAAGACTCACTTCTTAAAAAAGTCGGATTGGGAAAAGAAACCAAGGCGAAAAATCAACTGGGACAAGGTTGGAAAGGATATTCCACTGACCAAGGATGATAAGGCTTACATCGATCAACTGAAGGAGTCTTTAAAAAATAATAAAGAGCCAGAGAAAAAATTTGTAGTTAAACTTGCAACAGAAAAAACTACAGAGGACGGACCGGTAACAGTTGTGCCAGAGTCAGATGAAGAAAACAGCAAGATATCTTGACACATTATTGCCGGATTGTAAGGGAATTTCCCTGCATGAGCGGGGATGATCCTAAGGTAAGAGCAACAGATGAACATAAGCCTTTTAATTTCCCCGCATACGCGGGGGTGATCCTAAAAAGCAACCGCTTGAAGTGTTACAAATTAATTTCCCCGCATACGCGGGGGTAAATCTGTCCGATTGAGAGATCAGACATCTTAGGGGGATATCAGGGGATTATGCAAACAATTTTTTCAGTTGAATGCGCACAAATTCAACGCATCGAAATAAGTGATACATTTCAAGAATACGATATGTACAAGAGAAGCTTCTCATCACGTCAGCGTGTAGCAGTTAGGGAGATAGCCAGGAATGGGGCTCTTACAATATCTTCCTTACTATGGATTTTTGCGGATTTGCAAAAGCCGCAAAAACGCTGCAAGGATCAGCTTAGCGAACTGTGCAAAGCAGGTGTGCTGGCTCGCTTAGAGATCTGGCATGGTGATCAGCGAAGTGGTATAGCATATACGATTAGCACGGTTTTCAAGGAACGTTTTTATCAAAAGATCTCCGCATTACGATATCTGGAAAAAGCCCCTGATCTTATGTTGAAATTAACAGCTACACAAAAAATCGTAAGCCTAACTGCAGAACTGCGTAAGCATCAACAAAATGAACAGGAGAGACAGCTAACAGTAGAAGAGCA
>ERZ825896.3765-NODE-3765-length-12421-cov-3.224082_pt1 | contig 12421 bp, 10 predicted proteins | sample MGYA00519858_ERZ825896 | MGnify/ENA primary metagenome ERZ825896 (study PRJEB31778, sample SAMEA3449214) | human gut metagenome | biome: human gut; feature: human-associated habitat; material: faeces | place: United Kingdom | collected 2010/2012 ... | reverse complement strand
TCTTGGCGGTGATGCCTTCTTCTTTTGCGGCTGCCACGATCTCCCGCATTCTCTGCATGGTGGTGGTCATCAGTGCTGACAGGGCAATAAATTCCGCATGATGTTCTTTCGCCGACTCCAGAATTTTCGCCTGCGGCACATCCTTGCCCAGATCGATCACATGGAATCCGTGGTTTTTTAACATCAGTGCCACCAGATTCTTGCCGATATCATGGATATCTCCTTCCACCGTGGCAATGACCACCACCGGCATTTCTTCTCCGGTGCCTCCGGTCTGCAGCAACGGTTCCAGCACCTCGATGGAATTCTTCATGGCTTCCGCACTGGCAATCAGCTGCGGCAGAAAATACTTGCCCTGATCAAAGAATTCACCTACCTGATTAATGGCAGGGAGCAGTACCTGATTCAATAGCTCCGCAGGTTTCTCTCCGCTTTCCAATGCTTCCTTCGTGATCTTTACAATGCCGTTACGGTTGCCTTTCAGTACCGCCGTCTTCAGCTTGTCCTGCATTTCATTGATCTGCGGACCGTTATCAGCAGTCGCTTCTTTGGCGGCATTGCCGGCAGTGCCTGTCTTGGCGGTTGTTCCCTGATTTTCCAGCAGTGCCAGTTTTTTTGCCAGTTCCGGTTTGATGCGTCTGGGCTTCTTTTTACGTTTCTTACAGATTATACCATAAATTGCATGCATTGCATCCCCCAGACTTCCAAAAGCGCATGCAAAACCGCAGAAAAATCTGCCGAAAACAATCGTAAATGCACAGACAAGGAGCAGAGCCGACACAAACGCGGTCATCTCAATTTTTTCACCCTGTCCAAGCTGCGTAAAAATGTATTTCACTCCGTTAAATGCAGCGGTAAATACTGACGGAAGAAACAGGAAATATAAAAGCTGGATTCCGGCACGCAGGCAGGAAACGATCTGTTTTCTCTTCTTTGCCGGTAATGTGGATAGATCTAAATTTTTCATGTTATTTCTCCGCCTTTTCTATTGCTTCCTGCGCCGCATTTCTGATACCGGTGGAGCTGAATGTTGCTCCGCTGATCGTATCAACATCGGCGGACTGTGCCTCAATAATCTTTGGAATGATCGCCTCCGCGTTTGACAGATACGCACTGTCCTCGCCGTCGGCGGATGTGATGGCAAGATCGGTAATCTGGCCGCCCTCTACGGTTACTTCAACTGCAATGGTGCCGCCGAAGCCGTCAGCTTCACCGTCATACGTACCGTCCACGTACTGCCCTTCTGCTTCTGCTGCTTCACTTGCAGCCGTATCCGCCGTGTTGGATGCAGCTGCTGCGGCCTGCAGGTTTTCCTTCTGAAGCTGGGTCGTCTCAAGCTCTGCCGAGAGCCGCGCGATCTGATCCTCTTTGTCTCTTTTATCGAGTACAGTATTGTAGCCGATCAGAACAGCAGCAATGACAGCGACATTCAAAAAACGAACAATCAATTGTCTCATCTGTTTTCCCCTTTATTGCGTTACTTTCGCAGCATCCAGCGCATTCCGGCATGCCTCAAGAATGGCTTTTGAGGAGCAGGTTGCACAGGAAACGGTGTCGATGTTTTCAAGCGTTCCGGTTTCCAGAATCTGAGCGGAAACGCCTTTGATTTTGGAGGTTCCTTCGGATGCGCGGCGGATGTAGGAGGCATTCTGACTGTCTCCGTCACCGGTGATGTTGCTTAACGCTACGATTTTATCGTTTTCAATTGTTACCGTCACGGAAAGCTGATAAGCGGTAAAATCTTCATCTTCATCCGGCTCGCAGACGGCAATCGCTGTGTATTCGCCGTCCTGATAGATCTTTTGTTCCGGAGTTTCCGTCGGTGTTGGTGTTGGCGTCTCAGTTGGCTCTGGGGTTTCGGTCGGGGTTGGTGTTTCCGTCGGTGTCGGAGTTACCGTTGGCGTCGGGGTTGGATTTTTCTTTTCCTCAGTTACGCGTTCTGCCTCTTTTAAAGCTTCCTCGATTGCCGCAAGAATTCCCCTGGAGCTGTAGGTTGCGCCGGAAACGGTGTCGACTTCCAGTGTCTGGTTTTTCACAACGTCCTTTGCTGTCTGTTTTGCGCGTTTTAAGAATGCTTCGTCATCTTCACTCTCGGTCACGAGAATTGCCTTGATCGTCTCATCCTGAATGACAACTGCCGTTGTAATGTCTCCCAGATAGCCCTCGCCGGTTCCGTAGTAAATGCCTTCCTCGTATGGGAATTTTCCTTCCGGAATCGTTGTGGTTCCGCCGCTGCTCGTTCCGTTATCCGGAACGGTCTCGCCGTTTGTTGCTTTCTTCGCATTTTCCAGCGCCTGTTTTACTGCGTTCTGGATGCCGCGGGAGCTGTACGTTGCGCCGGATACGAGATCCACATCGGTTTTCTGTCCGTCTACGATGCGGTCCGCTACGACTTTGGCACGGTTGAAGAATGTCTCGTCATCTTCGTTTTCCAGAATCAGTACCGCTTTGATCGTCTGATCCTGCAGGGCTACCGCCACTTTGATGTCTCCCTGGAAACCGGCGGCCGTTCCGTAATAAATTCCGTCCTGATAAGGAAAACTTCCCTTGGATGCAGACGAGTTGTTATTGTTCTGGCCGTTATTCTGACTGTTGTTTCCGTTGTTTGTATTGCCCTGGCTTCCTCCGTTTGTACTGGAAGACCCGTTCACTGCCGCCTGACTTAAGGCACTCCGCACAGCTTCAATAATACCGCGGGAGCTGTATGTCGCGCCGGAGACCGTATCCACATTCGTACTCTGTGTTGAGATAATCGTCGAAATCAGAGAGAAAGCACTGGAAAGGTAGCTTGGCGTATCGCTGTTTTCCACAATATCAATCGAAGCAATTTTTCCGCCGCTGACAACAACACAGACTTTCATTGTGCCGCCAAATCCCGTTCCGGTTCCGTAATACGTTCCATCCCGGTAGGCAGCCGGCTCTTCAATTTTAGATACCGTAACTGTTCCGCCGGCAGAGGCTCCGCCGCCTGCCGCTCCTGATGCGGATGCCGGTTCTGAAGTGTCCTCCTGACCGGTCAGTGCATTTTTCACGGCTGCAAGGATACCTTTTGAACTGAAAGTTGCACCAGAAACCGTGTCCACATCCACACTCTGGGATGCGATGATACGGTCGATAACTCCCTTCGCACGGCTCAGGAAAGCTGCGTCCTCGCCGGGAGCGCTTACAATCGAGATCGACTGAATCGTTTTGTCTTTCAATACGACAGAGACTGTAATCGTACCGCCAAAACCTGTTCCGCTTCCTTCGTACGTTCCGTCCGCCAGCTCAAAGCTGCCGGAACCGACTGCTGCGACAAGTTCTGCTTCGGTATCGGTTGTCTTTTTGGTATCGTCCTTCTTTTTGGTATCATCTTTCTTTTCCGCTGCATCGGTATCCTGTTCCGGCTCTGGTGTCACCAGTGCCTCCGGCTGCTCTACGGCGTAAACCGGTGCAGTATAGCCGTTCAGCGAAATACCGGCGCAGGCTGCTACGATAACTGCCGCGAGAGCCGGTGCAAATGCTGTCAGTTTTTTCCATTTTCCCATGGTTATGTATCACCGTCTTTCCTGATAATGTTTGTCTCGTGATCGGATGCGAAATCATCGGCAATTCCTTCGGTTACATACAGAACTCCGTCCTCATCCTCCAGAATGGTGTCAAATTCATCGCTGTGTGCACGCCAGTATTCAGCTGCCTTGTCCTTTCCCATGATGAAAAGAGAAGTAGAAAGGCCATCCGCCAGTGTTCCGTCAGCACTTACGATCGTCACCGACACCAGACCGTTATTTGCCGGATGACCGGTCGATGGGTCGATGATGTGATGATATTTCATGCCGTCCTGTTCGAAATACCGCTCATAGCCGCCAGAAGTAATAACCGCCCGGTCGGCCGTCCAGAGAATGCCGAGATAATCATCCTCCGCTTCCGGACTCTGCACGGCAACACGCCATTTGCTGCCATCCGTTTTCGTGCCGACAACCTGAACGTTTCCACCGAGGTTGATGAGCCCGCTCGTCACACCGCATTCCCGGTAAATATCCGCAATTCTGCCGGATGTATAACCCTTTGCGATTCCGCCGAAGTCAATTTTCATGCCGTCCTTGGCAAAGCTGATGGATGCGCTGTCCTTGTCGTAAAGGATATCATTGGCATCGGTCAGCGGAAGGAGGCTTTCGATCGTGTCATCCGAAGGAATCGTATAATTTCCGGTTGTAAAACCCCAGGCGTCCATGATCGGATAAATTGCGATGTCGAAAACGCCGTTTGTGCTGTCATACAGATCCAGCGAGCGTTCCAGCAGATAGGTGGTATCCTCCGATAAGGTTCCGCCGCCGTTTGCATTGATCTGCGCTACTTCACTCGTCTCCTCTCCGGTCGACAGAAGTGCATCCAGCCGCTCAATCTCCTGCTGCGCCTGATCCACCGCCGTTTCTGCATTCGGACCATAGGCAGTGACCGTCATGTACGTATCCATCGCAAAAATATCACGGTTGCTCGATGCATCTGCGGCATCGGAAGAAGCTGTGGATGATGCGGATTCCTGCGTGGAATTCTCTTCCGAAGCGTCAGAACTGCTCGAAGACTCCGAAACAGACGCCGGCTGTGTCTGACTTCCGCTGCTCTCCGGCTGCGCTGCTGTCCCCGTACCGGAACATCCGCCGACCGTCATCACCATGGCAAGACAAAATGCTGCAACAATTTTCTTTTTCATAAATAAAACTCCATTTTTTCTTGTGTTAGGAAACTCTAACTTTGGTATTATAACATTAACTTGTAACTTACGCTATGAATTACTTGATAAAAGTTTTTCAATTAGCGTTCTGCATCTGATAAATTTTCTCATTTTATGTACTCTAAATCAAGTGGATTTTACTGGAATTCAAGCACCGATATACAAAAAGCCCCCACAGCCGCATTACTGCGGCCGCGGGGGCTTTAGAAATAACATTTTCAGAAATTACATATGATCATGGCAGGTACGTGCAATTACGTCCATCTGCTGCTCTTTTGTCAGGTCGATGAATTTAACTGCATATCCGGATACACGGATTGTGAAGTTTGCATACTCCGGTTTCTCCGGGTGCTCCATTGCGTCGATCAGTTTTTCGGTTCCGAATACGTTTACGTTCAGGTGATGTGCACCCTGCTCGAAGTATCCGTCCAGAACGTGTACCAGGTTCTCGGTACGCTCTTCGTCGTTATGGCCAAGTGCGCCCGGGTTGATGGTCTGGGTGTTGGAGATTCCGTCCAGAGCGTCCTCATACGGCAGTTTTGCTACAGAGTTCAGGGAAGCAAGAAGTCCGCTCTTCTCTGCGCCGTAAGACGGGTTAGCTCCTGGAGACAGAGGCTCACCGGCTTTTCTTCCGTCCGGCAGAGAACCAGTTGCTTTACCATATACAACGTTGGAAGTAATGGTAAGGATAGAGGTAGTCGGCTCGGAATCACGATAGGTATGGCAGTATTTCAGTTTGTCCATGAAGGTACGAAGCAGCCATACAGCGATCTCGTCTGCTCTGTCATCGTCGTTGCCGTATCTTGGGAAGTCGCCGGTTGTCTCGAAGTCAACAGCCATTCCTTCTTCGTCACGGATAACTTTAACTTTAGCGTATTTGATTGCACTTAAGGAGTCTACTACGTGAGAGAATCCTGCGATACCGGTTGCGAAGGTACGTCTTACATCGGTGTCGATCAGAGCCATCTCTGCTGCTTCATAGTAGTATTTGTCATGCATGTAGTGGATCATGTTCAGTGTTCCGACATACAGATGAGCCAGCCAGTCCATCATTTTGTCATATTTTGCAATTACTTCATCATAGTCAAGATATTCAGAAGTGATCGGCTGATAGTTTGGTCCTACCTGCTGTTTTGTCTTCTCATCAACACCGCCGTTGATCGCGTAAAGAAGGCATTTTGCAAGGTTTGCACGAGCGCCGAAGAACTGCATCTCTTTACCTGTCTCTGTAGCAGATACACAGCAGCAGATGCTGTAGTCATCGCCCCATACCGGACGCATAACATCATCATTCTCATACTGAACAGAACTTGTTGTAACAGAAATATTTGCAGCATATTTCTTGAAGTTCTCAGGCAGTCTTGAAGAATAAAGTACTGTAAGGTTTGGTTCCGGAGCCGGTCCCATATCTTCCAGTGTGTGCAGGAAACGATAGTCGTTCTTTGTTACCATGGAACGTCCGTCCTGTCCCATACCTGCTACTTCCAGAGTTGCCCATACCGGGTCACCGGAGAATAACTGATTGTAAGAAGGGATACGTGCAAATTTAACCATACGGAATTTCATTACCATGTGGTCAACAAGCTCCTGAGCTTCTTTCTCTGTAAGAGTTCCGTTCTGAAGATCTCTTTCAATATAAATATCAAGGAATGTGGAAATACGTCCGACACTCATTGCAGCACCGTTCTGAGTTTTGATGGCTGCAAGATATCCGAAGTACAGCCACTGGAAAGCTTCTCTTGCATCTTTGGCCGGTTTGGAGATATCATATCCATAAGATTCAGCCATAACTTTCATGCCTTTCAGAGCACGGATCTGATCAGCGATCTCTTCACGAAGCTGGAAGTCATAACGTCTCATACCCTGACGGTCGCATGCTGCGAAGTCTTTCTGTTTTCCTTCGATCAGAGCGTCGATTCCGTACAGAGCCACACGTCTGTAATCGCCAACGATACGTCCACGTCCATAAGTATCCGGAAGTCCGGTAAGGATGTGGCTGTGACGTGCTCTTTTCATTTCTGGTGTATAAATGTCAAAAACGCCCTGGTTATGTGTTTTGAACTCATATTTTGTAAACATATCGTGGATCTGAGGATCTACCTTGTAGCCGTACATTTCGCATGCCTGCTCAGCCATTTTGATTCCGCCGTATGGCATAAATGCACGTTTCAGAGGCTTGTCTGTCTGAAGTCCTACAACCTTCTCAAGATCCTTCAGGTCTTCAGAAATATATCCTGGTCCGTATGCGGTCAGGCCTGTGACAACCTTTGTCTCCATGTCAAGCACACCATTGTTGGCACGCTCTGCTTTCTGCAGCTCCTGCAGCTTTCCCCACAGTTTGTCGGTAGCCTCGGTCGGTCCTTCCAGGAAAGAATCGTCTCCGTCATAAGGGGTATAATTGTGACGGATAAAATCACGAACGTTAATTTGTTCTTTCCAACGACTTCCTTCGAAGCCTTCCCACTGTGCAAAATCTTTCATTCTTGTACCTCTTTCTTTATTTTATAGTTCTCCGCGTATATTGAAGAATTGTTATTGGTTTAACGATTGTAGTATACGGGATTGTTTTTTCGCCGTCAATCAGTTTGATCCATGCTTTTAATAAAGTACAATTTATCTGGTAAAAAATGGATTCCCCCATTTATAAGTCCTATATTCTGTACTTTAATTCATTTTTCCATTTGTAAGTCCCATTTTCACTGTAGTAAATACAGAGAAATATTCTCGATATACTTTGTTAAATTTTATCAACTTAATTGAAGGGGGCTATCGCTTAACGAATGAATTTTCGTGAAGCTCTCGATGGTCTTATCTGCATCGCCATGTTCAATCCCATCGCGGAGCGTGTTGCTGTGAACGAAGTGGACAATAACTTATACTCCTTTCTGCTTGCTAAAAATTTAAGTATTTGTTTTACTATTATCTTGTCATATGTTATCCTATTCTTACAACATTAAGGGGGAAACAAATGTAATGGAAAAGAAATCAAACCATTTTTCAGGACAGCTTGGTTTTGTCCTGGCTGCAGCCGGAAGTGCTGTAGGAGTGGGAAATTTGTGGAGATTCCCATACCTTGCCGCAAAGGACGGAGGCGGCTTATTTTTAATTATCTACCTGATTCTGGTACTAACCTTCGGATTTGCCCTTCTCACCTCTGATATTGCGATCGGACGGCATACACAGAAGAGTGCCATCGGAGCCTATACCCAGATGCGTCCCAGATGGAAGTTCCTGGGAATCCTTACCTTCCTTGTACCAGTGCTTATTATGACCTATTACGCGGTCATCGGCGGATGGATCACCAAATATGCAGTGGTATACATAACCGGTCAGGCACAGGCAGCTGCCGCAGATGACTATTTTACAGCCTTTATCACCTCTTCCACTTCACCGGTGATCTTCGCACTGCTTTTCATGGGTGTTACTGCTTTCATTGTATACAATGGCGTGGAAAAGGGGATTGAAAAAGTATCCAAATGGATGATGCCGGTCCTGCTAGTTCTGGTCGTAGTGATTGCAGTGTATTCTCTTACGATTTCACATACGGATGCTTCCGGTCAGCTTCGCACCGGCTTACAGGGATTTCTTTACTACCTGACGCCTGACCTTGAAGGACTGACTGTGCAGCGTTTTCTGCAGATTCTGCTGGATGCCATGAGCCAGCTGTTCTTTTCACTCAGTGTATCCATGGGAATTATGATCACCTACGGCTCCTATGTAAAACCTGAAGTGAACCTAAACAAAGCGATCAATCAGATTGAAATTTTTGACACAGGTGTTGCCTTTCTTGCAGGTGCCATGATCATCCCGGCTGTATATGTGTTTTCCGGCACTGAGGGAATGGGTGCCGGACCAAGCCTGATGTTTATTTCCCTGCCAAAGGTATTTTCTGCAATGGGAAAAGCTGGTACCTTCGTAGGAATCCTGTTTTTCGTAACTGCTATTTTTGCAACCTTGTCTTCCTGTATTTCCGTACTGGAATCTATTACTGCAAACTGCATGGAAATTTTTCATACCAGCCGTAAAAAAACAGTTCTTGTTTTATCTGTGATCTACCTTGCAGCTTCCGCAGTTATCGCTTGGGGATACAGTATTTTCTATGTGGAAGTGAAGCTTCCGAACGGTTCTGTAGGACAGCTTCTTGATATTATGGATTACATCAGCAACAGTGTTATGATGCCGTTTATTGCACTGCTTTCCACGATTCTCATCGGCTGGGTCGTAACGCCGGATTATGTGATTAGCGAAATGGAAAGAAGCGGGGATAAGTTCCGTAGGAAAAAATTGTACCGCGTCATGATCCGCTTTGTTGCGCCGGTTATGATGTTTATTCTGTTTTTACAATCTACAGGGATTTTATCTTAAACTGCAAAGCATGTTTGAGGAAGACTTTCTGCAAGATGTGCCTCACAATTTGTGAAAGATTATATTGTAAAAAACATCCAGCCTGCCATCGTTATATGGAGACTGGATGTTTTTTATAATTTGTAATTGTAAAGATACTGAAGCTTTATTAATTTCTCACTGCCAGCGGTGTTCTGCCTCTTCGATTTCCTCAATAAACATTAAAAGGAAGCTGATGAGAAGCAGGATGCTGGATACCCAGATGGCTCTTTCGCCGTAAGCCATTGAAAGTCTGCCGCCAATTCCTGCGCCAATGGCAAACAGGAAAATAATGGCGAAGTAGCATAAGGCCTGACGAAGCAGGCGTGGCTTTCTTTCACGCATGTAAGCGGAAAGAGCGGCAGTGCCGCTTCTCAGATTTCCGATACACATGGTGCTGGCATAGGCATTTCCTTCAACCTTTCGGAAGGTCTGCACCTGAAGGGCGCAGGAGAAGGATACCAGGGTGGTGGCAAGCACGTTCAGGTTCCCTGGGATGAAGCCAACCAGAAACAGCAGGATGATCTCTACCAGAAGGATTCCCTGGCGCCAGTGAAGGCGTCTGGCATAGCGGAATTTTTCCTGAATGCGTTCCGCTAACAGAACTCCAAGAAAGAATGCGGTCAGGGGAATGAGATAATGCAATCCTGCTTTCACTTCGCCGTTCATAAACCGCTCACTCATCAGTACCACGTTTCCGGTCTGGGCGTTGGAGAAAACGCCATCGCGGGTAAAATAGGTATAGGCATCCTGAAATCCTCCTGACACTGCAAGGAATGCACTGTTTATGAATGCTTCTGAGGTCTGTACCCTTTTATGATGGTCCATAATAAGCTCCTTCTTTCGTCTTTTGTCTTTCGTATACATATCTTCAGATTATAGAATAAATAATGCTTTCTGTAAATATCTATTTTGATATGTGGAGTATATATATCTTATATGCCTGGAGCGTATTTGAAAAAGACTTTCTGCAGGATTTCCGTCACAATTATTAGTTTTCTTTATGCGCTTCCAGATACTCTTTTCTTCCCTCTTCATAAAGATTGTTGCCTTCGCTGTCAATAATGACTACAAGGGGCATATCTTCTACGTAAAGCTTACGGAGAGCTTCTGCACCCAGATCCTCGTATGCGATAAGCTCCGCTTTTTTGATACATTTGGCAAGAAGGGCGCCGGCACCGCCGATGGCTCCGAAGTAAACACCGTGATATTTTTTCATGGCTTCTACTACTTCAGGCAAACGCGCTCCTTTGCCGATCATTCCGCGGGCTCCTACAGACATCATGGTTGGTGCGTAGGCATCCATACGGCCGCTGGTAGTTGGTCCGGCAGATCCGATGACCTGACCTGGTTTTGCAGGAGTTGGTCCTACATAATAAATAGTTGCATCTGTTGGATCAAAAGGAATCTTTTCGCCTTTTGCAAGAGCCTCACACATACGCTTGTGACCTGCGTCACGGGATGTGTAGATGGTTCCGGTAAGGAGAACCTGATCTCCTGCGTGAAGGGTTTTTGCCAGTTCTTCCGTCAGAGGCAGTGTAATATGTCTTCTTTCCATGATCAGATCACCTCCGTTTTGTGGCGGGTAACGTGGCAGTTGATGTTGACTGCACATGGCATTCCCGCAATGTGAGTAGGCATTGTCTCAATATTCAGACCGATGGCTGTGGTCTTTCCGCCAAAGCCCTGTGGTCCGATTCCAAGCTTGTTTACTTTCTCCAGCATTTCATCTTCCAGCTCTGCATAGAATGGATCAGGATTGTGGGAATCCAGAGGACGCATCAGTGCCTTCTTTGCAAGAAGAGCACATTTGTCAAAGGTTCCGCCGATTCCAACACCTACAACCATCGGAGGGCATGGATTCGGGCCTGCTGTCTCAACGACTTCCAGAATGAAATCTTTGATTCCCTGAAGTCCTGCAGATGGCTTGAACATACGGATCATACTCATATTCTCACTTCCGAAGCCTTTCGGGCCCACTGTGATCTTCACTTTATCGCCAGGAACGATTTCTGTATAAATCATAGCCGGTGTATTGTCTCCTGTGTTTCCACGACGTACAGGATCTTTTACAACAGATTTGCGAAGATATCCGTTTGTATATCCGCGGCGTACACCTTCATTGATGGCATCAGTAAGATCTCCGCCAACAAAGTGCACATCCTGTCCGATTTCCAGGAACACACATGCCATTCCTGTATCCTGACAGATCGGTACATTTTCGTTATCTGCAATATCAAAATTCTCGATAATATTGTCAAGAATACCCTTGGCAATCTCTCCGTCTTCGCATGCGCGGCATGTTTTGATAGCGCATTTTACGTCTTCCGGAAGATGTTCGTTTGCTTCGATACAGAGTTTTTCGATGACATCTGTAAGTCTGCTTACTTCTACTTCACGCATTTTGGTAAGCTCCCTTCTTTCATTTATGGCATACCGCCAAAAGGCGACATATCCTGTTACATTATATAAAAAGCTTCCGATACCGGCAATTTAACGGTACCGGAAGTTCTTTTTAACTATCTGGTTATTATCTCTGCTCATGACGGGCATAGTTTGGAAGCAGTAATGGAGATACTTTATCGGTCTCTGCTCCTGCTGCTTTTAACTCTTTCTCATATGCGTAAATATGATCCAGGTTCATTTCCCCAAGCTCTACCTCTTTGCATTTTGCAGCTGCCTTTTTACCGGCATTTCTTCCAAATACGATTACATCCAGAAGAGAGTTACCCATCAGTCTGTTTCTTCCGTGGATTCCGCCTGCAGCTTCTCCGGCAACCAGAAGGTTCGGGATTTCTTTTGTGAATCCGTCCCCTGTGATTTCCAGACCACCGTTCTGATAATGCAGTGTCGGGTAGATCAGGATCGGAACTTTTCTCATATCGATACCGTAGTTCATATACATACGGAACATAGCCGGGATTCTCTTCTCAATGGTGCCTTCACCACCAAGGATCTCGATCATAGGAGTATCCAGCCATACACCTTTTGCTCCGCCCGGAACATCTACGCCACGGCCTTCTTCACACTCGCGGATAACACCGGATGCATTGACATCACGAGTCTCCAGCGGATGGATATAAGCTTCACCGTTTGCATTAACCAGCTGTGCACCAACGGAACGAACTTTTTCAGTTACCAGTGCACCAAGGATCTGTGACGGGTAGATTGCTCCTGTCGGATGATACTGGATAGAATCCTGATATAACAGGGCAGCACCTGCTCTGTATCCCAGAACCAGACCATCGGCAGTTGCACCGTAATGGTTGGATGTCGGGAATCCCTGATAATGCATTCTTCCTGCACCACCTGTTGCGATTACAA
>ERZ825896.3759-NODE-3759-length-12433-cov-2.709000_pt1 | contig 12433 bp, 7 predicted proteins | sample MGYA00519858_ERZ825896 | MGnify/ENA primary metagenome ERZ825896 (study PRJEB31778, sample SAMEA3449214) | human gut metagenome | biome: human gut; feature: human-associated habitat; material: faeces | place: United Kingdom | collected 2010/2012 ... | reverse complement strand
AGCCGCTTGCGGAACGAAAGCTGCTTATGACCCAATACATTTTCGCAAGTGTCCTCTGCATTGATGTCAGACATTGCTTTATTATGTTCGAACAGCTTGAAAATTCGTTTCATAGTCAGTCTGTGACGAAATGAGAATTTCGGCAGAGGAACTTCGTCAGCTTCAGCAAACTGCTTTTCAAAATAGCCCGATATAAGTTCGTCCATTGTATAGCTCTTACTCATTTGCACAGCCCTCCATAAACTGTTTGATTTTGGCTATTGCTCGTTCAACTCTCTTTTTAGCTGCGTCCTCGGATATGTTTAACGTTTTGGCTATGTCGGAATACTTCATATCAAAGTGTATTCTGAAATATATTGCGGTCTTAGTTGTGTCAGGAAACGTGTCAATGAAACGGTATATATCTTCGCAGGAATATTCGCTCACTATCCGTTCATCAAGAGGGATACTATCTTCAATGAGTTGTTCGTTAAACTCAACTTCACGTTCCGCCGTTGCGTGTTTCTTGTTCCACAATTTGCAAGATATGTTCCGAATAACAGCGTTGATGTACGGCATCTTATTCTCGTTCGGAATACCGAAAAAGATGCTTGTATTATTTGCAATAGCCAAAAACGCGTCTTGTATTGCGTCCTCAGCGTCATGTTTGTTATGGAGCTGTTGAAAGGCAATGTTATAAAAGTTTGATATATTATTCTCATAAATCTCGGATAATTCGTTGCGCTGTTCCTCGCTTTCCAGAACAGCCAGTGCGGCAGAAATCATATAATCACTCCGTTCAATTTGCGTTTTTTTGATACCATATTATCACACAACGAGTCAAATGTCAAGCAAAATCGTTGTGATTGCTTTACACTATTTATTGATTATTAGATTGTCCTAGCGATAATATCTCTCGGTGCTACTACCTTAGCTGTTTAGTATGCACTGCAAGAAATACTCTCTGAAACTGAATTTTGCCCTCCCGATGTTCACCCAAACACCGAGAGGGCATTTTCTTTTTCAACTCTGCAATCACTCGTACTGCTTGTTGCAATCATCAAAATACTTCGCACTCGACCTTGTATTCTCCGTCACCTGATTAAGCAAAAACTGCATATACGCAGACACAAGTACCTCGTCCTTTTTCTCGTCGCCTGTGTGGATAATCTCCGCCCATTCGTCTTTGGTGAGTTGCACCTTGTCGAAGTATAAGAACAACGCTCCGAGAATACTCTCCGCAAGTTCGCCATCGTCGTTCTCCTCGTGGCAGTAAAAGGCGTAGTCCTGCTTGAGTTCGGAGAACAGATGGTTGATAACCGCAATTCTGTCAAACCGTTTGTTTTTCACAAGCTCGGCTAAATACTCAACAGCCGTATCGGACAAACCCGTGAAGTCGCAGACTGTTTTCGTTTTGCCGATAAGGTAGTCCGCCGATACATTCAACACGTCGGCAATCCTTGAGAGAATTTCAATATCAGGCATACGGTTATTATTCTCATAGTAACCTACCGTGCTTTTGGAAATCCCGACTGCCTCGGCGAACTGTTCAATCGTGTAACCGTTTGCTTTTCGTAATTCTTTTAGCCGTTTCCCGAATACCTCGACACAGGTGTTTTTGCTTTCCATAACGCTAAAAGTCCTCCTCTTTTGAATATAAAAAGACTATATTTGTGGAATTACAGAAAATATCCCACAAATGCCTTGACAATGTGATTTTGAAATGCTATAATCAGTATCACAACCACGAAATCAATCTTTATTATCATAATACCACAATAATGATGATTTGTCAAGTGGATATTTCAAATAATGGGGAGGTGAAAGAATGATTAAGAAGAACGTAGATGTTCGTAAAGCCGCAAAGGACAGCGGCGTGTTTCTGTGGGAGATTGCGGATAAACTCGGAGTATCAGAGCCTACGTTGAACAGATGGCTTCGCAAGGAAATGCCCGACAGCCAAAAGGCAAAATTCTATTCTGCGATTGAGCAGGTAAAACTCGAACATCAGGCAGAAACAGCGAACGACTAAAGGCGGCGCACGGCAATGCTCCGCATAACGACTACGCACCACGCCAACACCGAAATAGTGCAAACTCGTTGAAACGACTATGCTCCCGACAAAAACTGAAAAGTGCGTACTCGGTAGAGCGACTATCCACTTGACAGGAGCGAGAAATTGGCGTAGTTGACACATCGACTATACGGCTGATTATCAATCAACAAAACCGTTTCGGTTCGTGAGCATTCTGCTCAAACTCTTTGCAGGAGTGTTTTCAATACCCTGCAAACAAAGATGATGATTGCGGCAATGATAAGGGGTTTTAGGGGAATATTTCCCCTAACGCAGACTATTTTGTAAATCGAAGATTGACAAAATAGGTAATGCGTTTTACCCGTTTTGCAAACACTTGAAAAGGTGAATTTAATGAAGATGATTGGATATAAACAAAGCCATAATTATGGTGATGATTACAGGAACACCACACTAATGAAAGTTGCAGAAAGGAGAATTTATTATGAGCGAAACACCCAAGCATTTATCGGTTTCATTCCGAGTGGACAACGGCTGTGTTGAACATAACAACCGAAATTTCTTCTCGGACAACGTGGATAAAAACCGAACTCCCGACAACATAACTTACGTTCGCCGTGATTTGCGTGAACTCTATCACGAACTTTTTGATGAGGCATTAGCCGAATACAATTCTCGGCAAACCCGCTCGGACAGGAAAATTCCCGACTACTACGAACACATCAGGCTCGGCAAAAAAGAGAAACTCTTTCAAGAAATAATCGTGATGTTTGGCAATTCTGAGAACTGCGGCGTTGGTTCGGAGAATTGGGAAACGGCGAAACAACTGCTCGATGAATATATGCGTGATTTTGAAAAACGCAATCCGAACCTCAAGGTTTTCAATGCGGTAATGCACTTGGACGAGGCAACTCCACATCTACACATTAATTTTGTCCCCGTGTGCTACGGACAAAGGCAGGGTCTGTCAACTCGTGTTTCAATGAAACGTGCAATTCAGCAAATGGGATTTTCGGCGAACGGAAAGAGGGAAACCGAAATTATTTTGTGGGGAAACTCCGAGCGAAATGCCCTGACCGATGTCCTGAATAACCACCACATCGCACGAAAAGTTGTCGGTGTATTCCACGACCACAAAACCGTTGAGGAGTACAGGCGATACGCAGATATTTTGGGTGCTGCCAACGCCCGTGTGAATGCGCTGAGAGCACAACCGCCCGAAAATTTATCTAATGAAGATGTCGGCGAAATCATAAATCAGAACGACCGACTGCGGACAATGGTTACGGAAACGAACGGCGAAATGGTAAAGTATCGCAACAGGAGTCAGGCGCAGTTCCTGCCCGTGGAGATTTACAACGATGAAAAACGGCAGTATATAATCGAACAGCTCACAAACATTAACTGCCCGTTTGTTGAAGAAGACACCACGATTTATGTTCCCGATTATTACGAGAAATCCGTGCTGAAAGCTGCCGCCGCTTTTAAGCCTATGAACAATCAGACGGTGCGTGATAGGTTGAAATTCTATATTGACAGGCTGATTTACTCGGCGAACAGCTTTGATGAATTGTTATCCTTGCTGGAAAAGCAAGGCTACGCAATCAAGCGGAACAAGTACACCGCAGTTAAGCCGCCGTATGCGCAAAGATTTTTGCGACTGCGTTCTTTGGGCGGGGACTACACCGAGGCTGCTCTTAAAAAGAGAATAAAGGAACGCAACGAAATCCCCAACGAGTTCAAACGTATGCAAGAACGATATGCAAGCGAACTGCAACAGCCTTTCTATTATGCAATTAACACAAATATATCACTTGTGCGGAATTTTCGCATTACGCCCACAAAGCAGGACAATCAATACCCGTACAGTTTCACAAATGACTGCACGATTGAATGGCTGACAAGCTGCTTGGGAACGCTATCGGAGTTCAACATCAACAGCCGAAGCGAGCTTTACAAGGCTTCCGAGCGTTTGCAGGAGCAGATTGAGAATTGCGCCGATGAGAACGAGAGTGTTGATTTGAAAATTCAGTATGCCAAAATCTATTCGACAATTCGGACTTATGAGGAAATTGTTGACGGAAACTATATCGACAATCTCCTAAAAGCCGAGCGTGAGCGAACCGAGGCAGAACAGAAAAAAGAAAACGCTCCCGAACAGCCGATTAAACCGACAATAAACCGCAAAATGCACAGAAGATAAGGAGGTTAATTTTGAAGAAACAGAATACCAAAATCGTAGTAATTCCGCATTACAGCGGCTCTCAGAAACCCTCCGAGGTTTTAAAACGAGTAATCACCGACCAAATCGAAAAGAAACTGAACAAGAATGAAAACAAGCCAAACAATGCCGCAAATTAAGAGAAATTACACCCAAAAAGCACTTGAAATAAACGGATAATTGATGTATAATGATGATAGTCGAAATCGGTTGTCCGTGCATTAAAGGAGGTTAAAATGACAAACGGACAGACCCGATACAACACAGCATTATATCTTCGTTTATCCAAAGACGACGGAACGGACAGCGAAAGCTCGTCAATTCAGACCCAAAAAGAAATGCTCACACGTTACTGCCGTGAAAACGGCTTTGCAATCAGCGAAATCTACGTTGATGACGGCTGGAGCGGAACGAACAGCAACCGACCGAGTTTTCAGCGTATGCTCTCGGACATTGAGGACGGGAAAATTAACTGCGTTATCACAAAAGACCTGTCCCGACTTGGGCGAAATTACCTTGAAACAGGCGGCTACACGGAGGTTTACTTCCCCGAACACAACGTTCGTTACATAGCCGTTACGGACGGCGTAGACACGGCAAAAGGCTCTACAATGGACATCACGCCGTTCAAAAATCTGCTCAACGATATGTACGCACAGGACATCTCAAAAAAGATAAAATCATCATTGTTGATACGGCAGAAACAGGGCAAGTTTATCGGCGTAAAAGCGCCTTACGGCTATGTGAAAGACCCTGCCGACAAAAATCACTTGCTGATTGATGAACGCTTTGCGCCGACCGTTCGGTACATTTTCCAAATGGCAAAGGACGGCGTGGGAATGGTGCAGATTGCAAGGCGGCTTACGGCTGAAAAAATCCCCCGTCCCGTGGTTGCTGCCGCTGAAAAATTCGAGTGCTATGACAGGTATATTACCACCGACGAGAGCGCATACAAATGGTCAATGGGTTCGGTTCGGGAAATACTTCGCAACCCTGTTTACAAGGGCGCAGTTCGTGGGCAGAAACGCCCGACAATATCGCTGAAAAGTCACAAACGGAAGCCTACGGCAAATGCAGGTACATTTGTGGTAGAAAATATGCACGAGCCGATAATTCCGCCCGAAGAATGGGAGCTTGTGCAGCGTTTGATTACAAGCCGCAAAAAGGCGAGAAAAACCGACAGACCTTATGACAACATCTTTTCGGGACTGGTGAAATGCGCCGACTGCGGCTATGCGCTCTCCGTTTCAAAGGCAAACCGCACTTGGAACTCGGACAACATTATTGCGAATTACGATTATCAGTGCAACAACTATCGTATGGAAGGAAAAGCCGTCTGCACGCAGCACAGGATATCTGCTTTGAGCCTTTACAATGCGGTTTTAGAGGACATCAGGCGGCTTGCGAACGAGGCACTTGATGATGACAGGCAGATGATTTCCTCAATCGCAGAACGGCTCGGAAAGGACGAAAAAGACAGCGTTCGGCAGGCGGAACGTGAGCTGAAAAAGGCAGCCAAACGCCTTGTGGAACTCGACAAACTTTTCGCAAAACTCTATGAGGAACACATCAACGGAAAGGTGAGCGAACGCAATTACAATGCGCTTTCGGCAACCTACGAAGCCGAGCAGACAGAATTGGAAAGCAAAATCGCCGAACTGAATGAAACGATTAAGGCAAACCGTGAATACGGCGAAAATGCCGAGAATTTCGTGGATTTAATCAAGCAATACGCAGACATTGACGAACTGACGCAGGCACTCCTGAACACGCTTATAGAGCGGATTGAGGTTCACGAACCCGAAGAAATCAACGGCGAGCGTATTCAGAAACTTGATGTTTACTATAAGTTCGTCGGCAGGCTTGATTGATGATTTTGATGATGAATTTTTACAGAAAGTTCCGTTGAATGGGTTCAACTTCCGAGGGTTTCCAGGGTATATCAAGATTATGCAGCGCCGCCAGCTTTGTCTGAATGTTTGCACCAGTTCCCATTTTGCTTGTGCTTGCGAGAACGATACGCTTTGTGCCGGAGCGGAGCTGCGCATACATTTCGTTGCGCTGTTTCTGCGTTGCCGCGTCGCCGGCAGTGCAAATCTCATTTTCGGGAATGCCGCGCCGTGCAAGCTCCTGCTTGAGGTAATCGTACACGGAGAATTTCCCATCATCGGAATTAACGGCGATATCGCAAAAGATAGCCTGCACTCCCTTTTGAGCGGAGGTGCGGTCATATATCTCCATGATTTTGTCAATGCAGAGATTCACCTTGCTGTCGGGGTAGTTTTCAGCGTTTGGTATTACGCACCGCGCGTCCAGACCGAGCAGACGTGCTTCTCCCGTAATTTTCAGCATATTATCCTTGCTCGGATCCACGGCTCCGCTGTGAATCATTTCGGAGCGCTCAGCAAGGACCTTCATATACGCTTTCTGTTCATCGTTTGGATGTGCAACGATAGTCTGCGGCTTTCCTCCCTCCAGTTTCGGGACAGGCAAATCAAGCATATCCGGCGTCCGTATGTCTGCGAATTCCTTGAACATCTGCATGAGTTCGGGGACATTGTTGAATTTAGCAAAGCGCTTTTTCGTGCGATAGCCGTTGCCCGCAGGCTTCAGCTCTGCCTTTGAAACGATCTCACCGAAGTTGCTCGCCCAATCGTCAAACGTCTGCAATCCTGCGTTCTGGAGCAGAGAGGGACGGAGATACCTCTGCATAATGTACAGCTCCGTCATGGAGTTAGAAACAGGCGTTCCTGTGGCGAAAATTATGTTTTTCTCGCCGTAATTCTCGTTAAGATACTGCGTTTTCATGAGGATATCCTCGCTCTTTTGCGCAGGAGTAGTCTGAACACCGGACACCCTGTTCATTTTTGAAACCACAAGACCGTTCTTGTAATTGTGCGCTTCGTCAACGACAAGGCTGTCAAATCCGAGCTGTTCAAAGGTCAGGGAGGTGTCCTTAGTCTTGCCGCCGTCAAGGAGCTTCTGCAAGCGTGTTTCAAGGCGCTTTTTCTCACGCTCAAGGTCTTTTATGGAACTGCGGTTGTTTGAGCGTGTGCGGTAATCGCCGCTTAATTCGTCAATACCGCTTTGCATAGCGTCTATTTCACGCTGAATGAAATTTTTGCGGTACTCCATAGACATAGGGATTTTCTCGAACTGTTCGTAGGACATGATAACTGCGTCATAGTCGCCGGTGCAGCACCGACCGATAAACTTCTGCCTATGGTCTTTGTCGAAATCCTTTTCGCTTGCGGTCAGGATTTTTGCCTGCGGATATAGCCGCAGCCACTCGTTCGCCATTTGCCCCACAAGGTGCTTCGGAACGACAACGCAAGCCTTGTTTATAAGACCGAGCCGTTTTTTCTCCATAGTCGCAGCCACCATTTCAAAGGATTTACCAGCGCCGACGCAGTGGGCAAGCAGAGTATTGCCGCCAAATTTCGCCCGCATTACAGCGTCCAGCTGATGAGGTTTCAGCCTTATGGACGGCGACATTCCGGGGAACGTCTGATGAGAGCCGTCAAACTTTCTGCCAACAATGCTGTTGAACAGATTGTTGTAGCGCTCAACATATTTCTCGCGGCGCTCCGGCTTCTCCCACAGCCAGCGCTTAAAAGCGTCTTTCATTTTCAGAGCCTTATCCTGCGCCAAATCGGTCTGCTTTTTTTTTATTTCATAATGCTCCTTTCCATCAACATCGGTTATCTTGTCCTTGACCACGATATCCCGATTGTTGAGCAGATTTTCAAAGATCGCCTTTGCAGGCATTCGGGCTGTGCCGTAAATCTGCGTTGCGGCGGCAGAGGTGTCCCAATTCTTGTTTTCAATTTTATACTCGCCGGTAACGGCTCTGCGCATAGGCTCGTAAAATCTTGCCTTTGCGTAATCCTCAAGGAAATGCTGATAGTCCTCAACATCTACCCATGACACACCGATACGCGCGGTAATATCTCCGGCTTCCAGCTTTTTCGGGAGGACTTCCGTCAGAGCCGTTACGTTGCGCTGAAAATCGGGATAGTCCTTTGCGTAAAGCTCGGCGGCGCGCAGCTTTTCACGGACATTGCCGGAGAGATATTCATCGGCAGGGAGATACTTCGGCTTGCCGTCCTCTTCGCTTATGTGCATGGGGTTGAGGAAAATAACACCCTTCAAATCCTCAAACAGCTCCTGCTCGGTTTTGCCGGTGAGCTGCGACATATACGGCATATCGATTCTTGCTTTTTCTGCAAGGGACAGCGCATAGGCCTCGGAAGCCGTGTCAACCGACTGCACCGTTACCTTCTGCTTGATGGTTCGTTTGGAGAACATATCTGCCTTGCGGAGGAAGTTGCCCTCATCATCCAGCACCTCCAGCGAAGCAAGCAGGCAGTAGGAGCTGTCGGAATTGAAAGCCGAATTGTTGGCTCTTGCGCTGATAAGCCCATATTTTTTGCTGAAATCATCATAGAGCCGATTGAGCTTTTCCTGCTCCGCCTTGATATCGGCATCGGGATAGTCCTCCGTCTGGTACTCAATCAGCGTCCGGACACAATCTCGGATAGCAATCATGCCCTTGATACGGCTCTCGGCGGTTGCAGAAGCATCCACGGGATTCATGCGGCTGTTTTCACGGTAATAGATTTTATCGTCCACCACCGTGAAGCTGAAATTGCGCACATCAGGGTCAGCGGGGATAGAAAGGTCCTCATCCTCCGCTTCAAGATCGTCGATTTCAAATTCGGTAATCTCGGCATGAATGTTCTGGATGGCATCCCGCAAGAGGTCCCCAAGCTCTGCATTTTCATAAGCAATACAGGCGGACTCCATGCCGTGAGGCCCGCTGACCATCTGCATGTCGCCCAACACCATTTCAGGGTTGTCCACAAAATAGGCGTTCATCCGGATGCCATTGGCGTCGGTGGCCAGATGCACCCAATCGGGCTCAATATCCACCAATCGGTCACGCTTTTGGAGGAAGATAATGTCCGATGTGACCTCTGTGCTGGCAGCGGCCTTGAAGGTATCATTCGGCAGCCGGATAGCGCCGAGCAAGTCGGCTCTCTGCGCGATATACTTTCGAACATTGGGATTTTCCTTATCCAGCGTACCCTTTGAGGTAATGAAGGCAATCACGCCGCCGGGTCTCACCTTATCCAAGGTGCGGGCGAAGAAATAATCGTGAATGAGGAAGTTGTGCTTATCATAGCGCTTGTCCGGCACCTTGAACTGCCCGAAGGGGACATTGCCGATTGCAGCGTCAAAGAAGCTGTCGGGAAGGTTTGTACTCTCAAAGCCCTGCACTGCGATGCTGTTTTTCTGATACAGCTGCTGGGCGATCCGCCCGGAAATACTGTCCAGCTCCACACCATAGAACTTCGCGTCATTCATGCTTTCGGGAACAAGTCCCATAAAGTTGCCGATGCCACAGGAGGGCTCCAGCACATTGCCGGTCTGAAAGTGCATATTCTCCAAGGCGCTATACACCGCCTTGATCACCACGGGCGGCGTATAGAAGGCCGTCAGCGTAGATTCTCTTGCCGACGCATATTCCTCATCGGAAAGCACATTCTTCAGCTCGGTATAATGGGGATTGTCCTCCTTGAAGAACTCAGAGAGACCGCCCCAACCAACATAGTCGGCAAGTACGCGCTGCTCCGTGGGTGTTGCCAATCGGTTTTCCGCATCCAGCTTGTTCAGGAGCTGAATGGCACGGATATTGTGATAGAACCGTTCCAGCGGCGTGCCCACACCGATATCATCGCTCTCGATTTGGAAGTTGCTTCGGTACTCGGTGTTGATTTCCGGATGCAGCACATGAGGCGCAACCCTGGAGGATCTTTTCACCTGCGGAGGCGGGGCGAGCGCTTCTTCCTGGTCATCCAACAAGGCTTCCGCATTGGGGTAGGTCACGACTTCGCCGTCTTTGACGGTGCTGATGGGCAGAGCATCCAATTCTTCGTCCGTTAGGATCTCAATTTCGGAATCGTCTTCTGCCAAATCTTCCGTTTCTCTGAATACCCGTGTGCCGTCCGCACCAAACTCCGCCTCATATCGGTCAGTCTCTCGCGCTGCTTCCCGGTCTGCCTCTAAAGACAGAATATCCTCGTGAATCTTCAGGAGGTTTTCCGGCGTGAACTCGACATAGTCGCAGTCCATCTCATAGTCATTTTCAGCTTCCATGTTCAGCTTCCATGAAGAACGGAGTATTGATGTCCGCAAGGAACTGATCCGACATTTCTTCAAGGTCATTTCGGAAGTCGGCGGCGTTTTCCGGATGGTTGGCAATGTCATACTGCTCGACAAGCTCTTCAAAAACAGAGAAATCAAGGTCACCGGAAACATACTGTCCACCTGCATCTGCATCGGGATTGAAGTAAATCCAGTGAACCTTGTTACTGCCGGTGTCAAGGGATATTCTCGCCTTCGTATTGTCTGCGACAGGGAGTTCTTCCACGACTTGCAGCAGCCTGTCATTCAGCGGATTTTCTTTGAGCCGGTTATCGAACTCTTCACGAGTCAGCTCCTTGTTAAACAGCGGGAACTGCGTATCAAAGAGGACGACCTTCTTCTCGTCAAAAGACAGCAGCTCGTATTCCTGTGTGCCGATATAGACTGCATCGCCGAGATGATAGCGGTATTCCTTCCGGGGTTCCGGTGTAGGGTTCAGCTCATCAAAGGTCGGCTCAAGGGACTTCGCCACATCGCTGTTCAACGCTTCCAGCATGGCTTCGCATCTTGCGGTCAGGTGGGTGTTGTCCGCAATGATCGCATTCATTACCTCGCGCATCATGGGGAGGATGAAGTCACCCTCCGCAATACGGGCGTGCATTTTCTTTTCGCCCACGCTGAACGCACCCCAGCAGCTTGACAAATCATACAGATTCAGCGCTTTGCTTTCCTCGCCAAGCTGCGCCACAAAGTCATTGTAATCATAGACAATCGACCGGAACTCCTCAGAGATTTCACCTCGTTTCCTCCGAGCTTCTGCCTGCTCCCGGTAGGCAGGATAGTTGTCCTTTTCTGCTTGGCTCAGATAGCGGTCGGCTCGGATCAGCTCCCCGATCCGCCTCTCGGCCTTATTCCACCGCAAAAGCAGTTCCGCATCGGGCCGAGAGATTCTGCCTCTGCTGATTTTGATTCCCTTGGCGTCGTGGCTTTCATCGAGATTTCTGCCGGAAACGGCAGGATACGCGCCGCCGATGCCATATTCGTTTTTCAAAAAGGCGATATTGTTCTCAGAAGAATCCTGTTTGAGAAACTGCTCATAGATGCGGAATTTGCCCTGATGGATGCCGCTGCCCCGTGTCAGAATGGCGTCGATGTCCTCCTGAGAAATAGAAAAAGCGGAGGATTTTTCTTCCTCCGCTTCTGCGATAATTTCCTGCTGCTGTTCAACTGTGGGGAGCGTTACGCGTAGATCAGGTCGTTCAGAATCACTTCCTCCGCCGAGTGACGAATGGAATTCATCATCTGCACCCATTTCATCTGATCTTCCGCTTTCAGGCGCTCCGTCACGCACTGCTTCTCTGCCATCTGTCGGGTCAGGCGTTCCATCATCTCGTTGGCTTGCCGGTCCACTTCCTCCAGATGACTGTTCAGTGTTCCGTTCAGCAGCATCCCGGTGTAAATCCCATCCCGGTGTTTGCGGAGGAATGTCCGCCGCAGCATTCCATACTTCCCAAGCTTCGGGCTCTCCGGCACGGTCAGATCGGGAATCAGATAGTCCCCCTGCATCGTATAGGTCAGTTCCATGTTCGTTGCTCCTTTCCTTGTTTTCTGTTCGGTTCTTATGATACGCAGAAGAACCGGTCTGCGCAAATGTGCGAATCTTCCGCTTTTCCTCCTTCTCCATCTCCTTGACGGTTTCGCCCATTTCCCGGATGACCATCTCAGAAATATCGCTGACTGCGGCACCGAGCACGGAGATAACCTCCAGGGTGTTGAAGTCAAAGAGGTGGCTGAAATCCTCCCGGTCAAAATACTGCCTCGGCTCATACCCTGCACGGGAGAGCGCCATAAAAGCGACGCTGCTTTTCAGCGTGGTTTTCAGCCACGCTTCAAGGCTTGTGTCGTCCAGCTCCTCCAGAAAGCTGCCGGCTTTGACAGCGTTCAGCTCCATGAGATAATCTGAAAGATTATCCTCCACGGCATAACCGGAAATATCTATGAGAAGGTGCGGGAAATCTCGCGGCTCCTCTACATCGCCGAAGCTGGCCTGA
>ERZ825896.3749-NODE-3749-length-12466-cov-4.578036_pt1 | contig 12466 bp, 13 predicted proteins | sample MGYA00519858_ERZ825896 | MGnify/ENA primary metagenome ERZ825896 (study PRJEB31778, sample SAMEA3449214) | human gut metagenome | biome: human gut; feature: human-associated habitat; material: faeces | place: United Kingdom | collected 2010/2012 ... | reverse complement strand
ATCCGGCGATCCTTGTTTTCTTCAAAAAGCCGGTCGAAGGTCCGTCCCACCGTGCGCTCAGACATGGTAAAGCCCGGACGTTCCGCATTTGTAGAATCGCACATAAGGGCAAGAACGCCTTTCCGTCCGATTTCCGCAAATCTCTGCAGATCAATGGCATCCCCAAATACAGGGGTATAGTCCACCTTGAAGTCACCTGTGTGCACCACGATTCCCACAGGAGAATAAATAGCCAGTGCAGATGCATCCTGGATACTATGGTTCGTCTTAATAAATTCAATAGCAAAATCACCAAGATTGATCACCTGACCGTGTTTTACTTCTTTTAACTTGGTAGTCTTAGTCAGATTATGCTCTTTCAGCTTGTTGCTGATCAGCGCAAGAGTCAGTTTGGTGGAGTAGATCGGTGCATTTACTTCCTTCAGTACATATGGAAGCGCACCAATATGATCCTCATGACCATGGGTGATCACAAATCCTTTCACCTTGGAAATATTCTCTTTCAGGTAGGTAATATCCGGAATTACAAGATCGATTCCCGGCATATCATCTTCTGGAAAAGCAAGTCCGCAGTCTACTACCACTATACTGTCTTCATACTCAAAAGCTGTAATATTCATTCCAATCTGCTCCAGACCACCAAGTGGAATGATCTTCAGCTTGGAGCCATTGTTAGTTTTACGTGGTCTCTTTAAGGCAGGCTTGCCCTGACCGCGGAACTGAGGTTTATAATTCCCCTTAGTCTGCTTATCCTGTCCTTGTTTCTGACCATCTTTTCCTTCCTTTTTCGGCTGTGCCTTATATCTGTAATTTTTATGTCTGAAATTTGGTTTTCTTGTTCCGTTTCCGGCTGCCGGAGTCCTTTGCCCGTTGTTGTTCATTTCATTTTCCGTCTTCAATCAATCTATCCTCCATTTTGCGCACTTTATCCTCCAAACTCACGCTACCAGGATAAAGCGACTTTATTTTGTTTCGGCTGGTAACTGTTCAGTAACTTCACAGTTACACGCTTCACGATGCACAAAATAACATGCAAAGCATGATTTCGCATCACGGTTCACGATCTGCCCAGCAAATTATTACATTTCAAGATCTACGTCATCCAACATCTGTTCAAATACTTTGGAAATTGCCACCAGTTCTTCATCATCTTCTACCATCTCATAGCTGGCTTCTTCGCTTCCCTCTTCTGAAACATCTTTCATAATATAGGCGTTTGCCTCATCGTCCTGTGAATCGGAAACCAGAAGATAAGTGATTCCTGCAACTGTAGTCTGTTCTTCCACAAAAAATTCTATAATCCCATCCTCAGATTGAAATTTAATTTTCTCCATTATTTTCGTCCTTATTCATATTCATTCGGTCTAAGTATCCCTGTAAGATCAAAACCGCAGCCATCTGATCGAGAAACTGCTTCCTGTTCTCACGTCTGACACCGGTCTCCATCAAAGTACGCTCCGCTTCTGCCGTAGTCAGTCGTTCATCCCACATCACAACAGGCAGGCCAGTCCTCTTCTCCAGCTTTTCTTTAAACTCAAGAGATTTCACCGCCCGCTCGCCTACAGTATTATTCATGTTCTTCGGATATCCAAGTACAATACGCTCTACCTGATACTCCGAAATCAGTTCTTCAATCCGTGCCATCGTCTGGCGAAGCTTATTCTCCTGCTTGCGCCAGACAGTTTCCACACCTTGTGCGGTAAGTCCCAGTGGATCACTGACGGCAACGCCCACCGTTTTTGGCATTCGCGCGGCTCCTTTATGCGTTCAGTCCTGCACGCTGGCAGATGACCTGGTACAGCTCTTCGGCACAGGGGCCGATCTCGTTGTTGACCAGCTTGACGGCAAAGTGGTCCTGCTGGGCCAGTTCCTGCTTGGCCGTGGCAAGACGCTCCCGGATGCTTTCTTCCGTCTCAGTACCACGGCCCCGCAGACGGCGCTCCAGCTCCTCCCGGGACGGCGGCATGATGAAGATCAGAACCGCGTCGGGGGCGGACTGCTTCACCTGCTTCGCGCCCATCGGCTCAATGTCCAGAAGCAGCAGTCCCTGCTCCATTTTTTCCTCCGCCTGAGCGCGGGGGGTGCCGTAGTAGTTGCCCGCGTGGGCGTCGTATTCCAGAAACGCATTTTCCCGGATCATTTCCTCGAAGCGTTCTCTGGTCACGAAGTAGTAGTGTACCCCGTCCGTCTCCCCGGGCCGGGGCGGGCGGGTGGTGGCGGAGACGGAGAATTTCAGATCGTCCCGGCCGTCCATCACCTGTTTCAGGACGGTGCTCTTTCCCACACCGGAAGCACCGGAGATCGCAAACATTTTTCCCTTGCTCACGGCTCAATCCTCCTTTATTTCTTCTTCCGGTCTGTCCATCCACCGGGCATACAGCGTCTCGGTGGGGATGCCGGAGAGGATCACGTGGTCGGTATCCATGAGAAGCACGGCTTTTGTCTTGCGCCCGTAGGATGCGTCAATGAGCATTCCCCGGTCTCTCGCCTCCTGAATCACCCGCTTGATGGGTGCGGAGTCCGGCGCTACAATGGCAAGCACCCGCCCCGCGGCGACCATGCTGCCGAAACCGATGTTCACAAGCTTCATAGCTACTCCTTACTCGATGTTCTGTGTCTGCTCCCGGATCTTTTCCAGCTCGGCCTTGATCTCCACCACGACCCGTGCCAGACGCACATCGGTGCACTTGGAGCCGATGGTGTTGGCCTCCCGGTTCATTTCCTGCAGCAGAAAATCCAGCTTCCGTCCGACGGCGCCGCCGGTGGTGAGCATGTTGTTCATCTGCTCCAAGTGGCTTCTTAAGCGGACGGTCTCCTCGTCCACTGCCACCTTGTCGGCGAAAATAGCGGCTTCCGTCAGGATGCGGCTTTCGTCAATGGCGGTGCTCGCCAGAACCTCTTTGATCTTATTTTCCAGACGGGTGCGGTAGTCCAGCACAGTCTGGGCGCCGCCCGCTTCCACCTGACTGACCAGCGACAGGATCGTCTGTCCCCGGCTGCGCAGATCGTTTTCCAGCGCCTTGCCCTCCGTGGTACGCATGGCGTCGAAGCTTGCCAGCGCCTTATTCACAACGGACAGCATATCGTCCAGCAGCTGCTGCTCGTCCACCTCCGGCTTCTCCACGGTGAACACATCCGGCATCCGGGACAGAAGCGACACGCTGATGTCCTCTTTCACGTCGAAATTTTCCGCCATCTGCTTCATAGCGGCCAGATACCCCGCCACCATGGATTCATTCAGGGTAACCTTTACGTCGGCGGCACCCTCGGAGCGGACGGACAGGAACACGTCCACCTTGCCCCGGGAGATGGTGTTCTTCACGGCCTGCTTCACCGCGTCCTCTCCAAAGGACAGGCTGCGGGGCAGCTTCACGGTGCAGTCCAGATAGCGGTTGTTGACGGAGCGCAGCTCCACCGTAAATTCTCTTCCGTTCACGGTCTCCACGGCGCGGCCGTAGCCGGTCATACTTTTAACCAAACTCATTATCCCCTTTTTTCATGGCTTTTCTCATATTTTCCTTGCGAAAGCTGTGATCGTATAGTCAATATTGGCTTTCCTTGCCACTTTGCGGTCGTATACCAGCACCAGAAGGATGCCCAGCACAAACCCAAGCCCCCCGACCAGCGCGCCGAAGCCGCCCAGCCGGAAGCCAAGATAGTACCCTGAGAAGAACAGCACCAGCGGCACAACATACAGTACCGCCGCCGCTTTCAGCACCGGGGCAGTCTCGGATTCCACCTTTACCAGCTCCCCCCGGCGCGCGCCGATGGGATTCTTTGCCGTAAACGTCACCGTTTCCTTCGCCGCGCCGCAGCCGGAGCATTTGTGGCAGTCGCCGGAACAGGCGCTTTCCCGGATACGGAACACCAGCGCCGTGCCGTCGTCATAGGTTTCCTTTACCCGGACGAGCTGTTCCATGCCGTCACCCCTTTACCGTTGCCGATACGGAATACGGCCCCATCACCGCGCCCACTGCCGTGAATTCCTCGCCGAAGGTGATGGATGCCTTGTAGGTGGCCGTTCCCGCCACGGCGTTGGAGAAGTCCACCACGACCTTGATATCGTCTCCCGTCAGCTGGCTGATCTGTCCGGCAGCGCCGCGCACCCGCACCGTCAGGCTGGCGTTGATGATCTCCACCTCCATGCCCTCCGGCACGTTGATGGCCTCAAAATTGTCTACGGTATATTCTCTGGTACTCAGGCCGGAGAACTGGATGCTCACCGTGGCCTCGTTCACGCCGGTCTGGTTGGTGATGCCGTCGGGCAGGTTGATGGTGTAAAGCATATTCTGGGACTTTTCCACCGCCCGCAGATCGATCTCGGCAAGGGTGTAGCTGTCGCCCAGCTCTGCCAGCGCGGCGTCGCTGCCCGTGACCCGGATGGAAGCGGGGTTGACCGTTATGGTGGTGTTTTCTTCCGTAGCACCGCCGCCGTAGGTGACCTGCGCCACCAGCTGCAGCTCCTTGATCCTCTGGATCTTCATGTCCAGATGGATTTCTTCCACATCGGTTGTGATCTCCGCCGCGTCCACGGGGTTGCCCTCCGCGTCGCAGAGGGTATAGCGGTAGCTTTCGCTGAAGGATTCCACCTGATCCGTCAGGTCTACCTCGATCACCGTCTGCCGGATTTTGTCGGCGACGGAGGCGGGGCCGATAACATTCACTGTGGAATAGTCCAGCTGGACGTTTTCCGTGTCGTACAGATAATCCTCCGACCGGGTGCCGTCATATTGCACCACCACCGGCACATCCTTCACCCGGCGGTATTCCACATCTACATAAAAGTCGCTCTGGGACAGCGTCTCGAAGGCATTCTGCGCCACGTTTCCGGGGTAGGAAATGGTGTAGCGCAGATTGATCTTCTGCCCCGGCTCGGTGATCGCGGACAGGTTGGCCTTGACCGTAATATTGTTCTGGTTGACCTTGATCAGATCGCTTCTGGCGCCTGCCAACTGCAGCGACACCGTGGAGGAAGATGTGGAGGTACACATCAGCCCCCGCTCGTTCAGGACGCTCTCGCCCTCCAGCACCACCGGGATGTTGTAGTAAGTCTCCTCGGAATTGGGGCTGACGTAAGTGATGACGTACAGCCAGAGGCCAAAGGCGATGACGATGGACAGCAGAATGGAGCCAAATCTATTTTTCATTGTCGTCCGTCTCCTTTCTGCGGGGCTGCAGCTTCTGCTTCAGCCGCAGACTCAAGTCCTGCTTCTCGTCCCCGTCGTTGGCAGGGCACAGTTCATTGTGCAGCAACTTGTCCAGCGTCTGGGGCGCAAGGTGCCGCTTGAGCATTCCGCCCACCGCCACGGAAATGGTGCCGGTCTCCTCGGAGACGATCACCACCACCGCGTCGGAAGCCTCGCTCATGCCCACGCCGGCGCGATGCCGGGTGCCCAAGTCCGAGCTGAGACGGTTGCTGTCGGACAGGGGCAGCACACACCCCGCTGCGGCGACCCGGCCGTCCCGGATGATCATTGCGCCGTCGTGGAGGGGGGAATTCTTAAAGAAAATGTTCCGGATCAGCTGCTCGGAAACCTGACCGTCGATCTGGGTGCCGGTTTTGAAGTATTCCTCCAGCCGCTGCTCCCGGGCGAAGACGATCAGCGCGCCCACCTTTTCCCGACCCATGGCCTCACAGGCGCGGACGGTCTGGGTGATGACCGCGTCCATCTCCTGCTGTACGGGCTTGTTGACGCCGAAGATACTCGTCAGCTTCACGCTGCCCAAATGATCCAGCATCCGCCGCAGCTCCGGCTGGAACAGGATCACCAGCGCCAGCAGTCCGATGGCCAGGAACTGGTTCATGATGAAGCCCACCGTGTACAGATGCAGGAAATCCGTCAGCCACGCGATGATCAGCACCGCGACCACGGCCTTGGCGATCCGGGTGGTGCTGGGTGTCTTGATCAGCGGAAGAATTTTATATATCAGAAACGCGACTACGGCGATATCCAGATAGTCTGACCACTGCATCCGCTGTATCTGATGCAGCAAATTCTGAATGCTCTCCATAAACGTTCTTACCCCTTTTATGTCAACTTTTGTATAGCGCATACTCCGCTATCGTAAATTAGCTATTATCTTGTCTATTATAGCGAATACCGGCGCTGATGGCAATAGCCAATCTGTAAAAAAATTGCGGCTAAACTCTGGGAAGTTTGGATACCGTTCGGAGAAATGCGTCGGTTTGGGCGTCGGATGCGTCGTGGCCAAAGCTGACCCGTACCGTCCCCGATTCCAGCGTCCCCGCGCTTTCGTGGGCAAAGGGGGCGCAGTGCAGACCCGCACGGACCGCAATGCCCTGCTTCGCCAGAAACGCCGCCGCTTCCTCACAGTCCATCCCCGGCCGGAAGGACACCGTCGATGCCTGATGCGCCCCGGCGAATACCTCCATTCCCAATTTCTGCAAGCCCTCGGCACACCGTTCCAGCTGCCGGTGCTCCCGGCAGAAAATGTTCTCCACACCTGTACGGCGGACAAACCGCAGTCCCTCCGTCAGTCCCGCGTAACCGGGTACGTTCAGCGTCCCCGCTTCCAGGCGGTCAGGCAGGTAATCCGGCATGGCCTGATTGACGGAGTCGCTGCCCGTCCCCCCGAACAGCAGAGGCTGGGCATCGCCGCCGCAGAGCAGCAGCCCCGTCCCCTGAGGCCCCAGCAGCCCCTTATGCCCCGGCATGGCGACAAAATCCGCCCCCAGCGCCTGAAGATCCACGGGCAGCGCCCCGGCGGACTGGGCGGCATCGATGATGAACGGCACCCGCCATTTCCGGCACATCTCCGCCAGCTGCTCCACGGGCAGAATATAGCCGAACACGTTGGAAACGTGGGTAAATACCGCCGCGTCCGCTCCCTGCTTCAGTTCCCGCCCGAAGCGAGAAAGGGTGTCCTCCCAGTCAAACAGCCGCCGCCCCGCCACCCGGATATCCGCCCCCAGCGCATGAAGGGGGCGGGTCACGGCGTTGTGCTCGAACCCGGACACGATCACCCGTCCCCCCGGCTTCACGACGGAACGGATGGCAATGTTCAGTCCATGGGTGCAGCTGGTGGTCAGCGCGACCTGCTCCGGTCGGCAGTGGAACAGCTCCGCCGCAGCTTCCCGGCAGGCATACACCGTCTCCGACGCTTCCATTGCCGCGCTGTAGCCGCCCCGCCCCGGATTCGCGCAGGTGTACATCGCCCGCTCCACCGCCCGGTACACCCCCGGCGGCTTGCGGAAGGAGGTGGCGCCGTTGTCCAGATAGATCATACCGTCAGCTCCTCCAGATTTCCGTCCGGGCGCTGGGCATAAATTTTGCGCAAGGGGACGCCGTTCTCCCGCAGAAGCTCCACCACTGGGATGATGTCTTCCGTTTTGATCCGCAGACTGTAGCCGCAGCCCTGCTGCTCCATCCACTTGGGCGTCCGCTGGAGGACGCAGCGGTGGTTGTTCCGGTTCAGCAGCCGCTCGCCCCGCTGGGCAAACGTCACCGAGCGGAACGTGATGATAAAGATTCTCATAACGCAAAACCTCCCGGCACAATCTATGCCCGGGAGGTCGAAACCGTGCGTATTCCGGCAGCGAAAACGTGGCAGCCGTGCAGGCGGCTGCCACGTAAAATCATGGTTTGCTTTCGTTTTCCAGCGTGATGGTCGTAACGTAGTCCGGATTCGGGACATAAAGACGGTAACTGTTCCCCGACAGCTCCATATAGTAATAGCTCCAGCCGGATTTGAATTTCAGTCCCACCGTGATGGACGGCTGATTCTGAGCGGCGGCGGGCAGGTTGTTCAGCACCAGACATTCCCCTTCCTCCGTGGTGTAGTCCCCCCGATCCGCGGGTTCATCCGCGCCGTTCAGAAGAATGTGGTCGCCGACGTAGGGTTTCATCGGGATGGCCACGCAGCACGAGCCCGTTTCCCCGAGGATTTCCCAGAATTTTTCGTATTCCCCGTCGGTGAGAAGCGCGCGCAGTTGGTCGTCCATGTAGATCTGGGAATCCCTGCGCAGGTCGTATTTCTTTGCGTACTCGCTTCTTCCCGCCAGACGCTGGTCATACTCCTCCTGCGTCCAGACGCCCGCTTCCAGATACTGGTCGGCAGTGTCATCCGTCAGACCGTACCTCTCGCACCAGAACTGATTGTCGGGTCTTTGCAGGATTTCCTGCTTCAGCGTATCCTCCGGCGTAAAGCCTACCACCGTTTCCCCAGGCATGACCCCGGACAGGTCGTAGCCCAGCGCAATGGATCTCCCGTCATAGTAGCTCTGAAACAGCGTGAACTTGGTGTAGTCCGCTTCGGCAAATTCGACGGTTTCCGGCGTCTGGGACTGGGTCGCACTCTGCGCCGCTTCCAGAACCGGCTCATCCCGCGGCGTCGCCTTGGGCTGAGCGGCCGCAAAAATATTGGGTATCCACCCCGCCGCCGCGGCGGTCACGGTGAGCAGGCTGACGCAGATGGCCGCGGCCAGAATGTAGAGGATGGTTTTCCTCCCGGAAAAGTGCTTTTGTTTCATATCGGTTGCCTCCTGTGCGGCGGCGTCCACCATGTCCAGATACCTGTCATCCACGTACTCCAACGCTCTGAAAAGGTTCTTTCCGTTCATACGTTGATTCCCTCCCTTTCCAGCTGCTTACGCAGCTTTTGCCGCAGACAGCTCAAGCGGTACTTCACGTTCCGTTCCGTCAGGCCGAGCTTGTCCGCGATTTCCGCAATGGTCATGCTGTAGTAATAGCGGCTCAGGAATACGGCGCAGTCCTTCTTATCCAGCTGGGACAGGAACCGGTTCACACTCCCCGCAGCCAGCTTTGCATCCACGGCGGCCTCCACATCGGAGCGGGGGTCTGCCAGACAGGCGTCCAGCTCCGACAGCAGGGTGATCATATGCACATCCCTGCGTTTGGCGGTGATATAATCCAGCCGGTCAAAGGCCAGGTTTCGGGCAATTCGGGACAGGAAATGCTTCAGCACTCTGGGAATTTCCGGTGGAATGGCATTCCATGCAGCCAGATACGTATCCGCCGCAATTTCCTCCGTATCCTCCCGGCAGCGCAGGATATTGTAGGCGATCCGATTTATGTAGCCGCCGTATTTCTTCGCCGTCTCGCCGATGGCTGCTTCCTGCCGGGACAGGTAAAGCGCGATGATCTGGGTATCTTCCATCAGGGCACCTCCTCGTGATGTGTAAGGCCTTACACCGCTATAGTAGGAAAACCGCGGCCTATGGACAAAGTTTTTCTGAGATGCAGAGAAAAAAGGCGTGACCCGAAGGTCACGCCTTTTCAAGTTCATTGTCTAACGGGAAATTACTCGTCGATCTCGGTAACGACGCCGGAACCAACGGTACGGCCGCCTTCACGGATAGCGAAACGCAGGCCCTTCTCGATAGCGATGGGGGTGATCAGCTCAACGCTCATAACAACGTTGTCGCCGGGCATGCACATCTCAACGCCTTCGGGCAAGGAGATGATGCCGGTAACGTCGGTGGTACGGAAGTAGAACTGAGGACGATAGTTGTTGAAGAAGGGAGTATGACGGCCGCCTTCTTCCTTGGACAGGACGTAAACCTGACCCTTGAACTTGGTGTGAGGATGGATGGAGCCGGGCTTGCACAGAACCTGGCCTCTTTCGATGTTCTTCTTGTCGATACCACGCAGCAGAGCGCCGATGTTGTCGCCGGCTTCAGCGTAGTCCAGCAGCTTGTGGAACATCTCGATGTCGGTAACGACGGTAGCCAGCTTGTCCTCGCGCAGGCCGACGATCTCGACAGGCTCGTTCTTCTTGACAACGCCACGCTCCACACGACCGGTAGCAACGGTGCCACGGCCGGAGATGGTGAAGACGTCCTCAACGGGCATCAGGAAGGGCAGGTTGTCGTTACGCTCGGGAGTGGGGATATACTCGTCAACAGCGTCCATCAGCTCCTTGATGCAGGCATACTCGGGAGCATCGGGGTCCTTGGACTCGGAAACCAGAGCGTTCAGAGCGGAACCCTTGATGATGGGGGTGTCGTCGCCGGGGAAGCCATACTCGTTCAGGGTCTCGCGGACTTCCATCTCGACCAGCTCCAGCAGCTCCTCGTCGTCAACCTGATCGCACTTGTTCAGGAACACAACGATATAGCGCACGCCGACCTGACGAGCCAGCAGCAGGTGCTCACGGGTCTGAGCCATGGGGCCGTCGGTAGCAGCGATAACCAGAATAGCGCCGTCCATCTGAGCAGCACCGGTGATCATGTTCTTGATATAGTCAGCGTGACCCGGGCAGTCAACGTGAGCGTAGTGACGCTTGTCGGTCTCGTACTCAACGTGAGCGGTGTTGATCGTGATACCACGAGCCTTCTCTTCGGGAGCCTTGTCGATGGAAGCGTAGTCCTCGAACTGAGCCTGACCCTTCATAGCCAGATACTTGGTGATAGCGGCGGTCAGAGTGGTCTTGCCGTGGTCAACATGGCCGATAGTGCCGATGTTAACATGGGGCTTATTTCTTTCAAACTTCTGCTTTGCCATTTGAAATATTCCTCCTGTTATAATTGTTGATTGAATTTAATAAACAACTTTAGTCTGGGTGCTTCCGCACATCGTATACATCATACAACACTTTGCGGGGAAACACAAGAAAAATTTTTGAAAATTTACGTCAATTTCCTTTGGAAATCAGTCCTTGCCCCGGGACTTGACAATTTCCTCGGTCTTGGACTTGGGCAGCTCGGCGTTGTGGCTGGGCTCCATGGAGTAGTTGCCGCGTCCCTGCGTCTTGCTGCGCAGGTCGGTGGCGTAGCCGAACATCTCCGCCAGAGGCACGTTGGCATCGATCTGGACAGAACCGGTACGGGTGATCTGACCCAGAATGTTGCCGCGGCGGGCGGTGATATCGCCGATAACGGTACCCATATATTCGTCGGGCACGTTGACGGAAACCTTCATGATGGGCTCCAGAATGACGGGGTCCGCCTTCTTGCAGGCTTCCTTGAACGCCATGGAACCGGCGATCTTAAAGGCCATTTCGGAGGAGTCGACCTCGTGGTAAGAGCCATCGTACAGGGTGACCTTCACGTCCACAACGGGGTAGCCGGCCAGAACACCAGCCTCCATCGCGCCCTGAATACCGGCGTCGACGGCGGGGATATACTCCTTGGGGATGGCGCCGCCAACAACGGCGTTGATGAACTCGTAACCCTTGCCGGGCTCGTTGGGCTCCACATGGATCTTGACGTGACCGTACTGGCCTTTACCGCCGGACTGACGGGCGTACTTGGTCTCCTGATCCACAGCCTTGCGGATGGTCTCCTTGTAGGAAACCTGAGGAGCACCCACGTTGGCCTCGACCTTGAACTCCCGCAGCAGACGGTCAACAATGATCTCCAGATGCAGCTCGCCCATGCCGGCGATGATGGTCTGCCCGGTTTCCTTGTTGGTGTAGGTGCGGAAGGTGGGGTCTTCTTCAGCCAGCTTACTCAGGGCGATGCCCATCTTTTCCTGACCGGCCTTGGTCTTGGGCTCGATAGCGACCTCGATAACGGGCTCGGGGAAGACCATGGACTCCAGAATGATGGGGTGATCCTCGTCGCAGAGCGTGTCGCCGGTGGTGGTGTTCTTGACGCCGACCACGGCGGCGATGTCGCCGGCGTAGACCTTCTCAATGTCCTCACGATGGTTGGCGTGCATCTGCAGGATACGGCCCATACGCTCGTTAACGCCCTTGGTACAGTTCAGCACAGTGGTGCCCTTCTCCAGCGTACCGGAGTACACGCGGAAGTAGCACAGCTTGCCCACGTAGGGGTCGGTAGCGATCTTGAAGGCCAGAGCGGAGAAGGGTGCATCGTCGGAAGCGGGACGGAAATCCTCTTCCTCGGTCTCGGGGTTGATGCCCCGGATGCCCTTCTTGTCCAGGGGGCTGGGCATATAGTCCACGACTGCGTCCAGCAGCTCCTGAACGCCCTTGTTCTTGTAGGACGTACCGCAGACGATAGGCACCATCTCGTTGTCGATGGTGGCTTTGCGGATGACGGCCTTGATCTTCTCGACGGGGATTTCCTCGCCTTCCAGATACATCATGGCCAGATCGTCGTCCAGCGCGGTGACCGCATCCATCAGCTTCTCGTGGTACTCTTCGCAGATATCCACCATGTCTTCAGGGATATCCTCGACGCGGACGTCCTTGCCCAGCTCATCATAGAAGACGTTGGCTTTCATGGTGAGCAGGTCTACGTTGCCCTTGAAGAAGGTCTCGCTGCCGATGGGCAGCTGGATGGGCACGGCGTTGCACTTCAGGCGCTCGTGAATCATGTCCAGAACGCGGAAGAAGTCGGCGCCCATGATATCCATCTTGTTGACGTAGATCATGCGGGGAACCTTGTACTCGTCAGCCTGACGCCAAACGGTCTCGGTCTGGGGTTCCACACCGCCCTTGGCGCACAGAACGGTCACGGCGCCGTCCAGAACACGCAGGGAACGCTCCACCTCAACGGTGAAGTCCACGTGACCCGGGG
>ERZ825896.3745-NODE-3745-length-12481-cov-11.622807_pt1 | contig 12481 bp, 9 predicted proteins | sample MGYA00519858_ERZ825896 | MGnify/ENA primary metagenome ERZ825896 (study PRJEB31778, sample SAMEA3449214) | human gut metagenome | biome: human gut; feature: human-associated habitat; material: faeces | place: United Kingdom | collected 2010/2012 ... | reverse complement strand
GATGCGGAATCAGATTATAACTCTGGAAAACAAATCCAATCGTGTGATTACGATAAGAATCCCAGTCTCTGTCCTTATATTTCTTCGTTGATATTCCATTAATAATCAGATCTCCGCTGTCATACCGATCCAAACCACCAATGATATTCAGAAGCGTTGTCTTTCCCGAACCGCTCGGTCCCAGAATAGCAACAAATTCATTATCTCTGAGATTCAGACTGACATCATCCAATGCTTTCTGTATCAGATTACCTGTTCGATATTCCTTGCAAATATGTTGTATCTGAAGCATGCCTTCTCTCCTTTTCCAATCACTATACAGTCATTATTTTACTATTCTACACCCTGCTTGGATGAATTGTCATTCACTTTATAAGGTTTTTCTTGATTTCTATACATTTTTCCATAATGTGGTTAGATAGTATGTAATACACGAGAGCATTGAAGGAATTTATCATGAAAACATATAAAAAACCTGTTGTTTCCGTTGATACAGGCCTTGCTGAAGGAGTATACGCTGCAAGTGGTGCAACTATAAAAACTGCCAGCAGATAAATTTCTACTGGCAGGAAAAATTTATATTTTTTCAATTGTCTACTTGACGGGGAGCGGTTCATTTCCCGACAGCCCCTTGCAAGTTAAGCTTTGTTATTTTTTTTGATGAAGGCTTTTTCATTTGCTGATGCTGGAAGGTCTGGAGTTGTTCCCTTTGGAACCAGACGAACCTCAATTGCCTCGAGACGTTTTGCGTATCCTTCTGTTCCTGAAGATTCTCCATTCTTAGCCCATGCAAGCCATCCATAATCCTGAGCATGAACTCTGTAGTATACATCATAGTTCTTTGCTACATCACCAGACAGTTTGATCTGAATTGCTTCCAGACGTTTACACTGTCCAGTTGTTCCGGATAATGATCCGTTAGATGCCCAATTCTTCTCCCATCCAATATCCTGAACGTGAGATCTGTACTGGATTGAGCTGTTCACTGAAGACGGGAGTTTCATACGGATAGATTCCATACGTTTGCACTCGCCTTCTGTACCTGCCATAGCACCGTCATATACATATGCCTGTGTACCATAGTCCTGTACATGTGTCTGGTATCCGACCAGTCTTGCTTTCATAGCTTCTTTGATAGTACCAATAAGTTCTGGTGCTTTGTCCCCTTTGGTAACCAGCTGAATCTTGATTGCTTCAAGACGGTATCCGTAACCAGCTGTTCCTGCTTCTTCGCCATTCTTAGCCCATCCGAGCCATCCGAAGTTCTCGGCATGTACGCTGTAGTATACGTCATAATTCTCTGCAACTTCACCAGTCAGTCTGATCTGGATTGCTTCCAGACGTTTACACTGTCCTTCTGTACCGGATTTTTCTCCGTTTTTACTCCAGTTCTTTTCCCAACCGATGTCCTGAATATGTGTACGATATTCGATAGATCCAGAAACACCATTTGGTAACTTAATCTGGATAGCCTCTAATCTTTTTGATTCACCAACTGTACCAGACGTTTGTCCGTCTTTCTTCCATTCTTCTTCCCAGCCATAATCCTGACAGTGAACTATGTAAGATACGGACATTTTTGTACTCTTTGTAGCTGTAGCTGTAAATTCCTTACCAGTTTTATCTGTGTATTTAGCAGTTGCTTTGTAGATGATCTGACTGTTCTTGTCTTCTTTAACAACATCTGCAGTTACGTCATGAGAATCTTTACAACGGCTGCATACGAATGTTGCAACAGCTGTATATCCTTTTTCTTTATCAGCTGTCCATTTCCATCCGTCTTTTTCTGAGACTTTGTAGTCATGACCGAGAGCTGCTACTTCTTCTGTCTTAGTACCTGTGTAATCTTTGCCTTCAAATGTAACTTTAGCTGTGTAAGTAATCTTACCTGCCTCTGTACATGTTGCGCCATCAGATTTCTCAGTTACTTTTGCATCAACTGTTTCTACATGTTTCTCATCATTTGCACATGTAAATGTTGCTGTTGCTGTGTAAGTGTTGTTTTCACCCTTTGTCCAGTTCCATACAGGAGCACCATACTTATGGCCAAGGGCTGCCAATTCAACTTCATATGTATCTGTTAATGTACCAATTTCTGTCTTACCTTCAGCATCCTTTACTGTTGCTGTTGCTGTATAGACATCTTTACCCTTTTCTGTACATGTTGCAGCTACAGATTTCTCTGTATCTTTAACTGCATCAGCAACTGTAATCTGCTCTGCTTTAGGTTCATCATCACATACAGAACACTTAACACCTGTTACAGATGCTGTATATCCAGTTACATTGCCGTTGTCATCTTTTACTGGTTCCCATGCCCATGTACCTGTGTACTGGTGCTGACCTGCGTCAGATGTCTTCTTATCAGATGCAGTATATCTGTAACCATCATCTGTCTTACCTGTTGCTTTGTAAGTAGATGTTACACCCTGATCACATGTACCAGTGTGACTAACAAGTTTAGCCGTTGCAGTTACTTTTTCTGCAAGAGCTTTCTCAATAGAATCTCTGTTAGCTTTGTTTGTTGCATTTTCATCTGATTCAAGGAGACAATCCAGTTTATTGATCTGATTTGCACAAGTTTCACATTTCAGATTCTGGAATGTAACGCTTGTGTGATCATCGCTCCACTCAGCATCTGTTGCTGTGTAAGCATGTCCTTCTGCTGCGTTCTTCTGAGCTTCATCCCAGATAGCTTTTCTTTTCTCGTATGTAGAATTAGCCTGTTCATATTTGGGCTTAACAGGTTCTGTAATACAAGCACCGCACTCTGGGCAAACATAGTTGTCCGCTTCGTTCCAGCTACCGCTATCAGTCTTTGTATAGTATGTTTCATGGAACTTGATGTAATGATGTTCGTGTGCTGTATTCTTTGCTTCTACACGTGTGCCCGCTTTGATCAGACCACAGTCAGAACAACGTTCTTCTGTAAATGCATTACGTCCGCAGTATGCAGGTTCAGAAACTGTTTCATAATTATGAGAAGTACCTGTCAGTGTCTTCATATCAACTGTATCAACGAAGTTAGCTGACCACATGAACTCGTCATTATCATTGCTCTGACTGCCCATGAACTGCTGATACTTCTTGTAGTTTGTATAAGTCGGATTGTAATCTGTCTCTTCGAATTCATAACCGTAGCTGGAATGGTCAAGCAGTTTGCTCTTACCTGAAATGAACGCGAAGTTTGTACCGATTGAAACAACCAGTTTGTCACCCTTCACAGTCAGACCTGCGATTGGATGATTTGTGACAGTGAAATCTGCACTCTTTTCATCTGTTGTTGTAAATGCCATACCGCCAAATAACTTGGTTGTATCACGTTTTGCAGATACTGTGTTATATTCCTTCACAACGGCTACTGCACCGTCTGCAGGATTGTAGGAAACGATATCGTTGGATACGTTGAAGTAAATCTTACCATCTGTATACAGTGCTGCTGTCAGACCGATGGATGGGTAAATGCTCTGTTCATCCACAAACTGTGCATACAGTTTGGTCAGAAGATCATTCTTCTCCATCTTACCGTCTTTGTTCAGAACGCTTACAAATGTATCGTCATCATCGTCGTTTTTCTTGTCTGTGAAATTAATCAGTGTCTCATAATCGCTGTCGCCATCGCCTGTATCCTTATTTGTCAGTTTATGACGAACAATCTTGTACTCTGCAGCCTTCTGGCTCTGATTCATGCTTGTGCTGCTTACTCTGTCAAACAGGTCTGTCGAATCATACATATAGTAAGCATAACCATCTGCATAGTAAACATTACTTGCTGCACGAGCCATCCATGCTTTTTCATATGTTGTATCTGTTGCTTCATTCTGATAAAGTGATCTTAAAACACTAAAGTTACCCTGATACAATTTTCTTGCATCTGTATCGCTGAACAGGAAGAAGACATGGTTCATATCACCATCTGTCTCGACACGGTCACGACTCATAACTTCTGTGTAGACATCTGTATAACAAGGGTCTACATAGTACCACTGACCATCCACCTTGACTGCATTCCAGTAATGGTCGGAACCGAAGTCTTCCTGTTCTTCGCCATACATTGTAACGTTGGACTGGAAGGAAATTCTTACAAGGTCAACTGTGTAGCCTGCATTGATATCCAGTGTCTTACCATCTGAACCATAGTACAGTTCTTTGGCTGTCTTCCAGTTATCACATACTTCTGAAGTTGTACCATCATCTGCTGTAACAGTTTTCTTGCTGTCATAACCTTTACTTGGATCTTTAAGATAAATATCTTTATCCAGGCACTGCACAAGATATGAAAAAGCTCTGGAGTAACCCAGACATACAGATGTACCCATACCGAATGCACCAAACTGAGTACCTTCCCAATAGTTGATGACACCAGTTGTCATACCGGTTGCAGCCTGATTCGTAGCGCTATCTAACTGCTGCTGAGTAAGCTGCTCAACAGTCATCGTAACGCCTTCAGAAACCTCAACGCCTTTTTCTTCAGCATTTTTGATAAATTTATCTGCCTCCTGCTTCAATGGTTCTGCTGCGTCTGGAAGGTTTTCTTTCACAAATGCTTCCGGATCCTTCTCGATAGCTTCTTTATTAGCTTCTACATATGCATTCGCATCTTCCTCAGACTGTCCAGCCTTCACCAAAGTCTGAGCAATAGCTTTTTTATAAAATTTTACAAGCAAATCCTTCTCAATGCCTGCATAAATCTGATCATGGAAATTCTGTTTGATCTGTGGTTCGTAAACCTTATAGATCTCATTGTAAACTTCATCCTCATGCTCCTGCTTCTGAGGATCCTTTGCAATCATCGGCTTGTCATCATCTGATTCCTTACCAGAGTTCATGATGTAGGACATATCAAATGTATTGTTATGGGCCAACCAGTCATTCAGAACAAGCAGCTTCTGTGCCTTTGTCTGTGCACCTGATGCTGTAACTGCAGCAAGAGCTTCATCTCTTGCATTTGTTACATCTGGACCATAATACTTAATACCTAACTTATCACCATATGTGAAAGTAAAGATCATACCTGTCAGGTCATCGTAGCTCACCTTGCCATCTCTGACATCCTGAACAGATTTGCCGTCTAAGGCAAGCATCTCACCAAGGATACCAAGACCATCTGTATCATCGTTGAAATCCAGAAAGAATGGATTCTGAACACCGAGTACATTAGCATTGGCTGACCACTGATTCAGATACTGCTGATACATACCAACAACTGTATTAATCTGGTCTGCTGTCAGCTTCTTGGTTTCAGCCTGTTCATCTGCTTCATACAGGTCTGCTGTGCTGATATTAGATTCATTGGATTCTGTGCCGGCTTCTCCGCCAACCATTTCGAGATCCCCCAATGCTTCACGCAGGCTCTGGATTGCCGGATCGCTTTCATCAATCTTTATATCTTTTGTAAGTGCTTCTGCTACTGCTGCATTAGCACCCTTGAACTGGATGACTGGTGTCTGTATTGTAATACCTGAAATAGTTACTTTATTTTCATCATTATCTGTCTGGGCCACAGCATCATTATCTGTGTTTGAAGAATCAGTAGTTGCTTCTGTTGCATCATCTTCTGTCACAGAATCTTCTGTTGCTGGATCTTCTGCCTCATTTGTATTGGTGTTATCCTGCACGGCTTCTGTAGTATTTTCCTGCACTGCTGGTGTTTCTTCATGTGCAGGCTCTGCAAAAACTGTTGAAGGCACTACACTGAATACCATTATAGTAGAGAGGAATAAACTCAAAAGCATTTTACTTCTCTTTTTCATAATGTCTACCCTTCCTTTCGTGTTTGTATTAGACAATTCATATTACGTTTTTTGTTTGCCCCCACCTCATTTCCATTGTATTTTATTTATACTCCACCCTCTATTATATGCTACTGTAATTCGTATTTTGCATATATTTTTGCATATAATATAGTAATTAGGTATTTACTTTAATATATCACTGCTAACTGTTTTGTTCAAGACATACTGACGTTTTTTAGCACAAAAACACATCGAAAAGTCTGGTTTTCAGGTTTCTGGCATGTATAAACGTAATAAAGAAATCCCCCCGTATCTTATGATTTGTTAAAATACGGGGAATCATCAAGTTTTTTCTTACTTATTTATATAGAATTTACATATTGATGCAACAGAGGAGTCTTTTTTAGTTCAGTTCCTCAAGAATTGCTGCTGTGAGTTCTTTTCTGTTTGTCTTGAAGTGGAAATACGGTCTTTCCTTGATTACGCGGATGTCTACCGGATATTCATATTCTTCCAGTGCATCTGCAAGACCTGCTTTTACTTCATCCAGACTCTTTGTTTCATCAAGGATTACAAAGAAATATGGAAGGAAATATCCTTCATGATCCTGATCTGGTACAAAGCAGAAGAATCCATCTTCTACACCAGCTACACGTACTGCTTTTGTCTCCATTCTCATCATGTAAAGTTCTCCGCCACCGAAACGCTTTGTTGTTCCACGTCCAAGAATGTATACAATTCCGTGTTCATTGATGTAAGCTTTATCTCCCGTATGTAACCAGCAGTTCCCATCTGGATGATTGATCAGTGTTCTTTCAGTAAGTTCATCACCTCTCCATCCCGCATAGTGGAGCATCATAGCAGGACCCGTCATACATAATTCTCCGATTTCTCCATAATTCAGTTCTTCCAGATCCTCTGAGAATACTGCCATAGTTGTTGCCGGCATTGGCATTCCAACGCATCCGTCTACCAGCGGGAACATCGGATTTGGAAGTGTAAAGTTTGAACATCCTTCACTCTGACCATATCCGGCACTTAAAGTTGCTTTAACATTATGCTTATGGAAGAATGCTTCTACTTCTTGTGTTTTCCTTTCGTTCATTGCTTCAGCTCCGGTTCCGATACTTCTTAGATGAGACATATCGTAATCTTCCGGAATTCTGTCACTCTTCATAAGCATTTCACAGAACATTGGAATCAGTGCCCAGAAGTTTGGCTTCTGCTCCATAAATGCGATATCAATATCTTCCAGCGGACAGAATGGATCAAGTACCATAATCAGTCCTGCTGACAATGGGAAGATTGCCATTGATACAGTTACTGCAATCAGTGCAGGTGGTAAGATTGGCAGCCACCATTTTTCCGGTACATCTGACGGCGGAATAAAGATGGACATCTGGAATGCAGTTGCTACTATATTAGAAGAAGAATGAATAACTAATTTAGAGATTCCTGTGGATCCGCTTGTATATGCGCCAAATACTGGTCTGTTCACATCTTCTTGTGCCATATAGTCTTCTGTATAATCTTTCCCAAGTGCCAGGAACTCGTCCCATGTAAGATCTCCTTCTGTTGTCTCTATCGCACCGGTATATCTGGATGCAATTTCTTTTTCAACATAGTCCGGGACAGATTTTCTATCTGCATAATCATATGGAGAAACCTTAATTACACGCTTCATTGGTGTCGTTGCACGGAACAGATCTTCATCTGACTTTGATGTATAATCCATGACAAATGCTGTCTCTGATTTTGATTTTCTGATTGCAAAACATAATTCTTCTGGAATGTCATCTCTGCAGATAATTGCAGCTCCGATTCTTTCTGCTGCGATCAGAAGGATAAAATGTGCCGGAACACTTTGCAGAAATACAGGAATTCTGTTTCCTTCACCAAATCCAAGTATCTTTAAAGATTTTGCTGCTTTATCAACTTCTCCCCAGAATTCTTTCCATGTAATTTTGTTTCCGTAATATTCAAATGCAATTTTATTTTCGTCTGGATTTTTTGCTCTTAAAAACGTTTCAACAGTTATTGTTGGCACTTCAACGTTGCGCAGTGCTTCTGGATAAAACTGTAACCATGGTTTATCAACGCTCGCTTTTCCAGTTAATGTTGCTCCTGTATTTTCCATAATTATTTACTTCCTTTTCCGATTATTTATTTGTTTTATAATGACGATTCGTATTCTATCATGGATATTTTTCCTTTTCAATAGAAGTGGTGAATTTGGCATATTGAATCAAACAAATCAACTAATTCATTTTTTTCAGGATTTCATTCAATAGGAAATTTTTTGTATAAATGTTCTTGTTTTCTTATTTTGTATGCAGTACACTAAAATTATAATAGAAGAGAGGGGCTTTTGATTATTATGAAAGAAAAAAACAGATTCAGTGTTCTGTTAGAGCATCTGACATCTATGGCCAATTTAAAAAATTATGTACTTGCCAAAGCTGTGCAGTATGATGAATCTTATATAAGCAAATGGATTAGTGGAAAATCACTTCCAACAGAAAAAAATCACGAAATTATTTTGCAGAATATCAGCCAGTGTATTGTTGAGGCTCTGACTGATGATAACCGGGACACTTTTTTAGAAGAATATCAAATTTCTGACGTTTCGAATCTTCAGAAAGCGATTTACGATCATCTCGAATCTGAATATACATATGTAAAAGAACTTCAGGTAACAACTGGTTCTAAAGTGGCTACTAAAATTTCATATTATCCGGAACTTACACTGGATCAGTTTATCTTTAAAATGAAACATCCATCACTCCGTAAAGTACAGTCGCTAAATATTTATGCTATGGTAGATATTCTGAATGTAGACACGAATTATCAGCTTTTAATTGCTGAATTTAACAGCATGCACAATGACAGAGGACTTGTGCTTCCAGGAGTTCATTTTTCTTTAATGATTGATTTGGAATCGTCTTCAGATAATCCGGTTTATACGGCTGGTTTCCTGATGAATTTGCTTTCAAATCTTTCGAATATTGATTTTAATCTTTATTGCGGAACACAGGCACAGAAAAAAATGGTTTTTGCGATTAAAGATATTTATTCGCTTTCAGGTATGTTAGTTGATCAGAACCATTGTCTTGCTGTTACAACAATTGAAGATTCGTCTCTTTCAACGGAACTTTATTACAAATTAAAATTACTTTGCAGCAAAGAAACATTGCTTATTCGACGGACATCTATTCCTGAAATGATTCGTACTTACGAATATGAGCATTCACTGTTTGCCCGGAATTCTTCTTGTCTGCTTGGACATTTTACAGAACATTTTCTTCCAACTGATTTACATAATGAGCTGCTTGATAAGTATGGCTCTTTTATAGGAAAGACATACAGACCTGTACTTCAAAAAATGCATTCTCTGGTATCGCAGATACTTGCTGTTACACCGATAAGAGCACTGATTTATGCTTCTGCATTTACAGATTTTACAGTTACTGGCGAATTGGATTTCTATGGTTATCGAATTCAGCTTTCGCCGGAACAGCGTCTTCATTTTTTTAAGCATATGAAACATCTGCATGAAATTTCAAATGCGCTTCAGATTAAGATTTTGCCGAATGGTTTGCTGTCTGATTACCAGCATATCCCAAGACCGACACTGTTTTTTGCAGATGAGTTTTCTTATTTGCGTTTTAGGAGAAATACACCGTATTACAATATCTGTATTCCGAACAAAATTAGTTTGAATCGAATTTTTTCGGCCTTTTACGATACCGTTTGGGAGTTTGAATCCTGTATTGCACCGGATGCATATCTTACTCATGCAATCCATTCTGTAGAAATTTTGCAATCAGATGCTTCAGGTGATGTGCACAATTAAGAGAAGTCAAGTGGGCTGTTGCAAAATAGATGAGTAATCATCTATGGAGCAATAGCTCCATTTTTATGTCCAAAAGCAGAAAACGGACTCCGAAGAGCCCGCAATCCATGGTATAATTAAGTATGACCAAATACATAAAATACCATAAAAATTATACCGAATTCGGCGAGCCTTATCAACTGGTTTTGCCATTAAATTTGGAAGGTCTGGTTCCTGATGATGATTCTGTCCGACTGCTGAGCCACGAATTGGAGGATTTAGATTACAGTTTACTGTATCAGGCGTACTCTACCAAAGGCATAAATCCGGCAGTGGACCCAAAGACCATGTTCAAGATCCTGACCTATGCTTATTCCCAAAATATTTATTCTTGCAGAAAGATTGAAACCGCTTGTAAACGTGATATTAACTTTATGTAGCTGCTTGCTGGTCAGAAAGCACCGGATCACAGCACGATTGCAAGGTTCCGTACTGGATTTTTGGCAGACACCTGCGAAGCCCTGTTTTATCAGATGGTACGTCGCTTGGAACGAATGGGAAGAAAATATGTTTCTGAAAATACAGGAGGCGGTCACCCTACTGAACCAAGAGTACCTACAGGCTGTCCGTATAAAGAACGATGTTCCCGTGCTAAAGGGAATAAACGTCTGTACATCTCCAAAAGTTTCTTAGAGAAGCGTCAAGAATCCTATGAAAATATCCTGAGTGAAAAGGGGATCTTATACCGGATGAATCGCTCGATATGATGCTGGGATCCTTTCAATTATTACTGGGGATGCCGAAATTTGCTATTCGTGCGACAGCCTCTTTTCTCTTTCAGGCTGCCTGTAACCGTATTTTTTCAGAAGCGGTACGGTTTCTGGCATTATTTTCCATATTTTCGCGGCTGGTCGGAAATACCTGCGAGGTAATCGAGACTGCAGTCGTACGTCTTTGCCAGCAGCATCAGCGAGTCCAACGGGATCTCACGAATGCCTTTCTCATACCGGTTGTAGGTGTCCAGATGGCTGAAAATCTTCCGCGCCGCCTGTAACATCGAGTAGCCTCGTTTCAGACGGAGCTCTTTTAACCGGATCAGCATTTTCTCCCGCTCCGGCGTTTCTTCTATTTTTCTGTACATGAATGAACTTCTTTTTCCTGTCCTGCTTCGTCTGCGGCTTTTTCCGCCTCCGGTACGTATCCCGGGTTGTCGTCGTATCCTTCCAGGAAATTGTGGCGGATACCGTGCTGTTTATAGCCGACTACCGTGTCAATATTGACATTTTCCACACTGCGGAAAATATTGCTCTCGACAAACGGATTCACCTTTTTCAGATTTTTGATCAGTTCTTTGATCTCTACGCGCTTGGAGCGGTTTTCTTCATTGTTACAGGTTGTACACGTATCTGTGAATTTGCAGGCACACTGGATAAAATGCAGACCATTGTAATCTCTCCACGCCTTGATATCGTCCTCACGCACCAAATACAGCGGGCGGATCAGCTCCATTCCCTCAAAGTGGATGCTGTGAAGCTTTGGCATCATCGTCTGTACCTGCGCACCGTAGAGCATTCCCATCAGGATCGTCTCGATGACATCGTCATAGTGATGGCCGAGCGCAATTTTGTTGCAGCCAAGCTGCTGTGCAAAATGGTACAGATGGCCGCGGCGCATTCTCGCACAGAGATAGCACGGCGAATTTTCCACATAGTAAACGGAGTCAAAAATATCGGTCTCAAAAATAGTAATCGGAATATGAAGACTCTTTGCGTTGTCCTCGATGACTTTGCGGTTCTCCGGGCTGTATCCCGGGTCCATGACAACAAATTTCACTTCAAAATCAAATTTGTTGTGGAGCTTTAACTCCTAGAAGCATTTCGCCATCAGCATCGAATCTTTTCCGCCGGAAATGCAGACTGCGATTTTGTCCCCCGGTTTTACCAGCTCATATGTGTTGATCGCCTTTGTAAATTTGGACCAGATCGACTTTTTGAACTTCTTGCGTAGGCTCTGCTCCACGGCTGCAGCAGATGATCGTCTTTTTCGTCCGATCAATCGCATCGCTGGTCTCAATTTCTTCTGTCTTCATCGCAAGCGCCCCCGGAATGGCTCCGTGGGAAATCTCTACTGCGTCGCGGATATCCACGATCTGATAGCTCGACGGATCGAGTTCTTTTAATTCTTTTATTGAAATACTGGTACTCATGTAAATTTTCCTTTTCTTTCTTCTTTTGATTTACTTTTTGCGGATGTCTGCCATCGTATTCAACAACAGTTCCCGTTTCCAGAACACCAGGCCTGCACTTGCGAACAGAATCGCATACCGCAGGATCCTGTATGGGAACAGCAGATTGCAGATTACGCTTACTCCAATCAGAAATGCGGAACATGCCAGCAGAAATCCGGCATCCATCAGGTTTTCCTCAATGCCTTCTGCCACCAGAATCCGTTTGCTCACCACCTAGTGTCCAACCGAATACAGAATATAGCATGCCAGCGTCGTGTAACCGGCTGCAACATAACCGAAAATACGGATAAAAATAAAGTTCAGCACTACGTTGGCTACCGCTGCCGCCCGTGCCTGAATCGAAAGAGAGCGGTATTTTGAAGTAATGTTCATGAAAGAACTCCCTGCTTTCAAATTATTTGCGAGTTTTTGACGATTCAGAGCCATGCGAAATGGAAGAAAAATTGCGAATCATGGTTACATGAATGAGCTATTTTTGTGGAATTTCATATAGCGAGAAGCAACATCGAGATGCAGCGTAAGCGGAATCAAGATGGGGTTCTGAATCGTTATGTGTATTTTATGATACCAGCTCTTACATAAAGGTTAGTTTTTATCTGTCTGCGGAGTTTTCTTACATTCCAGTTGCATTTCATACACTCTGTTTCGTAAAAAAATCGTTCAAAC
>ERZ825896.3740-NODE-3740-length-12489-cov-5.604069_pt1 | contig 12489 bp, 13 predicted proteins | sample MGYA00519858_ERZ825896 | MGnify/ENA primary metagenome ERZ825896 (study PRJEB31778, sample SAMEA3449214) | human gut metagenome | biome: human gut; feature: human-associated habitat; material: faeces | place: United Kingdom | collected 2010/2012 ... | reverse complement strand
ATACGATCTTCCACCTGACTGGGATCGTACTGCTTTGCAAGCTCTTTCATAGTGTCCTCCCAAAAATTTGATGAAGTGGGACGCAAAAAGCCGCCCCACGGAGCGTTCCATGGGACGGCTGTAAATACATGACCGCGGTACCACCCAAATTGCGCGGAAGGTTCCGCGCCCCTTGATGCCCCTGTAACGTAGGGCAGACCCGAAAGCGGCTTACCGGCAAGGCTCACCGCTTCTGCTCCAAAGTGACAGTGCCCCGCCGGTATCCCGCCGGGTTTTCAGCTGCCCCCGGCTCTCTGTGCGGTCCCAGACGATGCACACTCTTTTTCAACGCATTTATAAAAAGAATATAGCGTTTTTTGTGGGATTTGTCAATCCATTTTTTCGTTCAGGTGTACTCTTTATTCCTTTTCAGAAGCTCCAACCCACGCTGCTTCAGTGCTGCATACTCCGCGCTGCCACGGTAGAACAGCATGATCACTCCCGCGAACACAGCTGTGTAAAGCAGCCCGTCCAGAATAAAAATGCCGAAATTGCTCACCGGGAAGCGCTGCACCCAAAGCACACCCGCCGCCGAGAGCGCTGCCGTGAGGAGCATCCGCTTCAGATACTCTGCAAAATAATCCCGGAGCTTCTTCTGCCATGCATCCTGAACGCCGTATTTCAAAAAGATATAGGGTTCCACCCAGACACAGGTGCACAGACTGCTGATGATCGTTCCCCCAACGATACCGGCCACACCGTACCGCTGCACCAGTGCAATCGAGACCACCAGATTGATGATGGACTCCGCCACAGCCTTATAGCGGTCGTTCCAGAACAGCCCCATGACCTCCCGGAACAGCAGGTTCGTCTGCCGCATCCGCGAGATATAGAACTCTGTCACAATAATCACCACGGTGGTCATCGGAAAACAGTATTCCCCGCCAAACAGCAGGGCGATAAGCGGGTTGAACAGCATCATCAGCCCGCCAGTCAGATAGGCAGACTGCACAAAAAAGAGAAAGTCCATCTCCTTATATACCCGATACAGCCGGTCAGAGTTTTCCAGCGCCGCAAAATTGCCCACACTGCCGGAAAAAGCCGTGGCAAACTTGTTCAGCAGGTTGTTCAGCGCGTTGAGTACCAACCGGTAATTGGAGTAAAGCCCCACCGTCGCCAGACCGATGAAGGAGGACATCAGCAGGCTGTCCGTGTTGCGCACGATGACGGTAGCCAGCTTGTGCATACTCATGGCACCGATGTTTTTTAGGATGCCGTTCCGTTCCTCCTTTTCCGGCAGCTCCCGGCATTCCTTCAGGTAAGGGAACTCCTTATCCACCATGCGGGAAACCATAATGTTGGGCAAAAACTGCACCACCTGCTGTACCGCCAGATATAGGATAAAGTTGCCGGTCAGCAGCAATACAGCGATCTGCAAAACCGTTTTTATGCACTCGCATACCATGTTCCATCCAGCCCGGATATATCCCTTCTGATAAGCCTGATAGATGGAGCTTTTATAGTTCAGCAGATAGGAGCTTGCTGAACCGAGCACATACATCATGTAGATCAGGGTGATATGCTCAATGCCCTCGCCGCCCTTGATGAGGTGCGGCAGAAATGGCAGCAGCACCAGCCCGAACAGCAGCACCGATGCCGCCACCGCCCGGTACATCCACTTGTACAGGTTCATCAGCCGTGACAGTTTCTGCGTGTCATCCCGGGCGGCCGGCTCGTACATACTGAACACCATGGCCGTACCGATGCCCAGCTCCGCAAAATTAAGGATGCTGAGCACATCGGTAAACAGGCCGTTGACACCCAGATAGGCTGCTGAAAGGCAGCGGATGAACACCATCCGGCTGATGAAGGACAGCAGCATCGTCAAAAACTGCCCGCCGATGTTGACCAGCATATTGATAAGCGTATAGCGTGTTCTCATGCGTTTTTCTCTTTCTCCTCAGCCCTTGAGTTCCCGCAGTCGGCTGTATGTCTGCGGGAAGTGCCACAGCAGCCAGCTTTGCAGCCAAAGCCCGCCCGGGACGGTGCAGTACCGCCGGGTGCGGTCGACCACATCAAACTGCATCCGCAGCATTTCCCGGCTGCGGGGTGCCTTGCGCAGCGCCGGGGGCAGTTGACGGTATACCCGGCTCACACTGCCCATCGTAAATCTTGCCGCATTTGCCAGCGCATCGTTCACCTCGTTTTCCACAAGGCAGTCCCAATACCGCTGTGCGGCCTCGGCAGCATCAAAATGGCGCAGTGTTTTGCTTCCGTTCATAATGCTGCTGCCGCGCTGCACATAATAATACAGCGCCTTTGGCACCACCACGGCCTTCTGGATCTGCAAACAGATTTTCGGGATCAGAAAAAGATCCTCGTTCAGCTTACCCTCCGGGTAGCGCAGCTGTGCAAAGATAGCGCGGCGGTACAGCTTGTTCCACGCAGGCTGCGCCATCGTATTCGTGGCTTTTTTCAGCAGTTCCCGCCCGGTAAAGATCCGCTGTGCAAGCCCGGTGTACGGCGGCAGACAGGGCGCGCCCGTCTCGTCCACCTCGGCGTAATCGCACAGGGCAAGGTTCGCCCCGGTGCTTTGCACAGCCTTATACAGTGCTTCGTACATTTCCGGCGCAATGTAGTCATCTGAGTCCACAAAGCCGATCCATCCCCCCCTTGCCGCGTCCAGCCCGGCGTTGCGGGCGGCAGAAAGCCCCCCGTTTTTCTGGTGGATCACCCGGATGCGGGCATCTTTCGCGGCGGCGGCATCGCACAGCGCAGGGCAACCGTCCGGCGAACCGTCCTCCACAAGAATCAGTTCAAAATCCGTAAAGGTCTGCGCCAGAATGGAATCAATACATTTTGGCAGATAGCGTTCCACATCGTACACCGGCACGATGATGCTGAGCAATGGTTTTTCGCAGGGCACAGTGTGTTCCTCCCCTATTATTTTCAATCCGTCACCTCGGTGCGCAGGCGGGCAATGAGCCGTTCCATCAGCGCCACCCGGTTGAAGGGGGTCATCAGGTAAAAGCCGTCTACATAGGGCGCAGCCGCTTTGGCTGCCTGCACCGAGACTTCCAGTCCAAGCTCCTCGCCTGCGGCACGGTCCAGCCCCTCAAACCTTTGGATGATGGCATCATCCACATGGATGCCGTTGACCTCGTTTTCCATAAAGATGGCGTTGCGCTGGCTGACCACCGGCAGGATGCCGGCCAGAATTTTTGCCCGCTCGCCCAGCGTCTCCCGGGTTTTTTTCAGGTTTTCCACCGCCTGTGCCGACAGCACCGGCTGGGTAAGGAAGCCGCTCATGCCGTTTTCCAGCTTTTCTGCGGCGCGGCGCAGCTCCACCTCAAAATTGCGGGCGTTCAGGTTCAACGCCCCGAACACCGTGATGGGGCTTGGCATCTCCCGCCCTTCCCCGGCCAGCGACACGATATACTGTGCCAGCTTGCGGGAGTTGAACTGGTACACATTCTTCACCTCGTCCCGCTCGGCGGTGGGGATGGGGTCGCCGGTAATGGCAAGCACCTCCCGCACGCCCTCGGCGTACAGTCCCAGCAGCAGTGCCTTGGTGGCGTTCAGGTTGCGGTCCCGGCAGGTCATGTGGGGCAGCACGTTCATGCCCAGCTCCCGGTGCACCCGGCACGCCACCAGAGAGGAATCCATCCGCGCCCGGGCAATGGGGCAGTCCGCAATGGTCAGCAGGTCGGCACCGGCAGCCTGCAAACGGCGGGCACCCTCGAGATACGCGGTCAGGTCGGCGTCCTTGGGGGAATCCAGTTCCACCGCAATGACCCGCTGTCCGGCGCGCAGCTTGCGCAAAAAGGCATCGTCCGTTTCCACTGCAGGCTTTGCGGCCACGGCGGGCTTTGCCGCCGGGGCGGCGGGCAGCACTTCCGGCAAAGCATCCAGCGCGGTGCGCAGGGCAGCAATGTGCTGCGGCGTTGTACCGCAGCAGCCGCCCAGAATGCGCACGCCCTCACTGGCAAGGCGGCTCAGCTCCCGGGCAAAATACTCCGGCTTGCCCTGATAGCGCACCTGTGCCCGCGCCACCACCGGGTAGCCTGCATTGGGCATGACCGAAAGGGGCAGTCCCGCATCTCCCAGCTGCTGCACCAGTGCCCGCATCGCGCCCGGGGCAGATACACAGTTCAGACCCACGGCATCCACCACGCCGCTCTGCGCCATACGACGCACAAGCTCGGCGCAGTAGCGGCCCTCGCGGGTGTAGCCGTCCGGCAGCACCGCAAAGGATACCAGTACAAAGGCCTCCGGCACGGTCTGCTTCAGCGCACGAATCGCTTCCAGCACACCGTCCTCGGCGCTCAGGGTCTCAAACAGAAAATTCCGTGCACCCAGCAGCGCAAAGCGCTTTGCCACAGCAAGATACACCTGCTCCGCCGGGAGATTTTCGGTATCCGGCGCAGGGCCAAGGTCGGCAAACACTGCCGCGCCGGTCTCCCCGGCGGCCTTTACTGCCAGCTGCCAGCCTGCATCCGCCAGCTGCTCCCAGCCCGGCTGCTGTGCCGCCGCCAGACGCGGCAGGCTGAAGGTATTGGTCTTGATGGCGTCCGCTCCGGCAGCAAGATACGCCCGGTGCACCGCCAGAATGCCCTCGGGGTCGGTCAGGTTTGCCTGCTCGCACTCCTGCCCCGGCTTTGCTTTATAATAGGTACCCATACCGCCATCGAACAGCAGCGGCCGCTGGGCTAACAGTTTGCGCACATCTAACATCGATACTTTCCCTTTCCTATAAAAAGACTTCATCTTTCAGTTTATCGTAGTTCACCCATCCGGTCAAGCGGTTTTCTTGATTTCGCTTGCAGCGTGGCCGTTTTTGTGCTATCTTAGGGATAACTTTTGAGAAAAGGGAGAGGATGGATCATGCGCCACACCGGCACACTTGAGCTGGAAACTGACCGTCTGCTGCTGCGCCGCCTGCTGTCGCAGGATGCCCCGCAGATGTACGAAAACTGGGCAAACGACCCGGCTGTGACCCGGTTTTTGCGCTGGGAACCGCACAAAAGCCCTGCCGAGACCCGGGAACTGCTTTCGGCGTGGGCAGAGTTGTATCCGAACCCGGATTATTACCAGTGGGCCATGGTAGAAAAGGCCACCGGACAGGTGTTTGGCTCCATCTCCGTATACAACGCCCTGCTGGGTGAGCCGCAGCAAAAGGCCAAGTGGCCGGGGCTGGAACTCTCCGGCGGCATCTGGGAGCCGGGCTACTGCATCGGGCAGAAGTGGTGGGGCAAGGGCCTTACCACCGAAGCACTGCAAGCTGTGGTGGATTTCTGGTTCAGACAGGTGGGCGGCGCCTTCCTCACCTGCTGCCACGCGGTGCAGAACCCCGCCAGCGGCCGGGTGATGGAAAAGGCTGGTTTTGTGTACCACCACAACGATGTTTACCACAAATTTGACGGCACACCGGTGGAATGCCGGTGCTACCTTCTGACAAAAGAACGCTATGATAACAGAAAGGACTTACTTTGAGCGAACTTTATGATATTTTGACCGAGACCCCTCCCACAAAGGTAGTGCTGCTGGCACTGGATCAGGGGCTGTGGGACTGTGAGCGCAGTCTGGCAGAGCTTTCTGCCCTGTGCGAGGCCAACCACATGGAAGCCGTGGCACAGATCACCCAGAAACGCCAGACCCCGGAGACTGGCATCGTGCTGGGCAGCGGCAAGCTGGAGGAAGCTTCCCTTGCCGCCCAGACGCTGGGCGCGGAATGCGCTGTGTTTGACGGCGAGCTGACCGGCAGCCAGATCCGCAACATCTCCAATGCGCTGGGCGGCTTGGAGGTCATCGACCGCACCATGCTGATTTTGGAAATTTTCCGCAGCCGCGCCGTGACCAACGAGGGCAAGCTGCAGACCGAGCTGGCGCTGCTGCGCTACCGTCTGCCCCGCCTGCAGGGCATGGGCGAAGCGCTGAGCCGTCAGGGCGGCGGCGGTGGCGGCGGCGGCGGTGCCCGCCGCGGTGCCGGTGAGACCAAGCTGGAGCTGGATCGCCGTCATGTGCACGCCCGTATTGACGCGCTGGCTGAAAAGCTGGCTGAGATGGAAAAGCGCCGGGGCGAGAGCCGCAAGGCCCGCGCCAAGACCGAAATGCCAGTGGTAAGCCTTGTGGGCTACACCAACGTGGGCAAATCCAGCCTGATGAACGCCCTCTGCGGCCCCAGCGTCGCCGAGGCCGATATGCTCTTTGCCACCCTCGACCCCACCAGCCGGAAGCTCGTCCTGCCCAGCGGCATGGCCGTGCTGCTGGTGGACACCGTCGGCTTTGTCTCCCGCCTGCCCCACAATCTGGTGGAGGCGTTCCAATCCACGCTGGAGGAAGCCGCCTGGTCGGACGTCATCGTCCGGGTGGCCGACGCCGGCGATGAGCAGCGGGAAGAGCAGCTGGCCGTCACCGACGAAGTGTTGGACGGCCTCGACTGCGCCGACATTCCCCGCCTGACCGTCTACAACAAGTGCGACAAGCCCGGCGCGCTGAGCTTCGACCCCGACATCCTGCTCACCAGCGCCAAGACCGGCTACGGCCTCGACAAGCTGCTGGCCAAGCTGGACGAGACCCTCAGCGACCGCGTCCACACCATCCGCGTTCTCCTGCCTTACGATAAGCTGGGCCTCGCCGCCCCCATGCGGGAGCGCGGCAGCGTCCAGCTCGAGGAGTACCGCGAAGACGGCCTCTACCTCGAAGGCATCGTCAAGACCGAAGACCTCCACTGCTTCGAGGGCTATCTGGTCTGAGGACCCGCATACGAAAAGAACCGGACTCCGCGGAGTCCGGTTCTTTTGCCTTTCAAGGCATCAGCCTGCGGCAGGAGGCGCTTCCTCTGCGCCCATCAGCTGGTCGTACCGGCCGGTGAACACCCGTTCCGGCAGGGCCGCCGTCAGGGCGAGGGCGGCGGTGAACCGCTCCTCATCGGTCAGCGCTTCCTGCACCGGTGGGAAGTGCGCGAGCACTTCGTCCAGCTGCTTTTTGACCTCCCGGGCCACAAAGATGCCCCGGTCGGTGAGGTAGATCTTGCCGTAATACTCCTTGACGATCATCCCCCGCTCCATCAGCAGGTTCATCACCCGCACCACCGAGGGTTTGGTCACGCCCAGCTTCTCGGCGATGCTGCGGGAGCTGATGTCAAGATGGGTCTGCGAGACCTCATAGATCGCGAGCAGGTACCGCAGGTGTGCTGGCGTCAGTTCCATCTCGTATCACTCTCTTTTCGTTATATCACACTAACTTTTGGTTTACAAAAGGGGCGCGGGCCAAAGCCTTGACCCGCGCCCCCTTCTCCTACGCGATCGCTCAGTGGCAGCCACCGCCGCAGCTGCTGCAGTTTCCACTGCAGCCACTGTCACAGCCGCCGCTGCATCCACTGCAGCCGCCATGCTTATGAGAGTGCCAGGTGATCCAGCCTACACCGCCAAACACGATGGCTCCGACGATGATCGTCGGCAGATTGAAATTAGCAACCAGGAACTCCATCATAACAATGCACTCCTTTCAGCGCGTTTTGAGAAGTTTTTTACTTGATCTTGGAAACGTCGATCTTGACCTCGTTGTCGTTCACATACTTGTTGGGACGGACCATCAGGTAGATGAAGGCCACCAGGATGACAGCAGCCACGATGGTGAAGAAGTTGAAGCTCAGCTCGCCGGTGATGATGCCGCCCAGCTGGTACACGACCAGAGCGGAGCAGTAAGCCAGTGCGCACATATAGCCGATGGCGAATGCCGTCCACTTGCCGTTGTTCATCTCACGCTTGATAGCGCCCATAGCAGCGAAGCAGGGAGCGCACAGCAGGTTGAAGATCATGAATGCGTAAGCGCTCAGAGCGGTGTAATCTGCCGCAACGAGGTTCCAGATCTCATCGCCGTTCTCAGACAACTCCTCGCCGCCGAAGTGATACAGGACGCCGAAGGTACCGACGACGTTCTCCTTTGCGATCAGGCCGGAGACAGAAGCGACGGTAGCCTTCCAGTTGCCGAAGCCCAGAGGAGCGAAGATCCAAGCGACTTTGGTAGCGATAGCAGCCAGGACGGAGTTGTCCTGATCCTCCACCATACCGAAGGCGCCGTTCTCGAAGCCGAAGCCCTGCAGGAACCACAGGACGACGGTAGCAGCCAGAATGACGGAGCCTGCACGCTTGATGAAGGACCAGCCGCGCTCCCAGGTAGCACGGAAGACGTTGCCCCAGGCGGGGATGTGGTATGCGGGCAGCTCCATAACGAAGGGAGCGGGGTCACCCGCAAAGATCTTGGTCTTCTTCAGGATGATGCCAGAGCAGATGATGGCAGCCATGCCGATGAAGTAAGCGGAGACAGCCACCAGAGAAGAACCGCCGAATACCGCACCTGCGATGAGGCCGATGATGGGCATCTTTGCGCCGCAGGGGATGAAGCAGGTGGTCATGATGGTCATACGGCGGTCGCGCTCGTTCTCGATGGTACGAGAAGCCATGACGCCCGGGACGCCGCAGCCAGTGCCGACCAGCACGGGAATGAAGCTCTTACCGGACAGGCCGAACTTACGGAAGATACGATCCATGATGAAGGCGACACGGGACATATAGCCCACATCCTCCAGAATGGACAGCAGGAAGAACAGGACCAGCATCTGGGGAACAAAGCCCAGGACCGCGCCGACACCGGCGACGATGCCGTCCATGATCAAGCCGTACAGCCAGTCAGCAACGCCAACGCTCTCCAGGAAACCGCCCAGTGCATTGGGAACGATCTCGCCGAACAGAACATCGTTGGTCCAGTCAGTTGCGAAGCTGCCGATGGAGATACCGCCATCTGCAATGGAGGTACCCATGGACAGCGCGTACATGAGGAACATGATCAAGGCAAAGATTGGCAGAGCGAAGATACGGTTGGTAACAACCTGGTCGATCTTATCGGAAACAGTCAGGTGCTCAACGCGAGCTTTCTTTCTGACAGCCTTCTCAACAACAGTGTTGATGTAAGCATAACGCTGGTTGGTAATGATGCTCTCGGCATCATCGTCCATTTCCTTCTCGCAGTCTGCGATGTGCTGGTCAATGTGGTCAACCAGCGCCTTGTCCAGCTTCAGCTCCTGCTGAACCTTGTCATCACGCTCGAACAGCTTGACGGCGTACCAACGCAGGAAGCGGTCATCAACCTTGCCCTGGATGGACTCTTCGATATGAGCGATGGCATGCTCAACGCTGCCAGTGAACACATGGGGCAGCTCGCCAGCCTTGCCAGACTTTGCAGCGGCAACAGCCATCTCAGCAGCCTTCATGCTACCTTCGCCCTTCAGTGCGCTGATCTCAACAGCCTGGCAGCCCAGCTCTGCGCTAAGCTTCTTCAGGTCGATCTTATCACCATTCTTGCGGACCAGGTCGATCATGTTGACGGCCATAACCACAGGAATGCCCAGCTCAATCAGCTGGGTGGTCAGGTACAGGTTACGTTCAATGTTGGTACCATCAATGATATTCAGGATGGCATCAGGCTTTTCATTGACCAGGTAACCACGGGCCACAACCTCCTCCAGGGTGTAGGGGGACAGGGAGTAGATACCGGGCAAGTCCTGAATGACAACGTCCTTCTGACCTTTCAGGCGGCCTTCCTTCTTTTCAACCGTAACGCCGGGCCAGTTGCCGACATACTGGTTAGAACCGGTTAAGTCATTGAACAGGGTAGTTTTACCACAGTTCGGGTTACCGGCTAGTGCAATTTTAATGCTCATTGCGTTACCCTCTCTTCTCTAGTTGGAATCAAACCAATTCGATCATTTCTGCGTCAGCCTTGCGCACGCTCAACTCGTAGTTGCGCACGGTCAGCTCCATGGGGTCACCCAGGGGGGCAACCTTGCGGACATAGATCTGAACACCTTTGGTGATGCCCATATCCATGATGCGGCGCTTGACAGGGCCTTCGCCGTGCAGCTTGGCAACGGTGACAGTCTCGCCGACTTTCGCGTCTTTCAGAGTTTTCATTTTTATCCTCCTCACAATATCTCTATCGGGAAGCCGCTGGATAAGCCGCAGCCTCCAAAACAGCGGATTGGCGCTGTTTTAACCAATCATAATGCGGTTTGCCATGGTTTTGTCCAGTGCAATGCGGCTCTCTTTTACCTGAATGATCAGGTTGCCCGCAATTTCGTTCACAACGGTAACCGTTGCGTCCACAACAAATCCCAACTCAGCCAAGTGCTGGCGAACTTCGTCTTTACCAGTGATCTTTTTTATGGTGACAGTTTCGCCTGCTTTTGCCATCGTAATCGGCATCATCGTTTCATCCCCCAACGTCCAAATTGCTTTACGCTTATAAGTTTCCGTTCTGTTTTTTCTGCATCTTGCACAGGCGCAAAAAAGCCGGAGTTTGACCCTTAATCCCCTGTGATCTGCCGCTTCCCGGCCACCCGCAGAAGATTAGCAGGTGCTAACTCCTTTGAACATTTGCAGTTTACCACTGCTAACCTGCAATGTCAATAGTTTTGAAGTCGTCCGAAATTAGTTTGTGCTAACCGATAAGTCGTGGCTAACTTTTTCGCACTTTTTAAGGCAATTTGCACAAAGGGCGCTGCGTCATTCAGGCATTTTATGCCCTTTACCTCTTCTTTTGAGAGGAATATGCTGTATTCTCTCCGCTTGACAAATACCCATTGGGTTGGTATGATGAAGCCGTTATGAATTGCCGCCTGCCTTTTTAGGTCAGTTTAGTTTAGGATACGTAACCTATTGCAGAAAGGATGAGTTTAATGGTTCAAATCACTATTGGGGTAGATGGAATGGCATGCAGCATGTGTGAAGCACATGTTTCTGACGCAATCCGCAAGGCATTCCCCGTCAAAAAGGTAACCGCCAGCCACACCAAGGGCCAGGCTGTTATTGTAGCCGAAAACGAAATTGCTGAGGCTGACATCGCTAAAGCGCTGGAACCGACTGGCTACCGCATGGTCAGCTACAGCTGCGCGCCTTACCAGAAGAAAAAGCTGTTTGGTATTTTTGGCTGATTACCCAATCCGTGCGCTTCATCATCCGGCAGAGCCGCTACCCGGTGTTCTGCCGGATTTTTGTTTGTCTTTTCTATCTTATAACAGCCCTGATGATAAACTGTAAAAAGCAAACGGCAGTGAGCCGATGCCTTTTTCTCGGTATCGGTTCCCCGCCGTCATAATGCTATTTGCTCAAGGTGCAGTGAGCACCTCAGGACACTTTGCTCAGCAGACTGCCAGCTTTGCGCCCAGAGCGTTGCAGGCTGCGATTGCATCGTCGTCCGGTGCTTCGTTTGCCATAACGCCAGGTTCTTCCTGCATCACAGCGCCGTCTTCCTTGCAGCGTGCGCACCAGTCTTCCAGCCACTGGCCAGAGCCCCAGCCGTAAGAACCGAACAGAGCAACCTTCACACCAGACAGGCTGCCTTCCAGGTCAGCGAACATGGGTTCAAATTCGCCTTCCTCCAGCTGCTCTGCGCCCATAGCGGGGCAGCCGAAAGCAACTACGCCGTAATCGGCCAGCTTTGCGCTATCGAATTCTGCGCAGGTCAGCACATCGGCTTCGCCGCCAGCATTCTTAACGCCCTCTGCCACAGCCTGGGCCATCTGCTCAGTATTGCCTGTACCACTCCAATAAACGATTGCTACCTTGTTCATAATCAAACAGCTCCTTTATTACATTTTAACATGGGCGTGCGCCCATTATATCAAACGGCTACTGCGAGCCGGGTGATCGGTGTACCGCTCTGGAAACAGCGGAGATAAACTTCAGTGCATTTGCGGAAGCGTTCAAACGTCTTTTGTGCTGCAGCGGGGTCGCCATAGCATTTCCAGTAACCGCAGAACGTATAATTTTTGCCCTTGTTTGCCACAAAGCCAACGACATCTTCCAGCGGATAACCAAGGAAAACGCCAATCTCGTGCGGGAACTCTGCTTCGCAGCAAAGGCAACGGGAAAGATGATCCAAGCACTCCTGCAAGCCTCCCTGGGGGTAACCTTCCCGCAGCAGGTACTGCTGCACATCCGGCTGCTGCAGGCTTTCTTCCAGGCTCTTTGCGCGGTAGACATAAACCAGATAGGCGTGGGTGACGGGGCATTCCTTGATGATAGAAACCGTAACGCCTTTGGGTTTTAGCTCGGCCGCCCAGCGCTCCGCCATGGCGTGCATGGCGCTTGCATCGGGTTCAACCCAGCGGAAGAGGTTTGCCACTTTAAGTCCCGCCAGAACAGGAGCACACTGCGTTACAAACGAGGTTTCAAAATTACGCTGCATGGTGTACCCTCCTGTTTTGACCGTATAATTAGTTCTCGCTAACTTCAAGTCATTAAAAATTCCCGTCGCCATTGCTATGTTTATGCAGAAAGTACGGGATATTCGTTGGTTAGGTTTATCTAATCAACGAAGTTAGAATACCATATCTTCCCCATGGTGTCAAGGGGCCTTCCCAAACATTTTGCTTTTATTTCTTCTTGGCTCCAAATTAGGGCAATACCGCATAATTCTAAGTGCCGATACGGCGAGCGAGGTGCGGCA
>ERZ825896.3734-NODE-3734-length-12497-cov-7.818839_pt1 | contig 12497 bp, 14 predicted proteins | sample MGYA00519858_ERZ825896 | MGnify/ENA primary metagenome ERZ825896 (study PRJEB31778, sample SAMEA3449214) | human gut metagenome | biome: human gut; feature: human-associated habitat; material: faeces | place: United Kingdom | collected 2010/2012 ... | reverse complement strand
CGCGCAGGGCAGCATGCCGAATATACACGCCCATGACACAGCCTCCATGCCGAGCTTTGCTCGCAGCAGAAAATATATCCCGACAGATATGCCAAGTCCCAAAACAGAAAAAAAGAACTGACGCAGCGTCAGCCCCCAAAACATCGCCTCCCGGTATTCCCGGATCTCCTTGTTTATTTTTCGTTCCATATTGCCTCCTTTGCACGAAAAAAGCAGCCTGCGCGGGCTGCTACATGGTTTCATTGTTTATTTGTCGCTATCTTCGTTACGGATTTCCTTAACCAAATCCATGACTGCATCTTCAGAGTCAAGTCCTGCGCTTTCTGCCATCCCGCTCATTTGCGTCTGCAACATTTGCATTGCAGAAATTGCAAGATTCTCTTGTGTATTGACTTTTTGTTTAGACTTCATAATCTCTCCTGCTCTTGATTCAAAGTTATACGCCATAGCAAGGTCAGTTAAAGCGTTATGTCAAAGTTTTCTTCATTATCCATTTCGCTAACTTTTGTAAATTCTTGGTTAATCTGTGTCAAAAGTTTTGCTTTTTCCCTTTCATATCCGCTCGATACGCCGCACTCCCTGCAGCTATAAAATAAAAAACGATTTTTGCTGTTAGCAAAAAGTTTCATAGGCATTCCACACTTAGGGCAGCAGACTTTTGGTTGATTTGCAGTTCCGTATTCAATTTCTTTCTGATTTATCGCAAAAGTTAAAAAAGAAATTTTATCTGCGCCTGCATTCCTCAGAGTCAATGCACATTCTCTCAGCGTCTCTCCTGTCGTAATAATATCATCCAGCAGGATAACTCGCTTTCCTTCCAAACTTCCGTCAAAAGAAAAAGCATCTTTGACATTTTGCTTTCGTTCAGCGTGTGATAATAGTTTTTGCTTTCCATAATCACGCTTTGCTACAAACTGATGGCTTATATTTTCCAACCCATTTTTCTGTGCGATTTTTTCTACAATGTTTTCAAACCGATTAACGGTACCTTTTCTGACAGGAACGCTGCAAATGCAGTCACTGGAATCTTTCAGATACATATAGACTGCTTTTGAAAGCTGATCAGCAAGATCAGCATCATAAAGGCGAAATAGCTTCCCCTCTTGATTCTTATTCATAGAAATAATCCTTGAATAGGGATGTAGTTGCTGCATATATGTTTTATGTCCGTAATATCGTCCCAAGCAAATCAGTCTGCCTACCCCTTTTTCATAATGAACTTCCACATTAGGAACAGAGGCCAATCTCGGGCTATTCTTTTCTGGTGAAAAATATTCTTCACCATAGAAACTTACAATTCTTTGTTTAAGGAATCTGCTTACTTCTCCTAAATTTGTGCAAATCAAATCTGGAAACTGCGGATATTCTTCATAATCCATAGTCCCCTGTGTAACATAAATTACCGCACTGTAAAAGGTCAATGCATTGCTTATAAAGACTGAATTTGCAGATAAGTACGCCAATTCGCTTTCCTGAATATCCAAACTCTGCAAAACTTTTGTCTGCAATTCAGGATTCGGAATAAAATTTTTTGTCATCCGGTTTATAAGCAGTGTCTTGGCATATAAAGTATTTTCTATATTTTCTTTGCTCTCGGGAACAGTGGTAATGAACAGGCAATTAGAGTCATTTGCAATCTCATCCCAGCTTTCAATCGGCTCTTCAAAGCTATCAAAATCAATAGCCAGCCCTTTTACTTCTGTCGTAAATCGAAACATTCTTTTTCACCTTTTACTGCCCAAAACTTAATAGTTTCGCATGATTAAAAATATCGGATTCCTTTTGTGGCTTTTTCTGAATCAATGCATCAAAACTTAATTGTTCTTCTTGTTTTACCTCGCCGTTAAGGACACTGCTTTCTGCCAATTTTTGCATAATATCTCTTGGAGAAGTCACTGTCTGAGCGCCTTGATCTACATATTTTTTCGGCCATGAAATGGTTTCTATTTCTAATGCTTTGGACGGAATCAAAATCTGGCGATTCTGTTTTAGTGCAAAATCTGCTTGTCTCAGCGCTCCTGAAGTTTCGCCTGCCTCCATAATTACAGTTGCAAGCGAGAGTCCGCTCATAACTCCATTTCTTAATGGGAAAAACCAGCGTTCCGTCTTTGCTGCCGGAGAAAACTGCGAAACAACTAAGCCTTTCTTCTCAATCTCCAACTGAACTTCTTTGTTTTCAATCGGGTAATACTGATTCAAATTTGTTCCTATTACTGCGATTGTATTATAATTATGCTCCAATGCGCTCCTATGTGCCGTAACATCAATTCCTTTTGCCAAGCCTGAAATAATGACAACTCCATTTCTGCCTAAAAGCTCTGTAACGATTCTTGTATTTTTTTTCGCGTTTTCCGAAGCCTGTCTTGAGCCAACAATCGCTACCGTCCTTCGTTCTTGCAAAAGTCCTTTTCTGCCGCGCAAATATAAGAATCTTGGTGCTTGTTTTGTTTTTTCAAGCAATGGCGGATAATCTAAAGAGCCTCTTTTAATAATTTCATCATCGGGCTTGAGTTTTGAAAATTCCTTTGCAGCATGGCTATATGCTCTTTTGATTTTTTCAGCATTAAAGATTTCAAAGTAATTGGAGTATTCTAAAAGAATTGACGGGTCTGTCATCGGAATCGTTACATCATGCTCCTTCGCAAACTCATCAAAAGATGGCTCCAATTTTTGCTCCGTATAGCTCAAAAGATTCATTAAGGCAGAGAAATTCAGAGCTTCTTGTTTTACCTGATTGTCTATTAAAAACATGCCGTTTCTCCCTCCTGTCATTTCATCAAAAATATGCAACTCTTCTTTTCGTTTTTCTAATTCTTCAATGTGAAATAGCGTCCCCGATGCCGTCTTTTTTATCGGTACAATCTTACCGTTTTGGACAAGTTTGTTGAGACGCTGTGTGCTGATGCCTAAATACTCCGCTGCTTCTTTTGCAAAAAATAATTGTGTAGCTAAATCTTCATTTCTCATTTTTTCACCTTCTTACCACCATGGTACATTAAGGGTTGTTATTTGTCAACTCTTAATTGCAGGCAGCTACAGCCCCATCATTTCCTTTACAACATGATCCGCCATTTTGATCGTCCCAACGAGTATCAGCATATTAAAAATCAGTTCCCCAAGGTACGACCAGACCATGGCCACAGGCGCGGCGTCGGTATCTACCACCGGCGGCGAAGCTGCGAAGATAGAAAAAATCACGCAGGCCAAAAGTATAATCGCGCCTTCCATGCAGACCGAGGCATAGGATTTCAAAAATGAAATGCCGATGTGCTGCGTAGGCTGTCCTGCTACGGTTGATAAAGGAATTGGTGCGATCGCCGTATACATATATAATTTGAAAAACCGGCCATACACCGTCATGATGATAATGAACGACAGCACGGTAATGACAAGGCTGCCGATAAGGGAGACAGCCCATAGCGGAATGGATTCAAAAAAGCCGCAATCCTCAATGGCCATGACCATAGCGTCAGGAAGGCTCATGCCCTGTGTCCGGCCAAGCCCTGCTGTGCGCATAATGGTGCCGACAATGCCCTGCAGGATTGCAAAAATGGCAAGCATGAGTTCCAGTCCGTAGGTAACGACTGCTTTCGCGATAATGAAGCGGATAAAAACTTTAACTGCCTGCTCCGGCCTTTTGGCTTCGGCGAAACTGCCGCTTTCCTTTACCATGCCTGCCAAGAAGAAAAGCACTAACAGCGCAATTCCGATTGCCTGCAGTGCGCCATGAATATCGACAATGACCTTCCAGATGTCGCCGCCGCGAAAGTGCTCCGGCTCCTCCGTCAGCAGCACCCAGATCTCCGCCAGTTTCTCATTCCATGTAGCCAGTGCGTTTTGTAGGTTCTGTACCACCCAGTTATCTGACATCTGATCACCTCGCTTTCCTATGTTCTGATCCTCATTACCCTATGATCAGATTCAGAATTTCTTTTGTAAAGGTAATCACGATGCCTCCCGCCAAGGTCAAAAAGCCATTGGCCCGCTGCGATGGGTCGTGGGATTTTAAGGATAAGCCAACCTGCATAATGCCAAGACCCAATAAAATGATCCCTATCGCACGGATCAGTGCAAAGATAAAATCCGACAGGTTATTTACCACAGCGAGCGGGTCGCCGCCCTCTGCGAATGCTGTTTGGGGCAGTAGCATGATGCTCATTGTAAGTAGAACGCGCATCGCCTGCCGCCATGTTCTTTTTGCTGTTTCAGTTGATTGTTTCAGTTTCATTTTCGTATTCCTCCTCTGCTTCCAGTTCTTCATTTGTGAGAATCTCGTAGCCCGCATCTGTGACCTCGTGATCTGCTTCTTGTAGGCTTGCGTTTTCCCCCGTGTAGCGCAGTTTCACAGACGCAATCGCCTCGGCAGCTTTTCCATGGATAAATGGTTTCTCGCCGCCGTCGGTAGTTCGCTTCACATTCGGGTGCTTTAAGATGTCATATTTTAAGTCCATGATCGGACTTTCGCCGCGAATAAATAAAAGTGCGTATCGGTTATCAAACCGTCGCACTTCATCCGGGGTTAATAGTTCTCTCCCGCTGATCTGATAGTTGGTTGAGTAGTTTCCGTTTCTGCCTGCGGATTTCCCGTAGGTGTTTAAGTCAATCGTTTCTTTACCTAAGAGCTTTGACACATACTCATGGGTGGATTGCTCGTTGCCGCCTAAATAAAGAAAACTATCGCAGTTTCCCGTAATGCTCTCCCACTCCTTTTCAAACAATTTCTTTAATTGCGCCAAGTTCTGCAAAATAATGCTGACTGAGACTCCGCGCGAACGCATGACAGACAGGGCCTTTTCAAAGTCGTCCGGCAGACTGACATTTGCAAACTCGTCCATGAGGAAATGCACAGGTACCGGCAGGGCCCCGCCATATTTGTGGTCTGCCAGATAAAAAAGCTGCTGAAACAGCTGGGTATATAAAATACTGACAAGAAAATTAAAACTGGTGTCGTTATCGGGTATCAGCGCAAAGATTGCAGTATTCTTCTCGCCAAGCGCAGACAGCTCAAGTTCGTCCGTTCTGGTTAAAATTGCAAGGCTCTCCAAATTGAATTTTTCAAGCCGCGCGGCAAGGGTAATCTGAATGGATTTGAGCGTTTTGCCCGATCCGCTGTGATAGTTCTTGTAGTACTTTACAGCGATATGCTCCGGTTCCCGCAGTTCTAAATCATAGAATAGACTATCAAGCGGGCTGATGTATTCCTCATCTTCTTCGCTGACCGAACCATAACGCAGCATTTCCATGACCATTGCAAAATTCTGTTCTTCCTCCGGTGCTTCGTGTTTCAGGTAAAAAATAAGCGCAAGAAGCAGCATGGAAGCGGCCGTGTCCCAAAATGGATCTTGTGACTGCGCATTCTTGGGCGTGGTTGCCTTAAACAGATTCGTCACCAGTTTTTGCACATCGTTATCGTCCTTTAAGTACACGAATGGGTTATAGCAGTGGCTCCGATTCATATTAATTAAATCAATTACCTTAACCTCATATCCTTTATCCTGAAGCAAATGTCCGGTATCCCGCAGGATTTCTCCTTTTGGGTCTGTCACGACGAATGAGGTATTTGCCTGCATGATGTTGGGTTTGCAATAAAAGCGTGTCTTGCCCGCACCACTGCCGCCGATAACGATAACATTGAGGTTGCGCCTATGTCTTCTGCCGTCAAGTCCAATCCGTACTTGCTGCGTTAGGATCTTGTTTTCCTCCGGCGGTTTTTGCATGTATTTCTTTCCAGCTGCCTGCGGATTGCCCCACTTCGCCGAGCCGTGTTCCGCGCCTCTGCGATAATTTCTTTGCATGCTAAGATAAATGCCGACCCCCAGAATATAAATCAGCAAAAAAAGAAGGACAGTTTTTAGGCTGTCCTTACAAAATGCGATATTCGGTTTTTCAAGCGCAAGCATCATGCCCTGAAGCATGCCGCCAAGGCCCTGATGAAGGTAGGGCGCTGCGGCAAGGGCCAGATACATGACCGGAAGAGAAAAGAAGGCAAAAAGCAGCAGCATCGTTTTCTGTTCATCGTGCTTCATCATATTTCCTTTCCACCACGCGAACCTTTTTATCTGGCGCATTGGCAGCTTTCAGAATCAAATCCTCCACTGCGTCCGGTGCACGGTTTTCCTCTAAAAGGTCGTTGCGGTAATCATTGAGTGCGTGGATCATGATGCGTCTTTCGCTATCGTCCATAGCTAAATGGTATCGTTTTTCCCTCATGCTGTTACCTCGCGTTTTGGTTTCGGCTCTGTCGTTCCTGTTTGGCGACAATCTGCCGCTGCAGATTCCGCATTTGGCTGTAAATCTGTGCCGGACGTTCTAAGACTTTGCGGATTTCTTTCGGCTCCATATTTTTTAGGCTCTCTGGAACAAAAATCCTCGCGTCCCTATCGGCAAGGCCGTATTCCCTCTGGATAAGATACGCCCCGCAAGCAGCTTGAAAGTTTTGGATTTCCGGATTTTCCGCTCTATGTTGCTCAAAAACTGCAGCTTGAACCTCCACTGCGATTAACCCCTTGAGAAAATTTTCTCGATCTAATCCTTTACGGATATAGATCGTATTTTGCTGACTGTCGTAAAAGACATCTTCACCGAAGGTGTGCGTTTCGACCGCTTCGACCTTTGCCTTTGAGATTCCCATGATCGCAAAGAATTTGACTTTGTCGCTGACTTCCCGGCGCTTCGCGGGCAGCGCATTTGTCTGTGAAATATCCAGTACCCGCTTGGCTTGAAAGCCTGTGAAAACCTCGCCGTCGCGTGTTCGTGCAGTGTAAGGCTCTAAAATTTTAATAGATTTCGAGTTTTTGCGAATATTCGCACCGCGTTCCTTCCAATCATCAAATTCGCGCAGTTCCGCAGCGTCCGGCTTCTGCATGAAAACCAGCAGACTATTTGAACTGTATAGTTTAGCCGTCCCTGCAGGCGAATGTACTGGTTAAATGCTTCGTCGCTGGATACTGCTTCTTTTGTCGCTTCATTTAGTAACTCAAATAACTCCTGCCGTTCGGCCTGCTTGCGCTCGCGGTATTCGTCCGGGTCAAAAGGCGGCATATCTCCATACTCACCCGGCATGTTCTCGCCGTGCCTGCGCTGTTCCAAAAAATCATATATACTTTCCATATTCATTATGAACGCTCCTTTCCTGCCGCTTTTTCTGCGGTCTTCATCTTATGGTTGTTCTGCTGATTTCGTTTGGCCTGCTCCCGCTGCAGTTTTTCTCTGACTGAAGGCTTCTTATCAGAAATAGGTTTGATTGCTGTTTCCTGCTCTTTTAAGCCGCGCTTTGACGGAAATTCGCTGCTGCGGGAAGGTGTGGGGACCGACTGGCTTGCAATATCGTCAAATAGCTTATCGAGTTTTCCCATGTATGCTTCGATATCCTCTTGGCTGTCGGTCCGGGCCATGCTGCTCGCCTCGGGTGCAGGCTTCGTTCGATCTGCTTTTGCTTTTTCGATATTCTGCACGATTTCTGCCGTATCAACGGCTGCCAGTTTGAATCGTTCGACCACCCGATTGATTTTCGGTGCGTCCTCTGCGCGTGTGATAATGTCCACGACTGCGTTTGGATCTTTACTCTGCCGATCCCGAATCGTACAGTACAGCACGCCGTACTTCTTCGCCTCCTGCACAAATTTCTTGATGTCTTTTTGCGGCAGAGAAAAGACGGTCAGCTCCTTTCCAGATTTCAGCATAGAGGAAAGTCTTGCTTTTCCTGCTGTTTTCTGTTCTGCCCTTAAGGCTGCCGCAAGCAGGATCGCCATTTCCTTGGCCGCTGTCCCTGTGATCTTCATCGCAACTTCCATGCCTTCCAGTGAAAATCGTACCACCTGCTCTGCCGCATCGCCGCTGTAGTTCATCTGCCCTGCCCCCTTTCCGTTTCTCGTTTTTTGTTTTTCATGTTCTCTCTCATCTCCTGTTCCTGCTTCATCGCTTCTTTTAGGTGTTCTGAACGCATCTGAATATTTTCGCAAAGGTGTAGTTTTCGCCTGCACGCTCGTATGTCTGCGGTCAAAGCCTCTCGTTCCTTTGCAAGATTCTCTTTTTCTTCTGCTGTGATTCCCGCTCTTCGGTTTTCGTTATATAGCTTCTTTCGCTGCACGCATAAGTCCTTCACCTCCCTTTCCAGTTTCTTTTCATATACAAAAAGCCCCTCTGCAGATTCGATTTGATTCGTACAAAGGAGCCGTGCTTCGGCTGTAATATTGTTTAGTTTTAAGATGTCGTCACGATACAAGTAGTGTACGCGTCCGGGGCTTTGCCTTTTTTGAAATGCACCCAGTCGGTAACAGTAATGCAGGTATCGCCCTCTTAGACCGCTGACTTTACGCTTTGGCGTTTTCACCTTTTTGCGGCAGTATCTCCTTCCTGTCTGCAAGTTCTTCATGCCAAGCCGCTGCTTTGACTGATTTTCAATCAGCTTTTGCAGGATAGCCTCTTTCTCATATGTTTTTCCCATACGGATGAGCCGAATCGGGCGATTCCAATTCGACTGCCGAATTGTCCAGTATTTATGGCGTGGATTTGCGTCAAGTTCGTAGCCCTGTGCTTTCAGCCGCCTTTGCAGTTCTTTCAGATTTCCGCACGCAGAAAGCGCCTCGTCGAGTGCCGCTCTTGCAAGATTAAGCCTGCTTGGTTTTCCGTTTTGCTCTGCCCTTGCAAGCGTATATGGCATCCCTTTTCCGAAAGCATTTTCAATCACAGACTTTTGGTGCTGCCTGCAGATTTCATCAGAAACCGTTTTCAGCTCCCGCCACTTTGTCTGGCGGCACCGCCGGCCATGTACGAAGGAAACCGAGTTGATCACAAAATGATTATGCAGACACTTCGTGTTTAAGTGCGTTGTCACGATCACCTGATATTCCTTCCCCCAAAACTTCTTTGCAAGCTCCACACCGATTGCATGTGCTTCTGCCGGCGTGACCTCGCCCTCCGCAAAGGACTGGTAGCCATGATAGCAGATGATTCCGCCCTGCTTTTGAAACTGTTTTTTAACCATGCGAAATTCCTCCGCTGCAGTTTCCGGTGCGCAGTTGATTCCGCTGACATAATACTGCTTTTCGGTTTTCTCGCTGTTTGACGCATAACCGATGACATCTTCGATGCTGGCATCGCCCGCCCAAAGGGTTTTATCTGTTTTCTTCGGGTTCATGGCATAGGAAATCGGCTGCTCGATCCTGCCTTTAACGGGCCAGATTTTCGTTACAGCCATTGTGCTTCATCCGGCTCAACATACTTTTTCAAAAGCGCAAGGCGAAACGCCTTCAGCTTTTCGATTTCCTCTTTTAACTGCGTGCTGTCAACCGTTCCGCTGCTGTTCAGCCGAGCTGCAATCTGATTCAGATTGTTTCCAATCGCGGAAAGCTGATTCATGTCCTGATAAAATGCTGCATCCGGTTTTTCCCGCGGCTCAAAGCCTGTGATCAGCAGCCGCACCAGTGCCGTTTCCGTCAGACAGGTTTTCTCCGCATTCCGCCGCAGTGCCTCGGCCTCTTTGCTGTTTAGCCAAAACTGCTTCTTGATTGTTCGTCCCATAGGTTCACCTCCTTATTTTTTGCAAAAGAAAAACAGCCCGCTGTTGGCAAGGCTGCTAAAGTTCGTTATGCTTCATACTCCTTAAAAGCTTCCAGTTGAATGTCCACATTCTTGACAAAATACAGCTTAGAAGATATCGGCTCGCATTTTTCATAGTTAAAGATTGCGTAGTTAAGGCTTCCTCGATCTGTCTTTTCTAAGTTGTCAACATGAAAGGTTGAGTGATACATGATTCCGTCGAAAGCTTTCTTTCTTGCATATTCACTGATTTTTTGTGTCAAGCTGTATTCTCTATTTGGAAAATTCATTTCTGCTGAAAGTGCTTTCTTAAGGCCTGATATCCACTCCACTTTCTGCATATCATTTCCAGATGCAATATTGCTGCCTTTGTGTAAATCAAGCAATGTTAGTTCTTCTTTTACTTTTATGATTGCGATACTGACTGCGGTTTCTCTTTTACTTCCGATTTCCAAAGCACAGGCCTGTATACTCTCTGAAAGATACAGAATCGGTTCATCTTCTTGATTGCACCGTCCTTTGGAAGGGTGTAAATTCACAAAAGATCCATCTGCGTCAAACCCCTGAAATCGTTGATTCTTTGGCACACCATCCGCATATTTTCTATATGCATCGTCTTCCCAATATGTTCTTGCTCTGTAAAAGCAAGTTTCCGCAGGAATCCGTTTGAGCATTGGTGCAACAGATAGTGCCGCATCAAGCAGCATTTCTAAATCAATCGAAGTCTCTGTGTTGTCCTCGTATGATTTCTTTATTTCCCTTAAAAGCTCGTGTGGATTTTGATGATACATAGGAACCCCTTAGTTTTCATGGAAAAGCCAGCCATAGTCTTTCCGCGTGTCAAGAATATAGTCTACATAGATATTCCCATTTTCTTCATCAATTACAAATACCAACGCGTAGTTTGAAAACAATAAGTATCGATACTTTTGATATGGTAAATTGACTTTGTCGAAGCTCGGACAGCGATATGGCATTTCCTCTAATGATTTTATATTTTTGAAACAGTCCGTTTGAAATTGTTTCGCAGCTTTCACGCTGACATTTGCAAGGAATCCTACATGTTCAGATAACATTGCCAACGCTTCCGGCGCAACAATAACATTATATTTCCTTCTGCTCACCTGCCGCCTCCTCTATGACTTTCCCCAGAATATCATAGACTTCTTCCGGAGAATATCCTTTCTGTCCACGCATTCTGTTTTCCTCGATTTTCAACAAGTTCTCTCGAAGCTCCAAAATTTTTTCTCTGCGATTAAATGTTTCCAGATCCATAATGACCGCATCACCTTCGCCATTCTTTGTTAAAAAAACAGGTTCTTTCGTCTCTTTGCAAAGTGATACAATATCATTATAGTTTTGCCTTAGTGTCGCGGATGCTTTAATAATCATTTATCGCCCCTCCAATCAATAGTCATATTTTTATTACATTATATCTTTATGTGTCTATTATGTCAAACAAGTTTTTGCAAAGCAGGGGTCTTAGGGGTTTCCCCTAAATGCGCGTTTTTCTCTGTAGGAGTAAAAATGCACTGCTTGCTAATTCATTGCTAATTCATTGCAGCAGAGCTTCCTCGTCTTTTGCCTTCCGAAAAGAAAAGCCCCTGCAGGCTGCGCAGGAGCAAAATTTCATCTTATGAAATTGCAAATTTACCTTACAGGGTCGCTCGTTTCTTTCGCCTTTGTTCGGGTCGGAATCGCAAGAAGCTCTCTTGTCCGCAGCGCAATCTGCTTTTCGATCGCCGTCAGCCGTTCTTCCGGCAGATTCATGGATGGATGGCGTGTAAAGGTAAAGCCAATCAGCTTTCGCAGCTGCGCTTTCTGCTTGGTGCCCATTACCTCTCTGCAGACTTCCTCATAAGAAATCCGGTACGGGTTGGAGCGGGTCTTTGCGTACGCGTCCAGTTCCTTAAAATCTTCCGGCATTGCGTAGTTAAACAGCGATAATCCGTTATCGAAGATCGGTGCAGGCGCAAGGATTTTTCCGGTATGGTTATCCCGAAGCACACCAAAGTTTCCAAAGTGCCTGTCCTCATTGTAAATGACCGCATCGAAAACCAGCATGCTGCACATCTCTTCGTAGAAATGCTCGCCAAGGCTTTGGTAATAGTCCAAACATTTTTTAAGGGTCGGCTTTTTCAGAATTCTGCCGATGGGAACAAACGAAGTGTCTTTATCGGTAAACAGCTTGCACTTGGACGCCAAAATACCTTTCCAGTTTTCCAAATCATAGGAAACACAAGGAAGACCCATGGTCTTTGCGATCTGGCACGCATAATATTCGCTGTATGGTTCGTTTCCGGTATTTGCCCCGCCTTCTGTGCCGCCTTTGTATAGATAAATCCCCTCGCCCTCAATCAAGCGCCATGCTTTTCGCAGCATACCGTTTGTAGTCAGCTCCGGCGAAGTGGAGAAGGCTTCTCTGCTTCCGCGCGCGCCCGTATAGGCAACCAGCGCAAGTGCTTCAGAAAAACGATTTTCATAGAGATTGTATGCGTCGAATTTTCCCTCAAAACCTTCCGGCACAACCCAGTAGCTGTCATTGAGCGAAAGCCCCATGCAGACATCCATAATTCCTTTGGTATCATTGACGCTAAGTCCGAGGGTCTTTAGGATTTCATCAACAAACTGCCTGTTCTTCGGAATCACTCGCTTCTCTAGCCAGCTCACAATACCTTCTTCCGTAGGTTCTAAATCCAGCGGAAAGAGCGCCTCCTTTTTTTTATCCACAGCAAGAAGCTCTGCCGTTAGTCCCTCTAATCCCTTTGTCCCAAGTGAAAAGGTCATGAGATTTTCATCATAGATCCGAAGATTGTATCTGTTCTCCACTGCATCGCACTCCTTTCCTACAATGGCAAGCCCTAAATCATTGATTTTATGGGTTTTTTCTTTCAATCGCTGCCTTTTCATTAAGAAAATTTTATCACATCTCGCTTCTCTTTGCAAAGTAGTTTTAT
>ERZ825896.3733-NODE-3733-length-12500-cov-3.933226_pt1 | contig 12500 bp, 23 predicted proteins | sample MGYA00519858_ERZ825896 | MGnify/ENA primary metagenome ERZ825896 (study PRJEB31778, sample SAMEA3449214) | human gut metagenome | biome: human gut; feature: human-associated habitat; material: faeces | place: United Kingdom | collected 2010/2012 ... | reverse complement strand
GTCTGTCTGTCTGTCTGTCTGTCTGTCTGTCTGTCTGTCTGTCTGTCAAGATTGTGCTGTGGTAATGTGCCGTTGTCAATCAACTGTTTTATCAGTTTGTCTGCCTTTTCATTGTTTATGTAATACTTCTCGTCCACATCATCTTCAAGGTAATCTTTTAGCTTCTTTTTTAATGGTATCGGCTGTGGAAAATGGTAGTTATATTCTCCCAAAAACGAAAACATGAAGCACCTTTCACGGTTCTGTGCAACTCCGTAGTTCTTTGCGTTCAAATCCTGCCAGTAGCTTACATATCCAAGGCTTGTCAAAAAATCAATCCAGTTTTGGAAATCTCCCATGTTTGCATCGGCATGGACTTGTGGAACGTTCTCCATGAACAGAATCTGTGGCAACTCACCGCCACCATCTCTTATTTCTTTCAGAATACGTTCTACTTCCCACAAAAGGCCGGACCGTGTACCACTTCCTTTTTTCATGCCTGCTTGTTTTCCGGCAACCGATAAATCGGTACATGGGAATGAATAAGTAAGCAAGTAAGTAAATACCTCCGTGTCGCAAATATTCAAATCTTCCGCATGAACCTTAGTTATATCCATTGTCGGAAAATCTGTTCCATGCACTGCGTTATAGCTTGCTATGGCATATTTATCAAATTCTACAACTCTATAATGCTCAAATTTTGCACCAATTCTTTCCAGCGCCATTGCCTGCGAACCATATCCGGCAAACAGTTCAATTAATCGTATAGGTTTTGTAATACGGATTGGTTCACGTATCATGTCAAAAATGCTTATCTGAATCATGGCATCACCTCCCCTACTGTTGTGCCAAATAGCACATTATCCCACAATCCGGGAAAATCTCTGTGTTCATGTTTCCTCTGTCCGGATCAAGTTCATCTAAGTAAACTTGTCCGTCTTTATCCTTAATGATTGAATGTCCTACTTCTCTTTCCAACTTTGCCCGACCAATGAATACCTCTGGAAAATCTTTTCTGATTCTATTCCAGTAACCCATACCGCCTTTAATGCATCCAATACAATTGTTATTTGGATATCCAAGGTCATACATCAAAGGTCGTGCAAAATCAAAAGTCCGTTCAAACAATCCATGTACCTCTTCTTTTGATAAATTCTTTTCTATGAGCGGAAATTCATGTTCAGCCTGTGGATTTGCTTCTATCGTCCGTTCGGCTCTGTCTCTTTCTTTAAGGTCAAATCCCCAGACATAGGTTAATTCGCAATCCTTATGCTTTTCTTCCCACTCTTTTCTCACCCTCTTTTTCAACCAATTTGTGCAAGGTGCAAATCCATTGTTCGCATCTTTGAAACCACCGAATACTCTTACACAATCCTCTACGCACCGGTATTCTTTTGATTTCAATATCTGTATTTCTTTGCCGATTGCATTCTCACAATCCTTAATGAATCTGATACTATCCTCGTGTTGGTCTGCAATATCAATGTAAATCCATTCATCAACATCTCCTGCTAAATATCCAGCCATAAAACTTGATATTCCTGCACTTACCCAACATACTTTTAATCTTTTCATGACAACCACTTAACAGATTGCTCTGTGTCCGTGGATAAGGAATTACGGCTCCCAATAGTGCCATACGACACCGCTAATTAAATTCCTTTTGTTCTCGCCTTTCTTCACCTTTAGGCGGTCAACCTTGGTCTACCAAGGCTTCTGTCATTACTCCTTTCTCATTCCATCTGTTTTTAAAATTTCATCTAAACAAGCATTCCAACCAAATCTATACGACGGGATAGGCTTACCTGGCTGCGGGTACTTCCCACACACTTCCATCTTCTCCGGCAGTTCCCGAAGTGGACACCAATCTGGTCTTTCGTATGTTTCAGAATCAACAATTCTTGATACTTCCATAGCCTGGCAACTGTCAATACCTGCATCCGCGTTACAATACAAAAAGTTGCAACCAAAACATGATTCTGGCATATCCATAACTAATACTGCTTTAGACATCACCCCCACCTCCTATTTTTTATACACTCTCCATGCTTCAAAGCTATTTCCTTTAGGTACATCGCAAAGCCAATACTTTGTACGTGTTTCTCCATCTTCATCAGTTCCAAAACCATAATAAATATAGGCTTCTTCTACCGTTAATTCGTTTACGTTACACCCATATTCTTCCGCGCCAATTTTTAAAGCTTCTTCCTTGTTGTATTTAATCGCATTGAAACCAAGTGAATCGTCGTCTCCGCAAAAACAGTCATAATCAAATTTACTCATATTCTCACACTCCTTCCGGCTTCTCGCATCGTTCAAATTCAATCACCCACACCCAAGGTGAGGCATTCCAACCGTAGCGATTGAGGTCGGATTTCTTAATGGTACTGTTCCAGACTTCTACGAACTTATCGACTTCATCATATCCTTCATCAGGACATACATCACATCCAAATATATCATTACAGTCTCTGCAATTTGATGGGTATATTCCCTCTTTGATACATTCATTATCTGTAATCTCCTGCAACCGCTCCACCCTCACATCCGTAACCTTAAGCCAGATACGTGCCGCTTCTTTCGGCATGTGGATTGACGGATGCCAAGTGCCTCTCCAACCTTTAGGTCGAAGTTCTCCATCAGCTTTGTAATAATAGATGGTATGACCACGCATATGACCTGCTTCATTGACTGGAAGTCCGCACCATGTTTCTCGAACATACAGGGTATCACCCGGCTGATATGGTACTTTTATGATACAAGGCTCATTCCTGCCATTGTAGAGCATCAGTCCATCTCTAATATATCCAGTCCACTGTGGATTTTCTCCCGGTAAAAATCTTACCAGCCGACGAGTGCAGGTCTTCCGTCCGTCCAGAATTGCCCGAACCATTTCTGTGTTGAATAAAATCGGTTTAATTGACATCTACTCCACCTGCCTTTACTATCTCGATTGCACCTTCTAAAACTTCAACTGCTTTCCTTTGCTGAAATTCTTCTGTTATAGTTCCATTTTTCTTTTCCAACTGCTCCACAACCTTGTCCGGGTCATAGGCGGTCGGTTGCGCATCTATTAATTTTAAAATTGCATCTTTAATATCATTAGTAAATACATCTTTATTTTCTACCTCATCCCAAATTCCTAAAATTTTTATATGTCCTTCTAATTCGTCCGCATCAATCAGTCTCATCGTTCGCCCTCCTGTTCCAATCTGTAGTTGCTTTCGTTCGCTCGTCTTTCCCTGTTCTGATGCCTCCGTCCTGATCCATGTACATCTCACATTCATAGCTTTTTGGAAGTTCTGTTCCACATTTCATACATTTGATTTTGAACATTACCCCAACAGCCGAATGTGATGACTTATTTGTAATGGTTAAGAACATTGCTTTTCCACCGCAGAACGGGCATGGCTTAAGGCTTTCACTCATTCTTCATCGCCTCCAAAACTAAATTCAATCCCATCGCTCCAATCGACACCTAACTGTTTACATTTTGCTCTCGTAGATGTACCTCCAGAATGACTGGTTCTGAAAAGAAACAGTTCTTGAACGATACTAAAATATGACATTCTATAATAAAAGCGTTCCTCTTCGTCCAACTCCCTAATAGCATCTTCACCATGCACATATTCGTACCATTCCTCGAACTTTCCGACCAACTCCTGCATAAGGCTAATGCAATACTTCAAGATGTACTTTTCATCGTGGCTCTCCAATTCTTTCTCTACAATCTGTTTCTCCATCGCCGCCCGGCATTCTTCCACCGTTCCGATTGCACGGTACTGCTTCAGTTCTTCCAACCATTCAGCAAGTTGCTCATGTTCTTTTGCACATATAGTATTGCCATATGTAATGGCTTCTTTATCAACCGATTCTGGAATATACGCATTATCTTCGATTAGTCTTGCTGACATCTTTTGGCATTCAGCCACTTCTCTTGCGTGTGATATAGCTTCATCAATTGTCATAGTCACACCTCCAACAGCTCCGGGTTATCAATCATGTTGCCGATCACTTCAAAATTCTCTGAATCAAAATCATCCAGTTCCTCGTAGTAATCACAGCCCGGATCATTCGTACACCATCCGTTTTTATGCCACACGACACGCTTTCTCGTCTCATCTTCTGGAAACTCATCATCGATATGCCCTGAAAGAATATCATTCTCAAAAATCAGCTTGCCATTCTTATCCTTAAGTCCGGTGCACTGGCAGACGGTTTTAGGTATAACCTCTACAATCTTATTTCCATGACTGTTTTTCTCGCTATCAACGTCATAAAACTTTTCCGGCTCATTTACGATAATCACCGTCTTTTCTCCAAGAACTGCATAAAATCCAGTTACCCACTGTTTTCTAGTCCCTATTGGTCTTGCTTTACATAAATATCTATCTTCCATCCTTTTCCTCCATTTCTTTCAACTTGGCTTTGGCTTCCTCTCTGGTAAGAAATACTGTTTTACCTATTTCATTCGAATAAAATTCCATTGATGCAAGGTTAGGCATCTCTTCTGGAAAACTTATTTCTATCCACGTTCCGTTGTTTTTAGAAATTGATATCTTTTCTATCGTGCAACACCACACTTGTTTATCTTCAATGCAATAAACCATATCTTCTATCTTGCACAGTAACCGCAGAAGTAATCCCTGCTCTTCGGCATCCTCATAGTCTTTGAGTTTCCGATATACGGCATCTATTTCCTCTCAATCCGGTTCACATGCCCTTTCCCACAGTTCATCATCAATCCATGATGGATTCCTTTCTGTTGATCTTTCCATGTTGCTTCCTCGCTTTCTGCTTTTCCTTTTCCTCACATGGCTTACAAAGCCTACTACACCAACCGCATGGTGTTATGTATGGACATTCTTCTCCAAGTCTCATGCTATTCCTCACTTTCTGCCCGAAGCCAATCCAAAACACATGATTTGCAAGCCTCTTCAGGATGAGAACATTCCTCTACGCCCATGTGTTCTATGCAACTTCCAAATAATACTTCTGTCAACTCCTCATCCGTCATGCTTCTGATCCGGTCTGCATTGGTCTGTGGCTTTTAGCCATGCTTTTCATACACTCCATCATATTTCTACCTCACTAAATCCTTTGTTTTAGCAGATATACCTTTAAATTTCCCGGTGCGGCAATACTCTGCGGTATCAAAAAACATAATGCATCCATCGTCTTTTCCGGTATCGTCACTTCCTGCAAGTGCTATGCTTACACCGTTTCTTATCAGTGTATTTTTTAACAACATCATCACTGCTTCTATCTCCTGCTTGGTTTCGTCTGTCATTTCAACTGTACCCTCCTCTTTTTTCTACCTCTCTTTTCGAATTTATCGCACATTCCTACCGGACAGCCGCGTCTTAATCCTGTCTGTGAATAATATCCACACATGACCTCTGTTTGACTGTGCTTGTATGAGTAAATACATTTACGGCAGTATTTTACGCTTGTCTTTGTCATTTCTCCCATGTTAATAATCCTTATTTCACCACTTAATTTTTATTTTATATTTCCACTCGTTATCATCTTTTCAATGATTTCCTCCTGCATCCGCTCTGCTATATGATCCCGGACTGATTCTTCTGGAAATGCGATCTGATATGTCCGCTCCTTGATCCGGTTCGTGATCCGGTCATCGTAGGATAGCTTGTCCAGCGGATCATTACTCGTGAAAATCGTTACCTTCTGGTTTATGTACCGCTCGTTGATGATCTGATACATTTTGTCGTTGATCCATGCCGCCGGTGCTTCCACACCAAAATCATCAATGATTAAAATATCCGTTGTGGAAAGTGCATCTAAAAGCTGGCTTTCATTGCCTGCTGCATCCCTGCGCCATGTATTCTTGATTTCCTGCAAGATGGTCAGTGATACTGCAAATTTGACTGTATATCTTTTCATCAGTTCATTTGCAATCCCGGCAGCGATCCTCGTCTTACCGCTTCCCTTTGTCCTCGACCAGATATACAGTCCCATGCCTCTTTCCTTCTGGCTCTCAAAATCATCCAGATAGGTTTTTATGATTTTACAGGCATCTGACACCATCTTTTTACTTTCCTGCTTCCTGTACACATCCATTCGAAACGATCTCAGATCCATCCCACGGAATGCCTCCGGTATATCTGCGAATCGCAACCGCCTTGACATGACCGCTTTCTCACGGCACTTACACGGTACTGCTATTTCAACTCCGTCTTTTATTTTCAAGATCCACTCCCGACCTTCGCAAATTGGACACACATCAGAATCCTTGGAAGTCTCCGGTGTCTCCGCATTCCTGCATAAGTTCGTTGAGTGATTTTTCATGCGTTCCAGTATCTCTTCCAACTGATCCATCGTTCTCTCCTTTCAGGTACTGCATAAACAAGTTTTCTCGTAAAAAGTTCTCCGGCTTTTTAATATACCGCTCTGCTGTTTTCTCCCGTCTGCATATATCTGCATAATTCTGTGCGGCCAATACCAGATCATCTTCCGGTACACCATCCAGTACCGCATTGCAGTATTCAGTTTCAACAAGACAGCCAGTGCACCGTTTCGGATAGACCGCGGCAAACTCTGCATACCGTTCCACGGGGGATATAGGGGGTGTATTTTGTTTATGTTTATGTCTTTGTTTATTAATAGGTTCACTTTGTGGTTCAAACTGTGGTTCAATTTGCAGTTCACTTTGTGGTTCATCTTGTGGTTCATTTTTACTGTAATTTTGAACCACAAGACTATTTATTTTATATTGTGCTGCAAGATTCCCACCGCGCGCTTTCCATTCGATGAACCCATCTGTAGCAAGCTTGTTTCTCGCTCTCTTTAATGCTGATGCATTTAATCCAGACCGAAGTCCAAGGACTGACGAGGCTACCGTAAACGTATCTGGCCACCCTGCTTTATTCGCTATGGACATTAACGCATGCCATAAGGCGATTGCAGTGTTGGGCTGCGGGTTTAGTTCGAGCCTGTCGTAAAATGCTTTTATCTCAGCTAAATAGTTCAAGTTTCCACCTCCCGAATCCGAACTTCAATCCGTGGATTTTCAGCATCTATACGAAATTCATCAGAGAATCCACAGATCTGCTCCCAGCCATCATTTTTTAATACATGGCAGTTAACTAATGCATCCTGGCTCACTTTTCTGCCGAATGACGATATATTGTCCAGATCACGCCTTTTATTCTTTTCCACCCACAGATATTCCATAAATACTTTTTTATTGATATTTACGTCTCTCAGGCACTTTCTGATGTACACAGAAACAATAGCTTCATTCTGCTTTTTCATCTCTCCGCCTTTATATCTGCTTGCCTTATCCGCACGGATAAAATCATTCAGATTATCCAGTCTCTCTGGAATGATTAGTAAGTATTCCAATCTCACGCCACCTTTCAAATGTCATTTTCATCGAGAGCCGCTTCTTTAGAACCGCTCTAGCTCTATGTAAATCTTTTGCAAGATATTCTTGAAGTTCTTTCTCATCCACCGGATCACCGGGGACTGGTCTGTAATAACCATTGCCAACGTTAATGATGCAGTCACCTTCGTTGTTCGCACTCTCGACCATTTTTCGAAACTTTCTGTCTTTTACCGGGTTTGACATTCTAGCCATTGGCTATTTGTGTCCATAGGGAATATCGTTGATCGTATTCATTAATCCCCTTTCTTCTCCGGGACTAAACCCGGAGATAATAACCAGCTTCCAATAAATCGTGATATATTATTTTCTGCATAAATAGGTTTCTTTCTGCCGGACGGCAAGGTGTTCCAACCCTATAACCACGACTTTCCAAAAATATCTCTGAAATCTTCTCTTGTGCCGTAATGAGATTCAAAATATTCCTGCGCCATAGTTTTTAATTTCAGATCAATTTCTTTTGCATTTGCTCCCCTCTGCGCTCCGTTAGGATGCAGATCAGGTCTGAGCGGAATAACAAAACCATACTTTTCACTGTTTTTACGGTTTGAACTTCCAAAGATATGATGTCTTTCCACCGGATATGTTCCGGTAAAATAACAGTGATCCATATCATCCGTGAACACGCTCCAAAGCTTTTTACTCATGTTCCCCACTCCTGCTTCATACGTTCCAATTCATCCGGTGTAGCTGTCTCAATGCCAAGTTCCTTTGCTTCTTCAACAATCCGGTCTATAAAGTGGCTCATTTCGACAGTATCGTATTCGCTAGATCCTTTGATCATCAGATACGAAGCAAATTTCCCATTGTCTTTAATATATTTCCAATGACCATCAACCTTTGACATGTCAACTGATTTTTTTACTGTAATCGTGATATATCCGTCTTCATCTTCATAGAACGCTCCGTATTTCTGCAACATTTCCTCATAGACTTCATCCTTGCTGGAATAGATGTCTTTGCTATTGGCAATCTTTGTCATGAGCACCCATGCATAAGCATTAGCATCAAGACTTCTTTTCTGACGATACTTAACTGCCTTAATCTGCAATAAATCATCCGGTTTTAAATGCTCAATCTGCTTTGCTGCTGATGCGTCAACCTCAAATGTAAGGATGATGCCTTGTCCATTGAATGTACGGCTCGCTCCGGTCAGTTTTCCTGTAGTATCCATAAGCTACTCTTCTTTCTTTTTCTTATACCAGCACTTAACCTGTTCAATGATCTTAGCAGCCATTTCACTTGATAGGTCTGAAGTCTTTTCAAAATGATATTTTTCTTTCAGCGTTTTCCAGATATCATTGGATGTAGCATTCTCACACATATCAGAATACGCACTTACAAAATCTGTCATTGTCCTAAGCTGTTCTACGGTTGCTGGAACAAAATCATTCTTTGGTTCTACCGTATGGCTTTCTGAATCTGGATCCTGCATCTCTTCGGTAGGAATACAGAACACTTGGAAACAAGCATATTTAAACGCAATCGCCATAGCTTTATTCGTTGCCTTATCTCCGGAATCCATGCCCTCACCGATTGTTACCGCCGTGATACTGCTTCCATCTTCCGCATAAAAGGTATATTTAATCTTGCAGACCGAATAGATCAGCGTTGCACCTTTTATGGATTTTCTTTCTTCTCTGGTCTGTTCTAAGACCTCTGGAACGATAAATATATGATTGTTGACCAATGCCGGATTGATTGCATTCATTACCGCATCAATTCCGCGGTATTTAAACCCCTGCGACTTATTCAAATCATTTTTTCCAACCGCACCGATTTCTTCCATGCACTTTGATATTGCCTGATATATGTTCATCTGTTTTGCTGTCTCTGCCATTATCGTACTCTCCTATACTTAATTTCTAAGCTGCGCATCTGTGCTTCCAACTGCACGATCTGGAACGGATCAGCAATAATCTCATAAACAATTGAATCATTAACCGGCTTCGGCTCAATAATTTTTTCTTCCGGTACAGTCTGCGCAACTGGTGCTTCCTGCATCGGAGTATCAGTAGCAGAACTAACCTCTGATGCCTTACGTGCTTCCTCTTCGGCTTTTCTTTTTGCTTCCTCTTCCTGTCTGCGCAAAATCTCTTCTTTCTGTTTCTGATACTGATTCATGACCTCAATAGCATCTGATAATTCTAAGGTTGCCTTGTATTTCTCAATCCCCTTATCCTCAAACTCTGATCCCATGCTGCGGATAATACCGAGGTCTTTTTCTACATGATCCACTCTCTCTGTAATGGCTTCTGTGATCGCTTTCTTTGTAGTGGTGGCATTCTCCCACTTGCTATCATAAATTCTCTGTAACGGAAGATATCCGCTCGCTTCCTCATGCTCTGCCATGATCTCCGTATAGATTTCAGAAATCAGCGCTTTCTTTTCTTCCACACGCCTACGCTCAAATTCTTCCACCTGGTTATTAATAAAATTGATTGGTTCATCAATCAGATTGTCCAGTTCCTTTACCTGCGCTTCAAAATTTGTGTATGGAATCATAAAAGATTTCTTCACTTCCAGTTTTTTATCGTTGACTGATTTTTTCAGTTTCCTGAGACTTGCAATTGTCATTTTTGCTTCTGCCTTAGAATCCTCTGTAAAAATCATATTTTTATAAATTTCCAGTTCGGAATTAAGTTTTTCCTTAATCTCCTCAAAATTAAAACCAATAACACCATTTTTCTGTTCTACATTTACTCTGATTTCTTCCATCTTTCTTTTATCCTCTCTTCCTCTGATTCAATATCTGCCATCTCTGCACGTCTGGCTTGTTTCTCATATAATCTGTGGCGGTGTTCTCTGTCCCTCTCGTACTCTTCAAGCATATCGAGGCTGTCCGGTATGTAATCACTGTACATTTCCCACCTCCACAGATTTAATCACGGTACCTGACCATTTCCTCTTTCTGGTCGTCTCCAATAATGATTTCCAGAACATTTTTGTCTAAGGTAAATATTCCACGAATATCTCCGTCTGCCGTAAGTCTTACACTTCCATCTTCCAGACCAAGGTTTTCAAGTAATGCCGATAAATCCTTAAGTCCGTCAATTAACTTTCCGGCATCCGTTCTGCATAATCTAGTTGCTGGCATTTAAAAATTCCTCCATTTCCATCTGTCTGAAATCTGTAATTAAACATTTTTTCAAATAAAGGTTCTGTTTCTGAAAGTGATATTAAAACTCTTCTTATATCACCTACCGCTGGTGTATTAAATTCTTTTCTTAATCCACCTGTGCTTCCACCATCGTCACAAACAGATACTATAGCAGTTAAATCTATTGGAAATTGTTTTAATCCTCTTAATAAAGTGGACATTCCATTTCCACCACCTAATACAACTACTTTCTTATTCATTCGAACCACCCTTAACAATTATACTATACATTTGATTTTAAAACAATTAAAAAAGACATTATAGTCCTTTAATATATTTTATGACATTAATTGCTGAGGTTGCTCCTTCACTTGCTGCTGTTACTAATTGGTATATATCTTTTTTTATTATATCACCACATGCATATATACCCTTTATACTTGTTTCCATTTTATCATTAACAATGATGTAATTGTCTTGTGTTTTTATTCCTAATTTCGATAAGAAATACGATGTTGGAATTAATCCAATATATATAAACAAGGCACTTGTATTTAATATTTCACCTGTGTCTAATTTTATTCCAGTTAAAATTCCATTTGATTCTATTAATTCTTGTATTGTTGAATTATATTTTATATTTATATTTTGTTTTTTATTTACTTCATCTATTAAAATTTGGTCTGCTGTAAATTTATCTTTTCTATGAACAATTGTTACGGTTTTAACTATATCACTTAAAAGTAGACTTTCTTCTAATGCGCTATTGCCTCCACCTTGTACTATAACATCCTTATTTTTATAAAAATATCCATCACATGATGCACAATAACTAACACCATGTCCTACTAATTTATCCAAATTTTTTAAATCTGGTTTTCTTGGTTCACGACCTGTTGCAATAATTATGGTTGATGTCTTATATTCGCAATTATTCGTTTTAACTATTTTATATTTTTCTTGATTTTCTATATCAACTACATTACCATATGTTATTTCTATACCTAATTTTTTTAATTGTTCCAACATTTTTGATACTAGGGTTGGTCCATCACCTAAATATCCTGGATAATTATCTATTCTACTTGTTTTATTTATTTGACCACCTGGCATGTTACTTTCAATGAGTAGTATTTTTTTATTTGAACGTTTTAAGTATATTGCTGATGTTATTCCGGCAATTCCAGCTCCTATTATTATTGAATCATACATTTTATCATTCCTCACAATATTTTTTATTTTTTCTTGATATGAATATTATTTAATAGTATAATGTAGGTAGGTGGTAAATATGATATTATACTGGTTAGCTATAATAGTTTTATTAACTATAATAGAAGCATTTACTATTAATTTAACTACCATATGGTATATTATAAGTGGTATATTAGCTCTTATAATATCAATATTTGTGGATTCCGTTTTAATTCAATTCGCTATATTTGTTATAGTTGGTACACTTCTACTTATGACTACTAGAAAAACATTAATGAAATTATTTAAGAATAAAAATGTAGAAACCAATTTAGATAGAGTAGTAGGAATGACAGGAATTGTTACGGAAAAAATAGATGGTGAGTATGGAGAAGTTAAAGTTGATGGTAAAAAATGGACAGCTTATTCAGATGAACAAATAGATGTTCATGAAAAAGTAAAAGTACTTCAGATAAACGGAGTAAAATTAAAAGTAAAGAAAGAAGGAAAATAAAGATGGAAATATTATTAGTAATTTTAGTTTTAGTAGTAGTAATTATAATACCTTGCGTAAAAATAGTACCACAAGCAGCAAGTTATGTAGTTGAAAGAATTGGTTCATATCATGAAACATGGAAAAATGGATTACATTTTAAATTACCTTTTATTGACAGAATATCAAATAAAGTTAGCTTAAAAGAAATAGTAAAAGATTTCGCACCACAACCAGTTATTACAAAAGATAATGTAAAAATGCAAATAGATACAGTAGTATATTTTCAAATAACAGATCCAAAATTATATACATATGGGGTTGAAAAT
>ERZ825896.3728-NODE-3728-length-12527-cov-5.752967_pt1 | contig 12527 bp, 14 predicted proteins | sample MGYA00519858_ERZ825896 | MGnify/ENA primary metagenome ERZ825896 (study PRJEB31778, sample SAMEA3449214) | human gut metagenome | biome: human gut; feature: human-associated habitat; material: faeces | place: United Kingdom | collected 2010/2012 ... | reverse complement strand
TAAAGAGCCACCACTACATCATCAGCTTTGACCCACGGGACGGCCCGGACAACGGGCTGACCGTGGACAAGGCGCAGGAGCTTGGCGAGAGGTTTTGCCGGGAGCAGTTTCCCGGTCATCAGGCGATCGTCTGCACCCACCCGGACGGGCATAACCAGTCCGGCAACATCCATGTGCATATCGTCATCAACAGTCTGCGGATTGAAAATGTGCCGCTGCTGCCCTATATGGACAGACCAGCGGACACAAAAGCTGGATGCAAGCACCGCTGTACCGACGCGGCGATGGAATATTTCAAGTCCGAGGTCATGGAGCTGTGCCACGAAGCCGGTCTTTATCAGATCGACCTTCTGAACGGCAGCGCAAACCGTGTCACCGAGCGTGAGTATTGGGCGAGGAAAAAGGGACAGGCTGCGCTGGATCAGGAAAACGCCGCCCTTGCCGCAGAGGGCAAGCCCACCAAGCCGACACGCTTTGAAACCGACAAGGAGAAACTGCGCCAGATTATCCGAAAAACGCTGAACGAATCGTTCACCGTCGAGGATTTTACGCAAAAGCTCCTGCAATACGGCGTGACCGTCAAGGAGAGCCGGGGGCGGCTTTCCTACCTCACACTCGACCGCACAAAGCCCATCACGGCGCGGAAGCTGGGCGACAGCTTTGACAAAGCCGCCGTGCTCGCCGCTTTGGAGCAAAATGCCCTGCGTTCTGAGCATACCCTCACTTCAAATGATGGTATTCCGCTTGACCGCACCCTATCTTCAAACGAGGGTGCTTCCGGCAAGACTGCCCCGAAGTGGAGCGCACCGCAAGCCTCCTCCGTTGGATGCATGGTTGACCGTGAAGCAAAACGCGCCGAGGGCAAGGGCATCGGCTATGACCGCTGGGCGTCGATGCAGCGCAACTATCAGATGTCGATGCCGCAGCCGAAGCAAGGACACAGCCATGAGACAGAGCTATAAAAAGCAAAATGCCGCACAGGTTACCCCATGCGACACAATGCTCATTTCCCGAACAGATCGCTGTGCGTTCCGGTTCTGGAAAGTGTCAGCACCAGAACATCGCCCTCAATGCGGTAGATCAGAAGCCAGTCGGGCCGAATGTGGCACTCCCGGTGTCCACGCCAGTTGCCGGTCAGGTCATGATCTGTGTTCTCAGGCGGCAGCGTGCTTCCCATTGCAAGCGTTTCAATCACGGTTTCAAGAAGCTCAATTTGCAGTCCGCGCTTGATTGCCGGCTTGTAATCCTTCTTGAACGCCGTGGTCGGCTTGACGGTCAGCTTTGTCTTTCTCACTTTTTCAGATCGGCAAAAAGCTCGTCAAGGTCGTTATAGCCCTTTACAGACGGGTCTTTCGCAATCCTTTCCGCTTCCAGCATGGCGGCAATCGTCTCCTTGTTAGGCTGATTGATGGAGATTTCAAACGGAATCCCGCCCTCCCGGATCGATTGGCGCACGAAAATATTGAAAGCCGTTGTGAGATTCATGCCAAGCTCCGAAAACAAAGCGTCAGCCTGTGCTTTCAGGTCGCTGTCCATTCGGATGCTGATGTTTGTTGTAGTTCCAGCCATGGAATCATCCCCTTTCTACTGGCACTATCATTATACGCTATCTGCACGAGAAAAACAACACAGCGCACGAAAAAGATACAATTTGTTTTCAAATCCAGAAATGGAGTAAATGCCCCCTCCCGAAAGCACACAGAACGCGCCGAAGGGACTTACCCATACCGCAATACCGCCCGTTCCTTAAATGGGGCGCACAGGGCGAAAAGAACCCGAAAATGATACCGAGATTTACAGTTTGACCATCTGCCGGAGCGTAACGCTTTGGCGACAGATAGGAGTGTAAAAATGCCGAAAATGAACAAGCAGCGGCGGCTGGAATGGTCGTTCTTCCTCGACCACCGAAACCGCATTTCCTACAATCCCCTTTGCCGTGGCTGCATCCACGGCTGCAAGCAGAGCTTCCGAGCAATCGTTGTTCTTTGTCCGCATTACTGGTCAAAACGCTGGAAACCGCCCGACTGATCAATGACATTCGTTTGATTCAGGAACGGTATGCGTGGTTCCTTGACGGCGTTTTTCAGACGCGATATTTGAAAAGAAAAAGGGCCAGAGGAAAATTCCTCTGGCGCCGATGATCTGTTCGCACGGATATGAAGCTTTTATCAGCGGCGTCAGTCTCGGTGAAAACCCTGAGACAGACGCGCCGCCGGTGAAGACGCAGTACCGCATCCGCGGCGAGAAGGAAAAAGCCGAGATCGTCGAGAAGATGTACTTTGACCGGCTGCTGGATTTTGTTTATGTGGAGTTCATGAAGGGGCTGCAAAAGGGATTTGGACCGAAGCGCTGCGCCAACTGTGGGCGCTGGTTTTTGAAGACGCCAGGAGCGACCTACGCCTATTGTACCGACCCTGCACCGGGACAGAACGGCAAGACCTGCCGTGAGATCGGCGCGAACAGCAGTTTCCGAAGCAAGGTAGCGAACAACGATGTCTGGAAAGTGCATCAGCGGGCGTACAAAAAATATTTCGCCCGCATCAGAAGCGGCCTGATGACCAAGAGCGAGTTCGAGGTGTGGTCCCGTCAGGCAGCGGACCTGCGCGATGCCGCGCTGGAACGATATGCGCGGGCAAAAAACGAGGAAGATCGGCAGCGCATCGCGCAGGAGGTTGCCGAGGCGTTGAACGAAGCATAAAAGGAAAAACAGAGGCGTGTTTTGAAAATTTACGAAAAATAATTTCCGCAAAGATTAAATCCCGCCGTGCGGCAGAAAATAAATCAAAACGGTTTCTGCTTGGAACGCTTATTTTGTAGAAAATGATGCTTGACGTGTCTTGCAGAAAGGACTACACTGGCGCCATAAAAATCATGGAGGAGCAATGCAATCATGAAGCTTGCATTTTTTGATACGAAACCCTACGACAAGCCCGGCTTTGACGAGCATATTGCCGGAACGGACATTGAGATCAAGTATTTTGAGACGAGACTCGGCGAGGACACCGTGCAGCTGGCAAAGGGCTTTGACGGCGTATGCGTGTTCGTCAACGACACGGTGAATGAGAAGGTTGTAAACGAACTTTATGATCTGGGCGTTCGGGTCATTGCGCTGCGCTGCGCGGGCTTCAACAATGTGGATACCAAAGCCTGCTTCGGCAAGCTGCACGTCTTCCGCGTCCCGGCGTACTCGCCCTATGCGGTGGCGGAGCACGCGATGGCGCTGCTGCTGACCGTCAACCGGCACACAAACAAGGCGTATATCCGCACGCGCGACTTCAATTTCAGCCTGTCCGGGCTGACGGGCTTTGACCTGCACGGCAAGCCCGTCGGCGTGGTCGGCACGGGCAAGATCGGCAGAATTTTTGCCGGTATCTGCAAGGGCTTTGGGATGCGGGTGCTGGCATACGATAAATTCACGAATCTGACCAGTGGGCTTGACTATGTGGAGCTGCCGGAGCTACTTGAGCAGTCGGATGTCATTTCGCTTCACTGCCCGCTCACCGACGAGACGCGGCACATGATCGACGCAGACGCCATCGCGCAGATGAAGCCCGGTGTCGTGCTCGTGAACACGTCCCGCGGCGGTCTGGTGGATACCGAGGCACTGATCGAGGGGCTGAAAAGCCACAAGGTCGGCGCGGCGTGTCTGGATGTGTACGAGGAAGAGGGCGACCTCTTCTACGAGGACTGCTCGGAGGAAATTGTCGCAGACGACACGCTGGTGCGGCTGATTTCCATGCCGAACGTCATCGTCACCTCGCATCAGGCGTTCCTCACAAAAGAAGCGCTCAGCAACATCGCCGCGACGACCGTGGACAACCTCCTGAAATTCGAGCGCGGCGAGCCGTCGCCAGATACCGAGGTCTGCTACCACTGCGAGCGCAAGGAAACCTGCCGCAAGACGCGCGACCAGAAGTGCTTCTGAGATAAAAATAGCAAGAACCGGCGTACCGTCCGTTTGGGCGATACGCCGGTTCTTTTTCCAAAATTCAGGATTTTGTCGGGTCTTCCTGCTCCTGCAGCTTCTTTTCCAGTGCTGACTGCTTGGCTAAGATCGCGTTGACCTTGTCGTAGAGGTCTTCGATCATGATCTCGGTCTTGAGATTGACCTTGTAATCATTCTCTGCGCGGCGGCGGTCCTTTTCCTCCTGCCGGTTCTGGCTCATCATAATAAGCGGCGCCTGAATGGCCGCAACGCAGGAGAGAACCAGATTGAGAAGAATAAACGGATACGGGTCAAAGGCTTTTGAAGCTAAGATCGTATTGACGACCATCCACAGGATCAGCACGCCCGTGAACGCGAAGATGAACGCCCAGCTGCCCGCGAATTTTGCGATCGCATCCGCCGCGCGCTGCCCGAGCGTGTATTTTTCAGTTGTGGGATTTTCGGAAATCTTACTGTCCGCCAGCAGATTCAGAACTTCCTCGTCCGTCATATCGTGCCGAATGTCCTTGAGGACTTCCTTCAGGAGCTTTCGGTTTTCTTTCATGAAGTTTGCCCTTCCTTTTGGGGATTTTCCCTTATTATAGTCCGTCAAAGCAGGACGGTCAAGCTGTTTTCTTCTGCAATATCATTTGTGCTTTCCGCACAAATACCTACCCTTTTCTTGTACTGCCAGCTTCTTGTGTTTTCTGCAGAAAAGAATAAACTGAGGGCAGAAAAACAAAGAGAAGTTTTGAAAGCATCCCAAAACAGCAAGTTTTTCAAATGAAACAGCATTTGCAATTGGAGGAATCATTATGGTACCCAGCATCTATGGTGAAAATATGTTTGATGAATTTTTTGACAACAATGGCTTCTTTGGTTCGCACAGCCCGCTGTTTGGCAAGAACTCCAAGAACCTGATGAAGACCGATATCCGCGAGACGGACGACGCCAAGGCTTACCGCTTTGCAGTCGAACTGCCCGGCTTCAAGAAGGACGAGATCAGCCTCGACATCAAAGACGGCTATCTGACCATCGCCGCCCAGAAGGGTCTGGACAAGGATGAGCAGGACAAGAAGGGTCGCGTGCTTCGTCAGGAGCGCTATGCAGGCACTTGCTCGCGCAGCTTCTACGTCGGCAATGTCAAGCCCGAGGACGTCAAGGCGAAGTATGAAGACGGTGTTCTGAGCGTCATCGTCCCCAAGGAGGACGTGAAGAAGCTCGTCTCTTCTACCGCTATCGCCATCGAATGATCTCCAAGCATCAGCCAGCCGCCTGCGGTTTTCGCAGGCGGCTGGCTTTTTTACTGCTTCAGGAACGTTTTTCCTGCGACCCAGATGCCTGCAAGAATTTCTGCGACGGACAAGCCCATCAAAACGCCTGAAATGAAGTTCTGTACATCCGTTCCGCCGGTTGTTTTGGACATGGCACCGCTGGCGATGCCGAGGACGACAAGAACAAGCCCATAGAGGGCGCCCTTCTGACGCTCCAGCTCCTGTGTGCGGCGCAGCAGGTCGAGGATCTGCTCATTGTCGTAGACGTGCACGCTGTTCTCTGCTGCATCCTCTCCGTCCATCAGCTCCGGAAGCGTCACATGGATCGCATCGCAGAGCCTTTGAATGATGCTGTAATCCGGCATACACTTTCCGTTTTCCCATTTTGAAATGGTCTTGTTGGGCACGCCGAGCTGCTGCGCCAGCTGCTCCTGTGTCAGATTCTGCTCCTTGCGCTTACGCGCGATATAGCCGCCGATGGCTGTCTGGTTCATTTGGAACGCCTCCTGTGGTGAAGATGCTCTGAGCATACGGCAAAGCCGGGAGAAAAAATATCCCCCGGCGGTAGAATTTGCGTGGAATGCGGTCTAATGCAGCGCTTTTGTAGGGCAAGCCTTCGTGCACTCATAGCAGAGGATGCACTCCGTTCCGTTTTTCCGCTTGCGGGATTCTTTATTGACCTCCACGTTCATGGGGCAGACCCGCAGGCACTTCCCACAATGGACGCATTTGCTCTCGTCGCAGTGGACGCGCAGAAGCGAAAAAAAGCTCATCGGCTTGAGGAACACCGTGATGGGACACAGGTATTTGCAGAACGCCCGGTTATCCTTGAACGCAAATGCCAGAGCAATACCTGCGATGTAATAAAGCGTGTTCCCGGCAAGGAACAGCCAGAACATGATCTGCTCCAGATTTGCGACTTTCATCAGGAACAAGCCGGACACCAATGCCAACGACAGTGCGAACATCACATAGCGAAGAACGCCCAGCTTTTCCTTTCGCGGCTTCTGCGGCTGCTTGTAGGGCAGAAAATCCAGCACCATCGCCGTCCAGCAGGCGTAGCCGCACCAGCCGCGCCCGAACAGCAGCGGGCCGAATATCTTTGCTACGGCATAGTGGATGGTCGCCGCTTCAAAAACGCCGAGAAACAGATAGTACCAGAACCCTTCAAGCTGCATATTCTCGCGGGAGATCACGCCGAGATACAGCAGCATATAGCTGCCCACCGCCAGCTGCACGAAGTGACGGGCATATCGCTTCCCGGCGGTGAAGAGCACCGTCCCCGCTGCGAGGCAGCCGCCTATGTAGCTGAAATTCAGCAGGTAGAACAGGTTGTCCTTCGTGAGCCACAGCGTGACCGCCACCGCTTCAAAGAGCAGGAACAGCAGCAGCGACGGCGCATATTTGCGAAGGCACTTATTGCCTTTCGTCATCGTTCTCTTGCTCATCTGCTTTCTTGTTTTTCTTCAGCGTGCCGATCGCCGGATCAATGCAAAGCCCCACGGCAACGCCCAGCATCATGCCAAGACCGATGTTATCCGTCACGATCCCAAAGAGGACGCCAAGGCTCAGCCCGATGGCAAGACCGCTGCCGCTGTCGCCGGCCTGCACCGATTCTTTTTGCGAGGAATTGCTCTGAATGTTTTTGCCTTTTTTCATAGGGTCCTCCTTTTGAATGTTCTCCCTTTGACAAGCTATTGCTCCAACACCGCTGCAAGCTCTGCCATCATGGCAAGCTCTGCGCGGTCACCCCAGTAGCCGACGTGCCAGACAAGGCCGTCGATGAGGATCTCGCCCGTGCCGCCGCAGGTGAAATCCACACGGTCGTCGCCGTGATCCAGATAAATGTGAAGCCAGAAACCTGCGTGATTGCCACCCGTATTGTTTGCGCCTGCCAGCGTCCGGAAAGAACGGTGATAAGTATAATGGGAGAGAATGTCCATGATCTGCTTGAGCTCCGGGGAATCCGTCGAATAAATCTCCTTTGTGATTGTGTACGAGTAGTCCTCGGCGGTATCGCTGCGAAGAATTGTAACGGAATCGCATTCCGGCTGCAGATCGGCAAAGCTGTGCGGCCAGAGCATATAGCAGACCGATAACAGCACCGCAAGCAGCACCAGTAAAAATGCTAAGCGGCGGAATACTTGTTTCATGCGTGAGGCACCCCCTTCATCAGTTCTTTCAGACGCTGGAGAAACCTTGGCGCTTCCCTGACCGGCTGCGCAGGCTCGTGCGGCGAGTGCTGCATGAAGTACTCCTGCGAGTCGAACGGCACGGCGCTGTGCTTGCGGCAATAGCTGCCGTCCGGCAACAGGAGACCGGCCTTCGCCGTATCGCGGAGCTGCGAATCCAGAATCCATTTGAGCTGTTTGCGCAAAAGCATATCGTGAACCGGGCAGGCGATCTCCACGCGGCGGTTGAGGTTGCGCGTCATGAGATCGGCGGAAGAAATATAATACTCCGCATTTTCATCGCGTCCGAACTGATAAATACGGCCATGCTCCAGAAAGCGTCCGACGACGCTGGTGACATGAATATTCTCCGTCTCAACGACCACACCCGGCAGGATGCAGCAAATGCCGCGAATGATGAGCTGGATTTCAACGCCCGCGCGGGAAGCCGCTGCCAGCTTGTCGATGACCTCGCGCTCGGTGACGGAATTGGCCTTGATGCAGATATAGCCGTCCTTTCCCAGCGCAATTTGCTTGTCGATGTTTCGGAGCAGCATATCTTTGATGCCGAAGGGCGAAACGCAGAGCTGCTGATATTCTCCGTCCAGCTTGTTGACGAGCATATTGCGAAAAAACGCCGCCGCGTCCTCGCCAATCGCCGGGTTGGCAGTCATAAGACAGAGATCCGTGTACATGGCGTTGGTCTTTTCATTATAGTTGCCCGTGCCGATCTGCGTGAGGTAGCTAGTCTTATTGCGGCTGCGAAGCGTGATCAGGCAAATTTTACTGTGGCACTTGAAGCCCTCTGCGCCGTAGATCACCTGGCATCCGGACTCCTCCAGCATCTTTGACCACACAAGGTTGTTTTCCTCATCGAAGCGGGCGCGAAGCTCCATGAGAACCAATACTTCCTTGCCGTTTTCCGCCGCACGGCAGAGTGTCTGCGCAATTTTGGACGAGGATGCCAGCCGGTAGATGGCAATCTTGATGGACAGCACATGCGGATCATCTGCCGCTTCGTTTAAAAGGCGCAGAAACGGCTCAACGGAATCGTAGGGGTAAAACAGCAGGCGATCTTTTTGCTGCACTTGTGCAAGGATGGACTGATTTTGCCACAGGTCTTCCGCCCAGCGCGGACGGTAGGAAGGATACAGAAGTCGGGAGGATCTTTCCTTCGGCAGTTCGCCAATCAGGCGGAACACATAGCGCATATTGAGAGGACACTCGTCCACAAATACCTGATGCGTCTGCACACGAACGAGCATGAATAGAATTTTCTGAAATTCCTCCGAAACCGTTCTGCCCAGCTCCAGCCGCACGACGGCGAGATGATCGCGCTGCTTGAGCAGCTTCTTCATCTGACGGCGGAAATCTTCCTCGTTGTCCTCAAATTTTTCATCGTCAAAGCTGATGTCTGCGTTGCGCGTCACAGCCAGAATACAGCTTTCCTTCACCGTGTAAGCATCAAACAGCGTCGGCAGCCAGCGCAGGAGGATATTCTCCGTACGCACAAAGCGCTTCCCATCCGTCAGCAGCAGATACGGCGGCGCACTGTCCGGTACCGGCACAATGCCGACGGCCTTGTGTCCTTTTTTGCTTTCCAGCAGCGCGGCGGCATACAGCCGCTTGTTGACCAGATGCGGCACCGGGTGGTTCGGCGCGATCACAATAGGAGACAAGACCGGCAGCAGCTCTGTTTTGAAAAAGCGGTTGACCCGCTTCAAATCGTCGGTACCCAGCGCCTCGGATAAAACATCTTGCACGCCGCTGCGCGCAAGATCATCTATGACGGCGGCATAGATCTGCTGCTTCATGGCAAGCAGACCCGGAATGACGCGGTAAATATGGTGCAGCTGCTCCGCGGGCGTCCAGCCGGTCTTGTTGTCAGTGTTATCCGGCGTCATGCGGGCAAGGTCAAAGAGACTGCCTACACGCACCATGAAGAATTCATCGAGATTGCTTGAAAAGATCGAAACAAATTTCAGCCGCTCCAAAGCGGGAACGCCCGGGTCTGCCGCTTCTTCCAGCACACGCCGGTCAAAACGCAGCCAGCTCAGTTCGCGGTTCTGGGTATATCTGTATTGTTCTTCAAAATTCTTTGGCATAAATATCCTTCCCGAACGCCGTATTTGCCGATGACCAATTGTTCTGCATGGAATAGATGAAACACATGCTGCAAGATGAGCAGTCCCGGCACAAGTGTATGGATGCGTTCGGCTTCCAGCCGCAAAATGAGGTCACTGGCTTCCTTTTTGCCGCTGCAAAGGAACGCACAAAGACTGTCGAGCTGCTCGGCGGTCATGCTGCGGCAATCGTCCGAGATTCCGCAATAATGCCGCGCCAATTTGAGCGCGGCGCGTGCCGTACCGCCGACGCCGACGAGCAGCGCCCGCGGGGCAAGCGCGCCGTCACTGATGTCGATGGTTTTAGAAATTTCCTGCCGCAGACGCTTCAAAGAGCCGTCACCCGGCAGGATCTTCTTGACACAGCGGCGGTACAGGCTCAGAGAGCCGATAGGAAAGCTGGCAAAATCAACGGGTGTGCCGTCCTCAAACGTGACGATCTCTGTGCTTGCCCCGCCGATGTCCAGAAACGCGCCGCCGGTCAGGTGCAGCTCCTGCATTGCGCCCATGTAGCCAAACAGCGCTTCGTCCTCACCGGAGATGACCTCGACCGAAAAACCGGTTGCCGCGCGGATGACGGACAGCGCCCGTTCAGTGTTGGAGATATTGCGCAGAGACGCCGTCGCAAAAATGCAGACATTTCCAATTTGCAGCGTCTGCAAAATTTTGCGGAACGTCAGAAGCCCTGCGCATGCGCACTCGATGCCCTCGGCGCTGAGCTTTCCGTCTTCTACGTAGCCAGCAAGCCCCGCCATGATCTTCTCGCGAAAGAGAATTTTGAAGCTCTGCCCCTCTGTTTCGTAAAGTGTCAGGCGGATGGAGTTGGAGCCGATGTCGATGATTGCCTGCTTCATTCTGCGTCACCGGCTGCCTCGACCGTCTGCTCCGGCAGCGCCGCGTCAGGCGTGCGGAACACCAGAATGGCTTTTGCGGAGTTCGTCACAGAGAACGTCACAAGTTCCCAGCCGGCCTGCGCCTTTTCGTTCGCAGTCTGTTCAATCGCCGCGGCCATTTTCTTTGCCTTGGGTGCGTAGTCGATCACGATCGTTTTATACATCATAATTATTACCTCATTTCAAAAATCATTATTTAGGATATCCGATTTTGCAGAAAAGCCGCTACCTGCCCCTTGGCGAAACCGGTATTTCCTGCGCAGCTGCATCATGGCCGGTTTTATTCTCTTATTCCGCTGGATACCCAATATTCAAGGTAGCATATCCATGTAAAAGCATCGACCGGATTTCTGTAAAATGATTGTAAAAAGCGTAATTTTGCTGTCACTTTCTCAAACACGACTTCTGAAATGTTTTACACAAACATGGTTTCGGATTTTACACGCCTTCGCTACAATGTAGACTCAGGAATATCAGATTCCGATTCTGAAACAGGAGGCATTTCCATGAAACGAATTGTAAGGGGCGTGTGCGGTCTGCTTTCGGCGGTTATGCTGCTTTCGACAACGGCGATGGCGGCGGACTACACGCCGGTTGTGACAAGTGATGAGCGCGTTAAGGGTTTTTATAACGTTTATAACGGTGAGAATGCGTCTTTGCAGATGGAGTTGGCTGGACGCTACAACTCCGGCGCAATGAATGCCGACGGCGGCAGTCTGGAGATTGTGCAGTTCAACGCCAGAAACGGCTTTGCCTACGCCGTCAGCGGCGTCAAGGGCAAGCTCATCGCCGTGGACCTGAACGCCTCCCTCTCCGGGGACAAGGCCGCGGCGCTGAACGGCACGGAGTATGACATCCGCTCCCTGGTCCGCGCCGATAACTTCACCTACGGCGACATGACCTCCGTGGCCGTCTCCCCGGACGGCGGCACCCTGGCCGCGGCCATCCAGGCGGAGGACTACACGGCCAGCGGCATCGTGGCCGTCTTCACCTGCGGCGCCGACGGCTCCCTGACCCTGCGGGGCACGGTCTCCGTGGGCGTGCAGCCGGATATGGTGACCTTCACCCCGGACGGCAAGTACATCCTCACTGCCGACGAGGGCGAGCCCAGAATGGGCTATACCGCCGAGGGCGCGGTGGACCCCAAGGGCTCCGTGACCGTCATCGAAGCGGCAGACCTCAGCGCCCGGACGGTGGACTTCACCGCCTTTGACAGCGCCGGGGCCCGGGCGGCCCTGGCGGCGGAGGGCGTCGTCCTGAAGAAGGACACCGCACCCTCCGTGGACCTGGAGCCGGAGTATATCGCCTGCGACAACGACACCGCCTACATCACCTGCCAGGAGGCCAACGCCATCGCCGTGCTGGACATCGCAAAGGGCGAATTCACCGGCGTCTGGTCCGTGGGCTTTGAGGACTACTCCCAGGTCCCCGTCGATCTCGGCAACGATGACAAGACCTATGCCCCCAGCACCTACGAGGACCTGAAGGGCATCCGGATGCCGGACGCCGTCTCCCTCTACCAGGTGAATGGGACCACCTATCTCATCACCGCCAATGAGGGCGACTCCCGCACCTGGCCGGTGGGCCTGGAGACCGACGTCAACGAGAGCAAGAGCAAGAAATCTCCCAACGGCAAGACCTTTGAGAAAAAGGTGACCTGGTTCGACGCCAGCCAGTATGACGGCAAAGTGGTGTTCTTTAATACCACGGACTATGACGGCCTGGACGGCAAAAAGGACTATCTCTTCGGCGGCCGCTCCTTCTCGGTGCTGCGCGTCACGGAAACCGGCCTGGAGGAGGTCTATGACAGCGGCAGTGCCTTCGAGGCCATCACCGCCAAGCATTTCCCGGACTTCTTCAACTGCTCCAACGACAACATCGACTTGGAGGATCGCTCCGGCAAGAAGGGCCCCGAGCCGGAGGGGACTGCCGTGGGCGCCGTCAATGGCCGGGACATGACCACGGAGGCCGCCGTCACCAAGCTCTACTATCTTTTCAGCCGCCACCTCACCAAAGAGGAAATCAAAGAGCAGATGTCCCGGGACCTGCGGGGAGAGCTGACCCTGTGAAGGCCCCGGGCCAAGACGAAAGGAGCAAAACACCATGATGATCGAAGAATTTGAGCAGCGCACCGGCTACTT
>ERZ825896.3727-NODE-3727-length-12529-cov-3.178291_pt1 | contig 12529 bp, 7 predicted proteins | sample MGYA00519858_ERZ825896 | MGnify/ENA primary metagenome ERZ825896 (study PRJEB31778, sample SAMEA3449214) | human gut metagenome | biome: human gut; feature: human-associated habitat; material: faeces | place: United Kingdom | collected 2010/2012 ... | reverse complement strand
GCTGCCCGGGAAGCTGAAGCGCTTTCAATTGGGCCTGAATTGGAGCCTGCAGGAAATCCCAATGCTGTGCGCAACGCTGAAGGTGAGCTTGCATTTATGCCCACGAGCGGTGCGATTGAGCGAAAAAAGAAGAAGCCCGCTTCACTGCCACTGGATGAGCAGGGGGATTTTGCATTCCAAGGTTTGGACGAGCCACTGGAGGATGGAAGTTACTTTGCGCCAGAATATATTCCGCCGATTCCGGAGCAAGAGCGCGTTTCCCGTATTTCAGATCGTGCGCCTGCGGTTTCTGAAACTGAAACCATTTTGCCAACGGTGGAAAAGCTCGCAAAACCGCAGGAAAGCATAGCACAACCTGCCGAGGTAGAGAGCATTGAGTCCGCGGCGCCTGTAATTGAATATCAACGCCCGCCGTTCACGCTGCTGAACAGCCCTAACCCGCACTATGCGGCTGGGACGGAATCCCCGCAGGAAAAGGGAAAGCTCCTTGTGGAAACACTTGCAAGCTTCAACATTAGCGCACGCATCATCAATATCAGCGTTGGCCCTGTGATCACCCGCTTTGAGCTGCAGCCGGCACAAGGAGTGCGCGTAAATCGCATCACAACCCTTTCACAGGATATTGCGCTCGCACTTGCTGCCCCGCGCGTGCGCATTGAAGCGCCCATTCCGGGGAAGGCCGCAATCGGCATCGAAATCCCAAATAAGAATACGGCGCCGGTGCTGCTTCGTGAAATCGTGGAATCCAAAGAGTATATGGCCGCGAAATCCCCCATCGCGTTCGCGCTCGGTAAAGACATTGCGGGCAAGGTGATGTTCGCAGATCTCGACCGCATGCCGCATCTGTTGATTGCAGGCTCCACGGGTTCCGGAAAAAGCGTCTGCATTAATGATATTATTATCAGCATGGTGTACAAATCTGCGCCGAGTGATGTGCGGATGATTCTGATCGACCCCAAAGTGGTCGAAATGAAGGTGTTTTCAACACTTCCGCATCTGCTTCTGCCCGTTGTAACGGATCCCAAGAAGGCAGCGGGTGCGGTGAAGTGGGCTGTGCTTGAGATGGAACAGCGCTACCAGAAGATGGCACAAAAGAACGCGCGCGGATTGGATCGCTATAACAGCCTTGTATCGGAGGAGGAAAAGCTTCCACGCATCGTGATCGTGATTGACGAACTTGCAGATCTGATGATGGTTGCCGCGAAGGAGGTGGAGGAGTCTATCTGCCGCATAGCGCAGCTTGGCCGTGCTTCCGGCATCCATTTGATTGTTGCCACCCAGCGCCCTTCCACAGATATCATTACGGGCCTGATAAAAGCAAACATTCCTTCACGAATCGCGTTTATGGTATCTTCCGCCGTGGATTCCCGCGTCATCATGGATGAAAGCGGTGCGGAAAAACTGCTCGGCAAAGGCGACATGTTGTTCCATGCAAACGGCGCAAATAAACCTGTGCGTGCACAGGCGGCTTTTGTTTCGGATGAAGAGGTGGAACGTGTAATGGATTTCTTTGGCGAAACCCAGTCTGTACCGCCTGTGCAGGAAAGCGCGTTTGAGGAATTGACTACCGGCGCTGCCACCGGCGCGCAGGGCAATGGAAAGCAGGAGGACGAGCTTTTGCCGGAGGCTGTCAAGATCGTACTTGACAGCGGGCAGGCATCCATTTCAATGATTCAGCGCCGCTTGCGCGTAGGGTATGCGCGGGCTGCGCGCTTGATTGACATCATGGAACAGATGAAGATCGTAAGCGGTTTTGATGGCAGCAAACCGCGTAAGCTTTTGATCGATCACGCGGAATATAACCGCATGTTTGGAACGGGAAATGAGACGGAGGGGCACGAAGAATGAGTACAGTCGGTGTTATTTCGCTTGGGTGTTCAAAAAACCGCGTGGATTCCGAGCGCATCCTCGGCTGCTTTGCGGATGCGGGGTTTACGATTACGCCGAATCCGGAAGAGGCGGAGGTGCTTCTTGTGAACACTTGTGGCTTTATAACTCCTGCAAAGGAAGAATCTATCAATACCACGCTTGAGATGGCGCAATATAAGCAAACCGGACGCTGTAAGCTGCTCGTGATGGCTGGCTGCCTGAGCCAGCGTTACCCCGGTGAGCTTGAAGCAGAAATGCCAGAGGTGGATCTCTTTTGGGGCGTGGGTGAGCCGGAACTGTTGGTACGGCGTGTGTGTACGATGCTGGGGCTTCCAGCGAACTGCGCGATGCATGGAGGCCGGATTCTTACTACGCCTGCTTACAGTGCCTACCTGCGCATCGCGGATGGATGCGACAACCGGTGCACTTATTGCGCAATCCCGTTGATCCGCGGCGGAAGAAAGAGCGTGCCTATGGATGTGCTGCTGAGAGAAGCGCATTCTTTGGCGGAAAGCGGCGTAAAAGAACTTACATTGATCGCACAGGACACTTCTGCCTATGGAAGCGAGCTTTACGGCAAGCCTATGCTTGCCGAGCTTTTGCGGGCACTGTGTGGAGTCGATGGTTTCCAATGGATTCGCGTCCTCTATGCATATCCGAATACGGTAACGGAAGAACTGATTGACACCATGCTTTCCAACGACAAAATTGTAAAGTATATCGACATGCCCATTCAGCATATTGCGCCTGCATTGCTTACGCGCATGAACCGTCACGGTACGCGCGAACACATCGAGCATATGGTTGAATACATCCGCAGGGCTTCGGATGCATTTATTCTGCGTACAACGGTCATGTTGGGCTTTCCGGGCGAGGGGGAAGTTGAATTCGGGCAATTGGCTGAATTCTTGAAAAGCTATCCTTTCGACCGCGTCGGCGCATTTGCATTCTCTCCGGAGGATGGAACATCTGCGGCGCTGATGGACGGGCAAGTTGAGGAGCATGTGAAGCAGGAGCGCCTTGATGCAATCATGCGTGCACAGCGGCATATTTCTCTTGAATTGAACAGAAAACGTGTGGGCAAAACGGAAACCGTTCTGGTGGAACGTGTTTCAGGGGATATGGCATATGGCAGAAGCTATGCGGAAGCGCCTGACGTGGATGGCATGATTGCCGTTTCCGGCACAAAGAATGCCGGCCTCATACCCGGAAAGTTTGTAAAGGTTAAATTGACACATGCGGATGCATATGATCTGAAAGGAGAACTCCTGCAATGAACCTCCCGAATAAACTCACAATCCTGCGCATTATTCTGGTCCCTGTATTTGTGGCGTGTTTTTACTTACCTGTGGAAGGAGCGATGTATATTGCCGCCGCCGTGTTTGTTGTAGCATATTTCACGGACATGCTCGATGGGTACATCGCACGCAAGTATAATCTCATCACCGATTTTGGCAAATTGATGGACCCTATGGCGGACAAGCTTTTGACTGCAGCGGCGATGATTATGCTGACGGCATATGGCCTCTGCTCTCCAATTGCCACATTCCTGACCATTGGCCGCGAGCTTGTCATCAGCGCATTTCGCCTCGTTTCTGCTACGCAGGGCGTTGTGATTGCAGCGGGGAAGATCGGGAAACTTAAGACTTTAACACAATTTATTGGCATAGTGCTCATCCTTTTGGGCAATCCGCTGTTCAATAGAATTGGCGTGCCGTTTGATCAGATTGTAATTTGGATTTCCGTGGTATTGGCAGTGTGGTCCTGCACAGACTATATCGTAAAAAACCTCAAGGCTCTGAAATTTGATTAACTTCAGAAAGGCGAAATCATGACGGCTGAGATACTTTCCGTCGGCACAGAGCTGCTGATGGGCAATATTTTGAATACAAACGCGCAATATATTTCCCAAAAGTTGTGTGATCTTGGAATTAACTGCTACTTTCAAACTACGGTTGGCGATAATCACGATCGCCTTGTTGCTGCGGTAGACCTTGCGCTTTCCCGGGCGGATCTGCTGATCCTGACAGGGGGACTCGGACCCACTGCAGACGACCTTACCAAAGAAACGATTGCGGATGCATTCGAGCTGGATCTTGTACTTGATCCGGCTTCTGAAGCGCATATCCGCGCACGCTTTGCCCGCATGGGACGCGAGATGACGCCGAATAACATGAAGCAGGCTATGTTCCCGCGCGGCTGTATCATCCTGCCGAACCCAAACGGTACGGCGCCCGGCTGCATCGTAGAGGCAGGGGAGAAGGCTGCAATTTTATTTCCCGGACCGCCAAAAGAAATGGCGCCGATGTTTGACGCTTCCGTAATGCCATATCTTGAGAAGCGAAGCGGGTATATGCTTCTGTCCCGCGTTGTGCGCGTCTTCGGCATGGGAGAATCCGAAGCGGAATACCGCCTCTTACCATTGATGGAACGGCAAACAAACCCAACGGTTGCGCCTTATGCGCTTGCCGGAGAAATGAAGCTGCGCGTCACGGCACGCTGTAAGAATGTAGCCGAAGGCGAACTGATGGTGGCCCCTTTGCTTGCAGAAATCAAGGAAACGCTTGGTAGCGTAGTCTATTCAACAAACGATCAGGAACTCCACGAGGTCTGTGCCGCACTGCTCCGAGAGCATGGAATGACGCTTGCCGCAGCGGAAAGTTGCACAGGCGGTATGATCGCTTCAAAACTCATTTCCGTTCCGGGGATATCGGAGTATTTTTTGGAGGGAGCGGTTACCTATTCAAATGAGGCAAAGATGCGCCGTCTTGGCGTAAAACGGGAAACGCTGGAAGCGCATACTGCCGTAAGCGAAGCGGTTGCCCGCGAAATGGCAGAAGGGGTTCGTGCAACTTCCGGTGCTTCACTGGGCCTTGCGACGACCGGAATCGCAGGACCGGACGGCGGGACGGCGGAGCGCCCTGTCGGTCTTGTGTATATCGCGCTTGCCGGCGCAAAGGGCACAGTTGTGCGGGAACTGCATTTGAGCGGAAACCGGGAACGGATCCGCAACGCGGCGAGTCTTAATGCACTCGACCTGCTCCGGCGTTATTTATGCGGAAGCTTAACAAATTGCTGATGCAAAAAAAGCGAACATATGTTAGAATTATTCCAACACTCTGATTATTAAAAAAGGATGGTACCGTCCGCTATGGCAATGGAAAAAGAAAAAGCATTGGAGATGGCATTAAGCCAAATCGAAAAACAATTTGGTAAGGGCGCTGTGATGAAGTTGGGCGATGCGGCTGCAAAGATCAGCGTTTCCACGATCCCTTCCGGTTGCCTGGAGCTGGATTTTGCCCTTGGCGTGGGCGGCATTCCACGCGGTAGAATTATTGAGATTTATGGCCCGGAATCTTCCGGTAAAACGACAATTGCGCTGCATGTAATCGCCGAATCCCAGAAGCTTGGCGGAACGGCTGCGTTCATTGATGCAGAACATGCGCTTGACCCTGTATACGCAGAGAATCTGGGCGTAGATGTGGATGAACTTTATGTATCCCAGCCGGATACTGGAGAACAGGCGCTTGAAATCTGCGAGGCGTTGGTGCGCAGCGGGGCGATGGATGTTGTTGTTATCGACTCTGTAGCAGCATTGGTGCCAAAGGCGGAAATTGAGGGCGATATGGGGGATTCGCATGTTGGCTTGCAGGCGCGTCTTATGTCCCAGGCGTTGCGCAAACTTGCGGGTGTCATCAGCAAATCCAACACGATCGTCATCTTTATTAACCAACTCCGCGAAAAAGTTGGCGTAATGTTCGGCAATCCGGAAACCACCACAGGCGGTAAAGCGCTTAAATTCTATGCTTCCATTCGGCTTGACGTGCGCCGGATTGATTCCATCAAAAACGGCAACGACGTCGTCGGCAACAGGACGCGGATTAAGGTTGTAAAAAATAAAGTTGCTCCGCCGTTTAAAACCGCTGAATTTGACATTATTTACGGCGAAGGCATTTCGCATGAGGGATCTGTGTTGGATATGGCCGTAAACCACAAAATCATCAACAAGACTGGGGCTTGGTATTCATATGGGGATATGCGCATGGCGCAGGGGCGCGACAATGCACGCCTGTTTTTGAAGGACAATCAGGAGCTGTGCAACGAAATTGAGCATAAGCTCCGTGCAGAACTTGCTGCAGCTGCTGCCAAGCCGGAGGCGCATCCGGAAGCGGAAGAATAAGCCTCCGGTGAACGCTGAAAACAGCGTAAAAAATATCTTAAGCATGTCAAGGATACGGCCCCCCGTATCCTTGACTTTTATTTTCAAAGGGGTTAAAATAACTGTGAGTAATTATGTCGGTGTGTAATTTCATAGATTTTGCGGTTTATGGAATTGTGTCCATGCATACTGAGTAGTGAGATACTCGGCATTTTATATACACTTGGAGGTGCTTGTTTGTCTGTGAACGACATTATAATCCCCATTGCAGTTGGGGTGGCTTGTTTGGCTGCGGGCGGTTTTGGCGGATACTGCTATCGTCGAAATATCGCGGAAGCCAAGGTTGCAAAGGCGGAGGACGCCGTCAAGCAAATGATTGATGATGCGCAGAAACGCGCAGAAAGCATAAAAAAAGAAACCACTTTATGTAGTGAATATAATAGGAGGAACACAGATGTACAACAAAGTATCAACTAACATGAACTTTGTCGAGCGTGAAAAAGAAATTGAAAAATTCTGGCGCGACAATGACATTTTTAAAAAAAGTATGGAGAACCGGAAAGAGGGAGAAACCTATACCTTCTATGACGGACCGCCGACTGCAAATGGAAAACCGCATATCGGTCATGTATTAACGCGTGTTATCAAAGATATGATCCCAAGATACCAGACCATGAAAGGCAAGATGGTTCCGCGAAAAGCCGGCTGGGATACTCATGGACTTCCGGTAGAGTTAGAGGTAGAAAAACTCTTAGGTCTGGACGGAAAAGAGCAGATCGAAGAATACGGATTAGACCCATTTATCAAGAAGTGTAAGGAAAGTGTCTGGAAATACAAGGGAATGTGGGAAGATTTTTCCGAAACCGTTGGTTTCTGGGCAGATATGGATAATCCGTATGTTACCTATGATGATAATTTTATTGAGTCCGAATGGTGGGCATTAAAACAGATCTGGGACAAAAAGCTGTTATACAAAGGCTTCAAAATCGTACCATACTGCCCACGATGCGGTACACCTCTGTCCTCCCATGAGGTTGCACAGGGATATAAAGACGTAAAAGAACGTTCCGCAATTGCAAGATTTAAGGTAAAAGATGAGGATGCTTACATTCTGGCGTGGACGACAACTCCTTGGACACTGCCTTCAAACGTGGCACTTTGTGTAAACCCGAATGAAACCTATGTAAAAGTAAAAGCAGGCGACGGATATACCTATTATATGGCAGAAGCACTGTTAGATTCCGTTCTTGGAAAACTTGCCGATGAGGAAAATGGTGTAAAAGCCTACGAAATCTTAGAGACCTATAAGGGCAGTGATTTAGAAAATAAAGAGTATGAGCCACTCTTTGATTTTGCAAAAGACATTATCGCAAAACAGCATAAGAAAGCATATTATGTAACCTGTGACACCTATGTAACCATGGGCGATGGTACCGGAGTTGTACACATTGCACCGGCATTTGGTGAAGATGATGCACAGGTAGGAAGAAAATATGACCTTCCGTTTGTACAGCTTGTCAATGGAAAAGGTGAAATGACCGAAGAGACACCATACGCAGGCGTATTCTGCAAAAAGGCAGATCCAATGGTGTTAAAGGATTTAGAGGAAAAAGGCCTGTTATTCGACGCACCGAAATTTGAGCACAGCTACCCACACTGTTGGAGATGTGATACACCGTTAATCTACTACGCAAGAGAGTCCTGGTTCATTAAAATGACCGCAGTAAAGGATGACTTGGTACGCAATAACAATACGGTTAACTGGATTCCGGAATCGATCGGAAAAGGACGTTTCGGTGACTGGCTGGAAAATATCCAGGACTGGGGAATTTCCCGTAACCGTTACTGGGGAACACCACTCAACGTATGGGAATGTGAATGTGGTCATCAGGAGTGTATCGGAAGCCGCGCAGAGTTAGCAGAAAAGAGTGGAAACCCGGATGCTGCACAGGTAGAGCTTCACAGACCATACATTGATGCCGTAACCATCAAATGCCCGGATTGTGGAAAAGAAATGCACCGTGTACCGGAAGTGATCGACTGCTGGTTTGATTCCGGAGCAATGCCATTTGCACAGCATCATTATCCATTTGAAAATAAAGAAGTGTTTGAGCAGCAGTTCCCTGCAAAATTCATTTCCGAGGCAGTAGACCAGACGCGTGGATGGTTCTATTCCTTAATGGCAGAGTCCACACTGTTATTTAACAAAGCACCTTATGAAAATGTTATTGTTTTAGGTCACGTTCAGGATGAGAACGGACAGAAGATGAGTAAGTCCAAAGGAAATGCCGTAGATCCGTTTGAAGCATTAGAGCAGTACGGAGCAGATGCGATCCGCTGGTACTTCTATATTAATTCCGCACCATGGCTGCCAAACCGTTTCCATGGAAAAGCAGTACAGGAAGGACAGAGAAAATTCATGTCCACACTGTGGAATACCTACGCATTCTATGTACTGTATGCAGAGATCGATCAGTTCGATGCAACGAAGTATACTTTAGACTATGAAAAATTACCGGTTATGGATAAATGGTTATTGTCCAAACTGAATACACTGGTTAAGACGGTCGATGAGAACCTTGGAAATTACAGAATCCCGGAGGCAGCAAGAGCTTTGGATTCCTTTGTGGATGAGATGAGTAACTGGTATGTCAGAAGAAGCCGTGACCGTTTCTGGGCAAAAGGCATGGAGCAGGATAAGATCAATGCATATATGACCTTGTATACCGCATTGGTAACTGTCGCTAAGACAGCAGCACCGATGATCCCGTTCATGACAGAGGATATCTATCAGAACCTTGTCAGAAATCTGGATCCGTCAGCACCGGAAAGTATCCATCTGTGTGACTTCCCGGTTGCAAATGAGCAGCACATTGATAAAGAATTAGAAGACAATATGGAAGCTGTTTTAAAAATCGTCGTAATTGGCCGTGCATGCAGAAACACAGCGAACATTAAGACAAAGCAGCCGATCGGAAAGATGTATGTCAAAGCAGATTTTGCACTGTCAGAGTATTTTGTTGAGATCATCGAAGATGAGCTGAATGTAAAGAGCGTGGAATTTACAGAAGATGTCAGTGCATTTACAAGCTACACCTTCAAACCACAGCTTCGTACCGTAGGACCAAAATACGGTAAATATTTGAAACAGATCCAGCAGACTTTAGCATCCTTAGATGGCAATCAGGCAATGGCGAAACTCAAGGCAGAAGGGGCGCTCAAGCTTGACAATATCAGCGACGAGGTTGTATTATGTGAAGAGGATTTACTGATCAGTATGGCACAGAAAGAAGGCTATGTTTCTGACAGTGAAGGTGGGGTTACCGTGGTACTTGACACGAATCTGACACCGGAACTGATCGAAGAAGGAATGGTAAGAGAGATCATCAGTAAATTACAGACCATGAGAAAAGAAGCAGACTTTGAGGTAACAGACCGGATCCATGTAACCTACAGCGGTTCCGACAAGGTAGGCGAGATCTTTGAAAAGTATGGTGAAAATATCAAGACGGTAGTTCTTGCAGATACTGTCACAGAGGGAACGACAGACGGATATCAGAAGGAGTGGAAGATTAACGGAGAAACAGTTCTTCTTGGTGTTCAGAAGGCACAGTAAACAATTATAAAAGAGGAGTTTGCTTATGAATAATGAGACTTTTGACAAAGCGCAGTTTATAAAAGATGTACAGGACAATGTCAAGAACCTGTACCGCAAAACCATCAAAGAGGCAACCCAGCAGGAGATTTTTCAGGCTGTATCCTTTACGGTAAAAGATGTCATCATTGATGAGTGGTTAGCAACACAGAGAAGTTTTGATAAACAGGACCCGAAAATGGTTTATTACATGTCCATGGAGTTCTTAATGGGTCGTGCTCTCGGTAACAACCTGATCAATTTGAAGGCATACAAACAGGTAAAAGAAGCACTCGAAGAGATGGGACTGAATCTGGATGTCATTGAGGATCAGGAGCCGGATCCGGCACTTGGAAACGGTGGACTGGGTCGTCTTGCAGCCTGCTTTATGGAATCCCTCGCAACACTGGGCTATGCAGCATATGGCTGTGGAATCCGTTACCGTTACGGAATGTTCAAACAGAAGATCAAAGATGGTTTTCAGGTTGAGGTACCGGACAACTGGTTAAAAGACGGTTATCCATTTGAATTACGCAGACCGGAGCATGCCTGTGAAGTAAAATTTGGCGGATATGTCCGTGCAGAAGCAGGTGAGAACGGAAGAACCCGTTTTATTCAGGAAGGATATCAGTCAGTAAATGCCGTACCATACGATATGCCGATCATCGGATATGGTAATAACGTGGTAAATACTCTGATGATCTGGGATGCAGAGCCGATGAACTGCTTCGAGTTAGATTCCTTTGATAAAGGAGATTATCACAAAGCAGTAGAGCAGGAGAACCTTGCAAAGAACTTAGTAGAAGTGCTTTATCCGAACGATAACCATATCGCAGGAAAAGAGCTGCGTTTAAAACAGCAGTACTTCTTCGTATCTGCAAGCGTACAGCGTGCCGTAGCACGTTTTAAAAAGAATCATCCTGACATTCATCAGTTACCGGAAAAAGTAACGTTCCAGTTAAACGATACACATCCGACCGTAGCCGTAGCAGAGTTGATGCGTGTCCTGTTAGATGAAGAAGGTTTAGAGTGGGATGAGGCATGGGAGATCACAACCAAGACCTGTGCATACACAAACCATACGATCATGGCAGAAGCATTGGAAAAATGGCCGATTGAGATCTTCTCCAGATTACTGCCTAGAATCTATCAGATCGTAGAAGAGATTAACAGACGTTTCATCCTTGAGATAGAGAAAAAATATCCGGGCAATCAGGAAAAAGTCCGCAAGATGGCAATTGTCTATGACGGACAGGTAAAAATGGCACATCTTGCGATCGCAGCAGGATATTCCGTCAACGGTGTGGCAAGACTTCATACAGAAATCTTAAAGAACCAGGAATTAAAGGATTTTTACGAGATGTTCCCGCAGAAATTCAATAATAAGACCAATGGTATCACACAGCGCCGTTTCTTAATGCATGGAAACCCACTGTTAGCAGACTGGGTAAGCAATAAGATTGGCGAGGACTGGATCACGAACTTAAAACATTTAAAGAAATTAGAGATCTATGCGGATGATAAGAAAGCACAGCAGGAGTTCATGCAGATCAAGTACCAGAACAAGCTGCGTTTGGCAGAGTACATCCAGAAGCACAACGGAGTGGAAGTAGACCCACGTTCTATTTTCGATGTACAGGTTAAGAGACTGCATGAGTACAAGAGACAGTTATTAAATATCCTTCATGTGATGTATCTGTACAATCAGTTGAGAGAGCATCCGGAAATGGAATTCTACCCAAGAACCTTTATCTTCGGAGCAAAGGCAGCAGCAGGATATAAAAATGCAAAGCTAACGATTAAACTGATCAACAGCGTTGCAGATGTGATCAATAATGACCCGAGTATCAATGGAAAGATCAAAGTTGTATTCATTGAGGACTACAGGGTATCGATTGCAGAGTGGATCTTTGCGGCAGCAGATGTATCCGAGCAGATTTCTACAGCAAGTAAGGAAGCCTCAGGAACAGGTAACATGAAGTTTATGTTAAATGGTGCTTTAACACTTGGAACTATGGATGGAGCCAATGTAGAGATCGTAGAAGAAGTTGGAATTGAAAATGCATTTATTTTCGGCCTCAGTTCTGACGAAGTTATCAACTATGAGAATAATGGCGGATATAACCCGCAGGAGATCTACTTCAATGACTGGGATATTAAGAGAGTCGTTGACCAGTTGATGGATGGAACTTATTCACATGGTGACCATGAGATGTTCCGCGACCTGTATAATTCACTTCTGAATACACAGGGTGGAGACAGACCGGACAGATACTTTATCCTGAAAGACTTCCGCTCTTATGCAGAAGCACAGAAGAAAGTGGAAGAAGCTTACAAAGATCCGGATCGTTGGGCTAAGATGGCACTTCTGAATACAGCAAGCTGTGGTAAATTTACTTCAGACAGAACCATTCAGGAATATGTTGATAATATCTGGAAACTGGATTATGTTACAGTTAAACCAGAAGCATAATCAGTCAAAACCTCTCATACAGTGGTATGGGAGGTTTTATTTATGCGAAAATACTTCAGACAGGCAGGCTATTTTGCTGCCATTCTTATATTACTTCCGTATGTGGTTACAATTCTGCTGAATGGAAGAAGCAGTTTGGCGCAGGACAATGGGACGAGCCCGTATGTGACCGTAAAAAGTGACGAAAAGAACAGAAAAATTTCACTGGATGAATATGGGATCGGGATTCTGGCTAAAGAAATTGAGGGAGATGCGGAGGAGGAAGCGTTAAAGGCACAGGCAGTGTTGATCCGGACCAGCATTTACAAAAGCATCCAGGATGAGGGCACCAGCACTGTCCTGACGAAGGAATACTGGACCAGGCAGCAGATGGAGAGCAACTGGGGAGCAGATC
>ERZ825896.3726-NODE-3726-length-12531-cov-3.445415_pt1 | contig 12531 bp, 10 predicted proteins | sample MGYA00519858_ERZ825896 | MGnify/ENA primary metagenome ERZ825896 (study PRJEB31778, sample SAMEA3449214) | human gut metagenome | biome: human gut; feature: human-associated habitat; material: faeces | place: United Kingdom | collected 2010/2012 ... | reverse complement strand
TATTTTCCAGTAAAGTATTTAACCGCTGACGCAAAGAGGTGTTGGTCTTTATTTCCTGGAATATTTTGGAAGAGACCGTCTTCAAAACGTTCTGAGTGACCCATCTTACCAATAATTTGACCGTTCTTACTTGTGATACCTTCGATAGCATTTACAGATCCGTTAGGATTGTATTTAGAATCCATGCTTGGTTTACCTTCGAAGTCAACATATTGGGTAAAGATTTGACCATTGTCACGAAGCTCTGCGAATTCCTCAGCTGTCACGACAAATTTACCTTCACCGTGTGATACTGGGATGGCATGGATGTCACCAACTTTTACTCCAGCAAGCCATGGTGAGTTCGTGTTGGCAATACGTGTTTCAACCATCTTAGCCACGTGTTGGTTGGCATCATTGTAGAAGAGGGTTGGACTGGTACTGCTTGCATCTTCAAAGTTACCATATGGAAGAAGACCTGATTTAACAAGGGCTTGGAATCCGTTACAGATACCAATAATCAAACCACCACGTTCGATGAAGCTATCAATGGCTGCACGTACTTTTTCATTGAGCAAGATGTTAACGATAAATTTAGCTGATCCGTCTGGTTCATCGGCTGCTGAGAAGCCTCCTGCAAAGAAGATAATGTTAGCTTTTTCGATATTGTCAACCATGGTGTCAACAGACTTGACAATAGCCTCTTCGTTAAGTGTTACAAATGGTACCAAGTTGACTTTTGCACCTTCTTTTTCAAAGGCCTTAGCTGAATCGTACTCAGAGTTAGTACCTGGGAATACTGGGATGTAAACCACTGGTGTCTCAACTGTTTCTTTAGCTTTGATAACAGCATCTGATGCCACAGCAGGTACTTCTTCCAACTCAGTTGCTTGTGCAAATTCCGTTGGGTAAACCTCTTCCAATTTACCTTGGAAGGCACTGTCAAGTTTGTGTCCATCAAGCGTTACACCATTGACAGTAAGTGTAAAGCCAACTGCTGTTTGTCCAATCTTGGCAACACCTGAAATTTCTTCCGGAGATGTGAAGACGAATCCACCCAATTGAGCTGTCAAGGCAGTCTCAAGATTTTCAAGGGTTACAGTGGCACCAATATGGTTACCAAATGTTGCAAGAGCAAGCGCTTCAAGGACACCACCATATTTGACAGCTGATGCAGATGTGACTTTATGGTCAGCTTGGATGGCTTCAAACTTAGCAAAGTTAGACTTGATGAGATCAAAGTCAATTTCTTGTGCCAAAGCTTGACCAGGAATGTAGTAAATATTTTCACCAGCAGCTTTAAATTCTGGAGAAAGGACCTTACGACTATCTGCAGTTGTGACACCAAAAGCAACCAAGGTTGGTGGTACTGTCAATTCTTCAAAGGTACCAGACATAGAGTCTTTACCACCGATAGATGGCAAACCAAGTTGAATCTGAGCTTCGATTGATCCAAGAAGAGCTGATACTGGTTGACCAAAACGCTCTGCTTGTTTATCCATACGCTCGAAGTATTCTTGATAAGAGAAACGAGCCTTAGACCAGTTTGCACCAGCAGCAACCAAACGAGCGGTTGCTTCGATGACCGCATAAGCAGCACCATGATATGGAGACCATTCTGCTACATAAGGGTTGAACCCTTGCGCCATAACAGAAGCAGTTGTTGTCACGCCATGTTGGACTGGCAATTTCTGTACAGAAGCTTCCGTTGGTGTGATTTGGTAACGACCACCAAGTGGGTGATTGACTGTTGAACGACCAACTGAGCTATCAAAGATGGTTTGTAAACCTTTTTGACTGGCATGGTTAAGGTCAGCCAAGACTTCAAGAGTATCCGCTTCAAGGGTTTCAGCAGATGTTTGACGTTCTTCTGGAAGCTTGACATCCTTGTCAACCACCTTAGCATCTACGACAACACGTACACCATTTGTATCAAGGAAACGACGTTCCAAATCAACGATGGTTTCACCATTCCAGTGCATGACAAGATTTGGTTTTTCAGTTACTGTCGCAACGACAACAGCATCAATATTTTCTTTGTTACATTCAGCAACGAAGGCATCTACATCTTCTGGACGAACCACTACGGCCATACGTTCTTGAGATTCAGAGATGGCAATTTCTGTACCGTTCAAACCTTGGTATTTCAATGGCACTTTGTCTAGATCAATTTCAAGACCATCTGCCAATTCACCAATAGCCACACAGACACCACCAGCACCAAAGTCATTTGATTTCTTGATAAGACGTGTCACATCACCATTACGGAAAAGACGTTGAATCTTACGTTCTTCGATGGCATTCCCTTTTTGAACCTCAGCACCAGCTGTTTCAACAGATTCAACCGTTTGAACTTTAGAAGAACCTGTCGCACCACCGACACCGTCACGTCCAGTCTTACCACCGAGCAAGATAATCACGTCACCTGCTTCAGGTTTCTCACGGACAACATTTTCCTTAGGAGCCGCACCGACAACTGCACCTAGCTCCATACGCTTAGCAACGAAACCTGGGTGGAAGTATTCACGAACGTAAGTTGTTGCAAGACCAATTTGGTTACCGTATGAAGAATAACCGTGAGCTGCTGTTTTAGAAATCACTTGTTGTGGCAATTTACCAGCACGAGTCTCGGCAATTGGTGTTGTAATATCACCAGCACCTGAGATACGCATGGCTTGGTAAACGTATGAACGACCTGACAATGGGTCACGAATGGCACCACCGATACAAGTAGCCGCTCCACCAAATGGTTCAATTTCAGTAGGGTGATTATGAGTTTCATTTTTGAACATGAGAAGCCATGGTTCTTTCACACCATTAACATCCACTTCAATTTCAACAGAGCAGGCATTGATTTCATCAGACACTTCCATGTCATCCAAACGACCATTAGCACGCTCATAACGACCAAAAATAGTCGCCATATCCATCAAGGTTTGAGGTTTTTCTGTACGTCCCAACTCATCACGCATGGCAATATACTTGTCATAAGTCGCTTGCAATTGTTTTTCAAATTTAGAAGCTGAGAAGTCGATGTTTTTCAACTCAGTTTCGAAAGTTGTATGACGGCAGTGGTCAGACCAGTAAGTATCCAAAACCTTAAGCTCAGTCTCAGTTGGCACACGTCCAATAGACTTGAAGTAATCTTGAATGAAGAGAAGGTCATCCACTTCCATTGCCAATCCTTGCTCAGCCTTATACTTAGCAAAATCTTCTGCCGTATAAGTTTCAAAGAAATCCAAGCTTGGAATGGTCTTGTCAGACTCAGAGAAATCCTGTTTAGCAATGCCAACAGTGATATCTTTGAAACGAGAATCCACTGGGTTCAAAAGGTAGTTTTTGACAGCTTCCAACTCATTCGCGTCAATATCCTTGTTAACCAAGTAAAGTTGCGCTGTATTCACCGTTACATCATTTGAACTACCAAGCAAAAGCAAAGCTTCTTGTGAAGATGCCGCACGTTGGTCAAATTGACCAGGCAAACTTTCGATAGCAAAGAAAGCATACTTTTCAAGATCAGCCTTAACCGCAGCTTCATCCAAAACAGTATCGGTCACTTGCTCAGAGAAGATGTGTTTTTCCGCACGCGCAAACAAGTCCTCTGCCAAACCAAAAACATCGTAAACCTGAACAATCCGAAGATCCTTCAAGGTTTTCAACTGAAGATTATGCTGCAATTCTTTTACTAAAGAGTCCGATTTCACACGAAAATCAGCTTTTTTCTCAACGAAAATACGTTTATCCATTTTATTTCCTTTATCTATTTCTACTTAAAGATTGTAGTGAAGACCAAGTATTCTATTTGTAAAAGGCTACTTCAATCCTTGCAATTTTTCCAATACAACTTCATAAACATCTGTCAAGCTACCAAGATCACGACGGAAGACATCCTTGTCCATATGGTGCCCTTCAGCATCCCAAAGGCGGCAGTTATCTGGTGAGAATTCATCTGCCAAGATAATCTTGCCATCCTTATCAAAACCAAATTCCAATTTGAAGTCAATCAAGCGAAGACCAATTTGTGCAAACCAATCTTTCAGCAATTCATTGATACGACGCGTTTCTTCCTTGATATACGCAATTTGTTCATCATTGGCAATATCCAAGAACTTCACATGCTCATCATTGATGAATGGGTCATCCAAATCATCGTTCTTGTAGTAAAATTCAACGATTGGAGTTTTCAAGTCCAAACCTTCTTCAACGCCAAAACGTTTAGAGAAAGAACCCGCAGTCACATTACGAAGAACAACCTCCAAAGGAATGATAGTAACTTTCTTGTTAAGTTGTTCGGTATCAGAAATACGTTCGATAAAGTGAGTAGCTACACCCGCAGCATTCAATTTTTCAAAAATAAGAGACGAAATCTGATTATTTAGCACACCTTTTCCTTTAATAGTCTCCTTACGAGCACCATTAAGCATGGTTGCCTGGTCCTTATAGACCGACTTAATCACATTTTCGTCTTCTGTACTATAAATATCTTTAGCTTTCCCAGTATAAATCAGTTGGTTTGACATGGAATTGTTCGCCTTTCAAGTTTATTCGTCTTAATTATACCACACCAGAATCCAAAAACCAACATATAGCAAACTTTATTACTTGGGTAAAAAAATAACGTTCGTGTTTTAGTTCTTTTTTAGAGTTTCTTAATAAATAATGTATAGAAAAAAGGAGTGTGACAGAACTAAATCCATATAACATTTAGTTTCTTGCCTCACTCCAACAAAATAACAATCGTATAGTACACAACGATTATATTATTATGTATAGCTTTCTTATTCTTTATTCAATTCCTCAGACAAATAGTCCAACAAATCAGCTACCTTAACCATATGGTCAATAGTATCATCGGAAATCTCAAGGTCGAACTCATCCTCCAAATTAATAATGAATTCCATAAGCTCTATTGAATCCACACCCAAGTCATCTAATTTGGTAGCTTCGGTTAAAACAATGTCCTCTTTACCCATCTGCTCTTGAATTACGAGCTGCATTTTCTGAAGAATTTCTACTCTACTCATCAGTTAGCCTCCTCTTTCGGACTAAAGGCTTCAACTAGCTGCTCAACAACCTTAGTATCAAGCATCGTACGAACCTGCTTAATGGTGTAGTAAACCGCCTTAGCATCACTAGATCCATGACATTTTACTACGGGAGCTTTAAGACCAAAGAGAACCGCACCTCCAGCGCTAGAGTAATCCATAGTCTCTTTCATCCCTTTTAGGCTGTCTTTCAATAGGAAGGCACCTAACTTAGCTTTAAGACCACCATTCATGATAGCTGACTTAAGAGTCTTCATGGCACCAAGTCCCGTTCCCTCGATTGCCTTGAGAACTGCATTTCCTGTGAAACCATCAGCAACTACCACATCAGCAGCTCCAGACATAATTTCACGCGCCTCAACATTACCAACAAAGTTAATACTTGGCTCCTTAGATAAGAGCTCAAAAGCCTCCTTACGAAGACTATCCCCCTTTGTTTCCTCAGTCCCATTATTAAGGAGACCTACACGAGGGTTGGCAATTCCACGCACATTTTTAGCATAGAAAGATCCTAAAATAGCATATTGATGCAAATGACTAGCTGTATTTTCCGCATTAGCACCCAAATCAAGCATATCAAAGGGTTGACCAGTAAAACTTGGCATTGTTGACATAAGACCTGGACGCTCAACTCCCTTAATACGTCCGACCACGAAGAGACCTGCAGCCAGAAGGGCACCTGTATTTCCCGCAGAAATCACGGCACCTGCTTTTTTCTCCTTAACAGCCTGTGCACCTAAGACCATTGAAGCTTTTTTCTTCTTACGAATGGCTTTAGCTGGCTCATCATCCGAATTTATCTTTTCATCAGTATGCACAATGCTCACACGTTCATTCGCTGTCAAATAGGTCTTAATTTTAGCTTCATCACCATAAAGCTGGATTTCAATATCTTTGAAATCTGCTATAGCTTGGTTGACTCCCTCTACAATTGCTTGTGGCGCATTATCGCCACCCATAGCATCTACTGCAATTACATGCATAGCATTCTCCCTCTTGTCCTCTGCCATAAAACATAAACTCAGATTTCTATCAATAAAATATTATGTACCTAAAATAGACTAGTTCACTGTTTCTAGCAGAGTCTTTCAGCTTATTATCTTCTTATTATAGCACGAACTGACTTGCATTTTAACCCCTGAGACTGAAAACCATTACTTTCCTGTTTCACGTGAAACAAAAAGAAGATAATGTCTAGTCAGCACTATCTTCTTTATTCATAATATGACCCCAAGAATTTAGATTATCAATAAACTTCTTACTTTTAAGATGTATTCCAACATAATTATCATAGAGGTCATCAATAAAATGTCGTAGCTTTCGTTTCATGTCATCCTTAACAGATATGCTTCTCAATTCCTCAAAAGAAAGCCCCTGAAAACGATCTAAAAGATAAGGTACATTAGGATCCAAGTGACTACGCCTTTCATCCTCTGCATAGTGATTTGGACAAAGTAGCCCCGAGAACTTATACGAAAAATCAAAAGGAAGGCCTACACGATGGCAAAAGACACACTCGTGAAAATTCAATCGTACACCGAAACGGTCTAAAACCTGAATCTCAAAGATATTAGTCAAGATTTCATAATCCAAGCCTTCTTCCATTAATTCAAGCGTCTTCTCCAAGAATGCAAATAATTGTGCATCTGCCACACCGTCAGCAATAGCAGCATCCGTCAGAGCAGCTAAATAAGTCGCATAAGACAGCTTGAAAATATCGCTTGTAATTTCCTTGAAGGACTCTGCCTGGCTATAATCCTCTATGAAAGATAAGCCCTCATCATTTACAGTCATCATGAACTCAGCGATGGTTAAAGGTTGAATCACAGCACTTAATTTACCTGACCCACCACCTCTAACAAAAAACATCCGTTTACCAGCTTGCTCGGTAAAAATCTTAACTAGCTTATCGTTCTCACGATAATTACGATTGAATAGGACAAGTCCTCTACTCTCAAGCTTCTGCATGTTCTTCCATAAACTCTTTCAAACGAGCCATAGCTGTTTCAATAGTATCCATGCTAGCTGCATACGACAAACGAACATAGCCTTCGCCATACTTCCCAAAAGCAACCCCTGGGATAATCGCAATAGCTTTTTCACGAGCAAAGTCTTGACAGAACTTAAAGGAGTCTTGAGTATAGCCTTCTGGAATCTTAGCAAAGATGTAGAAAGCACCATCAGGTTTAATAATTTTGAAACCAAGTTCAGTCATTTTTTCAAGAATATAATCACGACGCTTCAAATACTCAACTTTCATTGGCTGGGCATCATCCTTACCAGCAGATAAGGCTTCAATAGCTGCAAATTGTGCCATAGTAGCTGCAGCTGTTACCAAATACTGGTGACTCTTAATCAACTGAGCCGTCAAGACTGCAGGTGCAAAAATCAAACCGATACGCCATCCTGTCATCGCATGAGATTTAGACAAACCATTAATCAAAATCGTTTGTTCCGGCAGATACTCAGCAATAGATACATGTTGGTCCACATAAGTTAGCTCAGAGTAAACTTCATCACTAACAACAAAAATATCGTATTTTTTCAGAACTTCAGCTAAATCTTTAATCTGTTGACGTGAGTAAGTCACACCTGTTGGATTAGTTGGGTAGTTAAGCAAAACAGCTTTAAGCTTATCTCCCTGCTCCAAAATTGCCTTTTCTAACATCTCCGGAGTCAAAACAAAATCATTAGCTGTTGTATCAATTTCAACAATTTCAGCACCAACTAGATTTGCAATTGGCTCATATCCAGGATAGGCTGGTGCAGGTAAAAGAATCGTATCTCCTGGCTCCAAAATAGCCGTCAAAGTTGCAGAAAGGGCTTCTGTAGCTCCAATAGTCACCAAGATTTCATTATCTGGGTTATAAGTAAGATTATATTTTTCCTTAACAAAATCTGCCGCAGCTTGACGCAAAGCAGGAAGTCCTGCCATACCTGTATAGTGAGACTGGTTAGCATCGATAGCAGCTTTAGCAGCCTCTTTTACATGATCTGGAGTCGTAAAATCAGGCTCACCAAGTGTCAACTTTTTGATACCTGGTACATCTGAAATTGACTGGTCAAACTGACGAATCATCGAAACTTCAATCTTATCTAAATTTTTATTAAAACGTTGTGTTAAATCCATCACTGTCACCTCTTTGCAATTATGCCTTACATTATATCAAAAACTCAAACGCATTTAAACACCAAAAAAAGCTAGCCCAAGCTAGCTTTAGTCTATTTATGGCCCATTTCAAACAAAGGTGACAATGGACGTTTTTCATGAATACGAATAATTGCCTCTGAAATCAAATCAGCAATTGAAATTTGTTCAATCTTATCAATCAAACGTTCTTCTGGAAGATAAATCGTGTCCAATACGACAAGCTTCTCAATAGCAGATTTTTGAATATTATCAAGTGCTGGACCTGACAATACAGGGTGAGTACATGAGGCATAGACATGAGTTGCACCAGCTTCAGCAAGCGCATCCGCCGCATGACAGATGGTACCCGCAGTATCAATCATATCATCAATCAAGATACATGTTTTACCTTCAACGTTACCAATAATATTCATAACCTCAGAAGTGTTCATTTTATCAACACTACGACGCTTATCAATGATTGCAATTGGTGTTTTCAAACATTGAGCAAGTTTTCGTGCACGAGTCACACCACCATGGTCTGGAGAAACAACAACAACATCATCTCCAGTAAGACCAGCACGATCAAAGTAATCTGCGATAAGTGGAGCACCCATCAAATGGTCTACAGGAATATCAAAGAATCCTTGAATTTGAGAAGCATGGAGGTCAACTGTCAAAAGTCGATCAACACCTGCAACCTCAAGCATATTAGCAACCAATTTAGATGTGATTGGCTCACGTGAACGTGCCTTACGGTCTTGACGTGCATAACCATAATAAGGCATAACAACACTGATCGTTTCTGCACTTGCACGTTTTAGCGCATCAACCATAATCAAAATTTCCATCAAGTTATCATTTACAGGAGAGCTTGTAGATTGAAGAATAAAAACGTGATGACCACGGATAGATTCTTCAATATTAACTTGAATCTCACCATCTGAAAATTCACGAACACTTGATTTTCCGAGTTCAATACCCATTTTATCAGCAACTTTTGCTGCTAATTCCTGGTTAGACGATAAAGCAAACAACTTCAAATTCGTATAAGACATGATTTCCTCCAAAATATCTACTAAACCATTCTACCTTTTTTTAGATTGATTTTCAATGCAAAATAAATCGTGTCACAGTAACTTAACAAGACTAAAAAGATTTAACCTTAACCTCGACATTTTCCCGTCTAAAAGTAATTCCAGAAAGTAAAGACATTTTGCTATAAAATAAAAACGATTCGAGAAAATTCGAATCGCCTTTTTGCATTCATTATGGGTAAATATAGTATACAGAACCACCATGAGCTGATGATGTTGGATCAAATGTACCACGGTAGTTACCGATTGACATGTTACCAGCATAGTTTGATTCCATAACTTGAATTGAATTTGCACCTGATGCTGATGTTACGTAAGCTACGTGACCATAACCACCACCATCATTTGGCCAAACCGCAATTGCTCCGGCTACAGGAGTTGTACCAACTGAGTGGCCAGCTGCTTGTGCGCTAGCAATCCAGTTTTTAGCATTACCCCAGTAATTACCAACCCATGAAGCTAATGATTTAGCACCCCAAGTACATTGACCAACTGGATATGTATTAGGAGTTGATGCTGCTGATACTTTAGGTGTTTCAGCAGCAGGAGCTGGTGCTTCTGAAGCTGCAGGTGCTTGACTTGCTGGTGCTTCTGAAGTTGCTGCAGGTGCTTCGCTAGCAGGAGCTGGTGCTTCTGAAGCTGCTGGAGCAGCTGATTCTGGCTGTGCTTCAGATGTTGCTGGAGCGGCAGGCTCTTGTGTTGCTTCTGAAGTTGCAACAGTTGGCTCTTGAGTAGTTTCTGAAGTTTCTGATGAAACCGGTTCTTGTGCTACTTCTGAGGCTGTCGCTGTTTCTGAAACAGTAGCTTCAGAAGGTTGAGCTACAGCTTCTGAAGTTGCTGCCGCTTCTGATTGAGCTACAAATGCTGCTGCTTCTGAAGAAGCTACTGCTTGTGCTGCTGCCTCTGATTCTGCAATTGCTTGAGATTGAGCAACTGATGCTGCAGTTGAAGCTGCCACTGATTCTGCAGTTGATTTAGCAGAAACAAGTGATGTTTTTTCATCTTGAGCTGTAGCCAATTCTGCAGCCAAAGCAACTTGTGCTGCTTCTAGTTCTGCTTGTTGAGTTGTCAAACCAGCTTCTGTAGTTTCAAGTTCTGCTTTATTAGTTGCAATCTCATTAATAGCAGCTTGGTTTTGTTCTTGCTTTGCAGCAAGCTCTTTTTGATCAGACTCTTGTTTTGTCAACATGTCATTATTAGCTGTAACAACTTTTGAAATAGCTGTGATACGAGTAATAGCTTCAGAGATTGACTTAGAGTTCAAGATAGAGTTGATATAGCTAGTCGCAGTATTATTTTGTTGAGCACTACGAGCTTGTTTCGCCAAAGAATCTTGACGAGCTACAATTTTACTTGATAATTCTTGAATTTCAGATTCCAAATCTGCTGATACTTTTTCAAGTTCAGCATTTTTAGTTTCCAATTCTGATTTTTGTGTTCTAAGTGTAGATACTTGAGATTGGATTGTAGCAACTTGCGCTTGTGCAGTCTCTTGTTGAGAAGCAAGGTTACTAATTGCATTATCTGCAGCAGCGATTTGCGAATCATAATCCTCTGCATGTACTGATGCAGCTGCTGATAAGGTTACACCACTTACCAACACTGCTGAAAGAATACGTTTTTTCATAATATAAAATACTACTCCTTTTCGATAAGACCTTTTAATTGTATCAAAAAATGGCGCAAACTTTGTTACGCCAATATTACAGTTCTATTTAAATCTATCAACTGACAGATACAAAAATAATTTTTCAAGAATAGGTTTAATAAAGATAAAGATCAAAAGATTAAACACTATACTAGGACTTAGTTGATAAATAATAAAATTCGTCACAGACTCATTGGAGAAACCATAAAATAAGGCAAAGCCAAAATTTATGGTATCAAAAAGAAATAAGAATAAAAACATTAACAAAAAATCAACATAGGTATTCCTCTTAACAATTCGACCTAGCTGAGTTAACAGATAGCATAACAGTGGCAGAGTTAGAATTACTATACCAACTGTTTTGAAATAATAGGTATCATAAAGAAAGCCAAAACAAACTAGGTAAAGAAATGCATACTTATTTGGAAAATCAAGAGTTAAGATAAAAATATAAATAATAAAAAGGTGAGATGATAGAAAAAATTCCGGAGATAAATAATGATTAAAAATCATCGAAATATGACCATCCCATAGAAAAGGAACAATACTCAGTAAGAAAGGAATAATAGAATACTTGGATAATTTCATATTATTTACCATCTCCAACTAAAGTAACATAAGAAATTTTATCAAAATCAGCATAAGATTTTACCAAAATCGTACGATTTCCTTCATAATCAATAACAGAGTCTACAGTACCAATTGGAACATCCTTTACTGATACATCATCAAGACCACTTGTAACTACTTCAGTGCCAACCTTAACGTTAGAAGATGAATTGAGTTGTGTCATCTCTAACAGCTTCTTTTTATTATCATAACGAGATATAATCCCGAAAATATGGTTATCATCCTCTGATTTGACGCTAGAAGCAAGGTAACTATCACTAGAACTACTAGAAAGTAAAGAAATAGTAGTAGTATCATCATATACCTTAGTTACCAAACCAATTACTCCACCATTAGAAGTTGCTAACATAGATTTACTAACATTCTTAGACTTACCGACATTAATTGTTAACTCTTTTAACCAAGTCACAGAAGGTCGCATAGAAACTTCAGCAGTGAGAACATTATCACGACTTAGTTTGTCCGAAAGATTAAGCGAAGCTCTTAAAGAATCGTTCTCTTCTTGCAAGTTAGAAATAATAGATGATTGATTTTCTAAATTTGATAAAGATTTTTTTAAATCTCGATTCTCATTATAGGTTGATAAGAGATCAGAAATAACATTATGAGATTTTGATAAAGCAGTAAATGGAACTGAAACCACTGAGTCTACTTTGGTAACGAAACCCGAAACATTAGATGAGATATCCTTCGTTAATTTTTTATTAGTAAAGACAAAAGAAAAAAGCATTACAAAAAATAGAACAATAATAAACCCATAAAGAAGAAATCGATAAAAACTATTTTTCATTTTGTCACCTCAAAAAAAGAAAACGAATTATCTAAAAGATAATTCGTCTTAATAGTACGGAGAATGGGGGATTCGAACCCCCGCGCCAGTTACCCGACCTAACGATTTAGCAAACCGTCCTCTTCAGCCTCTTGAGTAATTCTCCAAAATGGGCACGAGTGGACTCGAACCACCGACCTCACGCTTATCAGGCGTGCGCTCTAACCACCTGA
>ERZ825896.3717-NODE-3717-length-12555-cov-3.556480_pt1 | contig 12555 bp, 7 predicted proteins | sample MGYA00519858_ERZ825896 | MGnify/ENA primary metagenome ERZ825896 (study PRJEB31778, sample SAMEA3449214) | human gut metagenome | biome: human gut; feature: human-associated habitat; material: faeces | place: United Kingdom | collected 2010/2012 ... | reverse complement strand
GGACGACGGCGCAGCGGAAAGTATAACGGACAGTACGCCGTTGATAAGCTGCGCGGGGGTATTCAGCGTGCCGGTCTTGGTAACATATCCCTTGCAGGTAACTACCCAAGTGTAATCGGTATCCGGCATCAGGTTTTCATATACGCCATCCGCATTGGGCGAAAGAACGGCCTTCTTAGCATCCTGAAGCCTTACAACAGCATTTGCGGGGTAGGTTTCAAACTTAACGGTATATGCGGTTTTCTTGTTAAGCTTTATGGTATATTCGCTGTATATACCGTCCTTCTCAACGCGGACAACTATCGTGTCGGTATCCTTTATGTCCACGTTGCTGTCAGTCTGTCCGTTATAGGTAACGGTGCAGGAGGCACCCTTTGGCGTGGCGGTAACAAGCACGGTTTCAATAGCTGCACTGATATCCGCGCTATAATCATACACGCTGTTCTTGAACGTGGGGTTGAGATACGCCTCATTGCCGTTAGCGGACAGCGCAAGCGCGGTAAGGCTGGGCTGGCAGTTTACGTTTATGGTATAGGTCTTTTCGCCAACGGTGCTGCCTGCGGGCGGGGTAATAACCACCTTAACGGTGTTCTTACCGGGCTTGAGGCAGTTGATCCACGCGCCGTTGCTTGAATTGGTGGCGTCCTTGGTAGCGGGGTTGCCGCTAAGGTCGGTATAATGCAGCGTGGCCTTTGCGCCCGTGGGAAGCTTCAGCTTAAAGCGAAGCTGATTACTGCTATCGGTCACTGTGCCAAGGTCGTATTCATACTTGTTCCACTCAAATATATTTGTGGTGGTAAATGAATCCGTGCTGTTTTTCAGTATAACGGTGGTATTATTTGCAACGGTACCGTTATATACCAGCATACCGTTCAGGTCGCTGTCGCCTGGCTTGGCTTCGTTTACGGTTATTTCGCACCACGGCCCGGTTATGGGGAATGTTGTGCTTGATTCGCCTATCGCCGAAACATAATATGTTCCCGCCTTATCGAATTTCAGCGTTACTTTACCTTCCGCATCAGTCAGTCCGAGGTAATCGCCAAATTCGTATTTTTCATCAAGCAGATCTATTTCAGCCCCCTCGATGTTTTCCATCGTGGTGATTGGTCTTGTATCCTTGCCGGGAGTGCCCATCTGCTCCATGGCCATGTAACCGGAAAGCTTAAGCGTTATTTCCTCGCCCGCGTTAACCGTAAGCTGCTTCTTATCAAAGTAGCTGAGGTAATCCCCCCAGTAGGGGCTGGCGTATATAAAGAAATATACGTCGTCGCCCTCGCTGAGCGCATACTCGTTTATGGCATAGCCATCGTATTTTGGGCCTACGGGCAGACGGTCGTTTACTGCATAGCCGATGCTGCCATCCACGCCGAATATTTTCGATACAAAGCTGCTGCTGCCGCCAAAATAGCTGCTCATTGTATCCTTGGTGAATGCAGCGCCGTACACAGCCTCATGCGCGCACAGCAGCGCATCAAGCACGCTGACCTGACCGGCCTTTATGCTGTGGTCCATTCCGCCCACCAGGTGGCCGGCCTTAGCGTTCTCCATGCCATACTTGGCAGCGGTGCCTTCAACGGCGGTTATCTCGGTTCTGCCGACGGGGAAGCAATAATTCTTGCCATCATAGAATGTAAAGTATACCTTTACCTTGGCGGGGTCCTTAACAACCGGCTTTTCGCCGACGTAAAGGGTCAGCGTATAGGTGGTTTCGCTCAGTCCGCTGTCCGTGGGCGGGGTGACAGTCAGCTTAACAACATTTTCGCCCTTTATAAGCTGTACCCAATCGGTATTGGACTCATGATTTACGCAAAAAGCCTCTTTGCTGCTCCTTGTGCCATCGGCGTTGCTATACTCTATGGTTACTTTTGCGCCTTCGGCCGCCTCCATTTTGAACCGCAGCGAATTCAACTTCTGCATACCATCTATCGTAGCACGTTCTACGCTAATGGCACCGAAGTCATAGTCATAGTCAGTCGGATCAAATGTGTAGGGGGCGTTGTAATCTTCGCCATCATTCTTAAGCAGATAATCATAATCCGGATGTATAGCGAAGCCAATCTGCACGCGAAGCGCAGACAACTGATTAGCCGCAGCGGTCGCTGCAGGAGCCATCATAGGCGCGCCTAACTCAGCCGGAACCTCTATTGTGGGCTCCGGTTCGGCAGCGGGACTCTCTTCCGGCTGCGGGGTGCCGGCCTGTTCAGGCGTGGCGGCAACTTCAGTGTTTTCGACATTCACACCGCCCTGTGCTTCGCCTTCCGCCGCCACCATCATCGGCAGCAAGGAAAGCGCCATAACAAGCGCGAGCATCAATGCCAATACTCTTTTTTTCATTGGTTTACCTTCCTTTCTGGTCTTTATATTAAAGCCTTTATACCTTCATTGGGTAAGGGGCTAAAATACCTAAAGTTAATTTACGGCTACCTTCATGCAAACAAGCACCGCGTCCGTAACGTTTATGCTGCCGTCTCCGTTCATGTCGCAAAGCTCGCGTGCATCCGCGCTAAGCTGAGCTTCGCCCATTATGTAGCGGCATATCAGCGCAACGTCCGCTATGTTCACGCTGCCGTCGCCGTTGGCATCTCCCTTCACTTCGGCTGGGCCGGTGCCTTCCTTGCAGAAGCTTGCCGTTATGGCCACGTCCGCCGCCGGCATAACAAAGCTGTATGCATCGCCTTTTTTGCTCAGCTTCACGCCGTTCGCTTTAAGGCTGCCAAGATACAGCTCGTACCCGTCCGCAGGCGTTACCGTTAACGTAACGTCGTCGCCCGCCTTCGCCTTGCCGCTTACGGTTATCTTGTGGCCGTTCGCAGCGGCGCTGTTGGGCAGTATTATCCTGAATTCATCCTTGTTCGCCGCAAGCATTGCGCGCACAGGCGCAAGCGCTTCATTCAAGACGGATTCGGATATGGTAAGGTCCGCCATGGCGCTCAATGCCGCGGAATATGTGCCGCTGTTTGCAGCTACCCATGCGGAATAGTTGCTGTTAGCGTCCGCAAGAGTACTTGTAGCCGCAGTTCTGTCGGCTATTGCGGTATATGAATGTTCAAACGAGCCGGACGTTTCATCGCCATCAAAGCCGCCGCCTATGTCCGCACCAAGTCCCCAAAGGGTGAACTGCCAGCGTATAACGTCGCCATCCTTCAGCGGATTTGTACCAGAATTGGTCGTGAAATCCGATGCACCGTAGTTCGGGAACGCACCGTTCACCGAATACATCCAGCCGGACTTCTGCGCATAGTCAAATTCGCCAAGGCTTTCACTGTCGCGCGTATATCCAAGCTCTCCGCCATCGCTGTTTATGGCATCCACAATGTACTGCGGAGGGTTTATCTTCTCATTGGGGTTGCTGCCGTCGGTTATGGTTGCAAGATAGAATCCGCTTTCTATGCTCGCACTCGGCCCAAGTGTATATGTCATGCCATAGTCATCAAGCAGGCGGGTTATTATTTTTGCAACGCTGTCATTCTGGCGCAGCTCTACCTGCACAGGTTCAATCATGTATCCCTGACCGAGCGTGAATTTCTCTATGGATATTGTCACATGGCCTATGGCTTGCAGCTCGCTGAACTCCGCATACAGCGTCACGCTGCCGCCGGGCATTGTGAATTCCCAGCCGCCGCTCGCGTTCTCGCTCAGTGCAATGTTTTCGCCGTTTGGCCCTATTGCGCTGATTGTGCCTTCTATGTATTCATAACCGTCAAGCGGCTTGGGGCTTATAAGCACCCTTTCGCCCGCCCTTGCGCTATCCTTTGATACGCGCACGGAGCCGTTTACACTGGTCTGTATAAAGCCATAGCTTTCGCCCGTTTGGCCACCCTCGCCAAACTCAGCCCGTATAAGCACGGGTACGTTCGGCATTATAAAGCTTGCGCTCAGCCCGTCTTGGCTTACATCAGCCTGCTGATACGTTGGCGTAAGTTCCCATGAAACGCGCATTACTCCATTGTCAAAGGCTATTTCGGATTGATACAGATATGCTTTAACGTCGCTTAGAATATAGCCGTCCTCAGGGGACGCATACACGGTTATCCGCTGCCCTTGGGATGCGCTCTCAGCTGCGCTCAGCGTGCCATGCTCAGCTGTATCTATCGATATTGCATGAGCTTCTAAATTGTCGCTCATGTTGTATATATAATTCTTGCCTTTCAGAAAGCGGTCGTAAGCTACCAGCGCATACATTGCCTGATCGGTCGCCATAGCGTTGACAGAGCCGTCCATAACATGGCGGAAGCCCGAACCCGCAACATGATAGCGCAGTATGCCGTTTATAAGCGTGTTTCCGCTTGCGGTTATAAACCGATCGTCCTTTAGCGGGTCTATGCCCATTGCTATAAGCGCCATAAGCACCTGCGCCGTGCTTTCAACGTTCGTAGTGCCCCATGAATCGAAATCGCCCGCGCTCTTTTGCATTGCGCTCAGCGCGTTAAGTCCGCGCTCTATCGCATCGCCAACGTTTTTCTCCGTACCGTTCACGGTAACGTTCATGCTCCTGTACCGCGCGAGCGCCTGTATTGCCATTGCGGTAATATCAGGATCGGCCTTATCGGTGGACGGCGTAAAGCTGTCGGAACCGTCCCCGTCTTCAACCTCAAAGCCTGTATCCAGCACCCAGCCGCCGCCGGGCAGCTCCTGCGACATTATGCGCGCAACAAGCATTTCCCGCGTGGCCTGTACGGCCGTGCCGTGAACGCCCTGGCTCATTTCTTCATATGTAAGCTGCGGCATATCGTAATTCAGCGTATTCAGGGCGATAAGCGTGAATATGGTAGCATTTATGCCCTGCCATATAATATCCGTATAGTTGCCCAGCGCGCGGGTTATGTCGTATCCCGCCACGTTATGCACGTCAAGGCCAAGCGATGTATATCCTATCATTGCGCGCATATTCTCGGTACGCTTGCGGTAATGCAGAAGCGGCAGCGTTGTTATGTCGCTGTGCTCAGCCCTCACCTTCTCTATGGCTTTTGCCATTGCCGCGCTTGAATTATCCGCATATTTTTGCCATATGTCATATGGTATCGCCAAGCCGCTCCTGCCCAGGGCAAATGCCGCCCAGTCGCCCTGCAGCGTGCCAAAGCTTAACCCGTTTTCCGGATAATAGCTGCCTACGGGATTGAGCATATATGCCGCGCCCTGCTGTATTGCGGACTCTACGGACAATATGAGCTGCTGTTCAGATGAAGTGTAGCTCTCCCCTTCAAGCGCAAGCGATTCAAACGATGTGCAAAGCATCAGCATCGCAATAAGCGCCGCGCATATTCGCATCCTTAGTTTCATATACATGCTCTCCTTATTTCTATTCATCCCGCATTGCGCAAAGCGGGGATATTCTCATTGCATTCATTGCCGGTATAAGCGCGCTTATAACCGCAATTACCACCGAAAACGCCAGCGCGAATCCCGCAAGCCATACCGGCATCACGGAACGAACATCCATTTCGCTCAGCATGCCGTTCAGCGCGGCACGCAGCGCAAAACTCAGCCCTATTCCAACAAGCCCGCCAAGCAGGCCTATCATTGCTGCCTCGGTAAGGAACATAGCCGCAATATCGCGAAGCTCGCTGCCAAGCACCTTCAGTATGCCAACCTCCGTGCGCCGTTCGTTTATGGCCATCATCATCGTGTTCGCTATGCACAGCCCCGCGACCAGCAGCGCCACAGCGCCTATTGCAAACAGCAATCCCTGTATCCTTGCCGTCTGCTCCTTTACGGATTCCAGCATATCCGTAAGGCTGTATGTTTCAAAGCCCGCGCTGCGTATAAGCGAAGCTATTTCCATAACGTCGTCAGCGTTACTTACCTTTACCCATACCAGCGGGTATTCGGCCGCGTTTTTGTCCGCCGCGGCGTTGCTGTTTCCAGCTATCGCCTTGAGCGTATCCATGTGCAGAAACGCCGAGCATGAATAGGTATAGTTCATTGCGCTGCATATTCCGGTAACGCTCGCCCTAAGGCTTTGGCCCAGCGGCACGGCCCTGCCGTCCTCTCCCTCTGTATAGTCGCCCACAAGGCTTGCATAATCAAACGTCATCTTCACGTTTGCGCGCATAAGATCTATCAGCGGCTTGCCGTTGCGGTCTACCGCTTCTTTCCATGTATCCGGCTCTGCAAAGCTTGCTGCAAGGTCATCTGTCGCCATAAGTTCCGGCATGAGCCGCGTGCCTTTCTTTGGCAGTTCACCTTCAATGGGAGCTATGCCGAAGCTTGCCGCTGTATCCATATCTATGCCGTACAGCTTTACCATCGTTATGTATTTTCCGCTTTTAAGGTACGCCGTTGACTGCAGCACGGGTGTTACCGCCTCAACGCCGTCTATACCCTTAAACGCAGCGACCGCCTTTTTGTTAAGAATGGCTATTTTCCCGTTTGAGCCGTTCTTTTGCGTAACATCTATTTTGGTAAGGCTGCCCATTGCCTCTATCGATTCTCTATACGCCTGTTCATATCCTATGCCCACCGAAACCAGCATCAGTATGCACATTACGCCTATCGCCATGGATAACGCGGTAAGGCTTGTGCGCACGCGCCGCCGTGATAGGTTTATTATGCCTGTGCGTATAAAGTCACTTGGCCGCATTGCTACGCCCCTTTTTTATTATCAGCGCTGCCGCCACCGCGATTACTGCCGCCGCGCCCGCCGCTGCTATCCATATTGGGAATGCTGAGGGCTTCTCCTGCGGTTGTTCGGCTTCCGTGTCCACCGCAGCAGGTATGCTTATGCTTTCGGCAATGTCGACCTGTATAGGCACATTCTGTTCATATACATTGCCTTCGGCATCTTCAAAGCTTACCGTCAGCATTCCGTCCGCTGCGCCGCCATTAAGGCAAAGCAGCTGAAACTCTGCGCTTTGCTTAGCACCCGGCAGTATATCCCCGCCGTAATAGCTTTCGCTCATGCTCAGCTTTTCGCTTTCAAGCTTTACTTCAACGTTGTATGCCTTCGTTTTGCCCTTGTTTACTATCGGCAGCGACACGGCGATGTAATCCCCTTCCGCCGCGCCTTCCGCGAATATTTCCGGCTGATCCACACTTATGCGCATCCTTTGCTTTATGGGCAGCGTTATGGTCTGCGTAACGTTTGCGGCGGTGTTTTCTTTATCCTCGTATTCAAGCTTTATAGCTATTTGAGCATTGCCCTGAATATCCGGCATTGCGGTAAGGTCATAAACTATTTCCGCAGTATCGCCGGGCGCTATCTTGGCCGCATAGCCGGTATCACTCCTGCCAAGCGCCGCCATAAGCGCGGACGGATCAAGCGTAAGCGCACCCGTAATGTTTACGGCAGAAGCTGATGCGGATGTGTTCTTTATAAACACCGTAAGCGTGAAATCATCGCCTGCATAAATGGTATCAAGATTCACGGCATAGCCGCTCACCATCAGCTTTGGCGCGGTATGCAGCGTTTCCTGCGGCGCTTCATAGCCATTCACTATTGTTACACTTGCGCTCAGCGTGCTGTCCCTAAGCACGCCGTTTTCGCGGTATATGGCGCGGAACTGCACAGTCTTTACACCATTTGTGGCGTAAGGCGATATTTTCAGCATATATTGGGCCACGGCCCATGCCCCGGTATCAAGATCCGGCAGCCTCAGCCCATAATTTGCTGCATCCGCAGCAAACGGGAATTCCTCAACGTTATTCGATATTATGGGCTCTATTGTTATGTCAGTAAGCGGTTCTCCGTTATTTATAACGGGAAGATACAGGCTAACCAGTTCTCCCGGGCTTCCCGTGGGCGCGCTGTAATATTCCCCGGCAATGTTTGCCGGCAGCAGCGCAAGCGCGCCTATGCCGCTTGTAGTCGGCATGGTTTTAGCTATTGCTTTGAGCGTTATGTTCACCACCGCAGGGGCATTTTCAACGGCAAACTTGCCTGCCGCACTTTCGTACCCATCTGCAAATGCAGTATAAAGATACGTTCCCGCGGGCAGGTTGGCTGTGTCGCTTACCGGATTGCCGAGCGAGTCAGTAACATTAAGCGTCATATTCTGCGGATTCTTGGTTATGAGCACAGGATAAAGCTGCTTGCTCATAACAATATGTATCTTATTGCCGCCGCACTCAGCGCCGTTGAAGTATACTTTGCCGTCCACCACGTCAAATGAGCCGTTGTAATCCATGTATCCGTCTGCCGTAGCCGTAAACGGATATGTGCCATCTCCGGGTACGGTGTAGTTACCAAGGTATGCCTTGCCGCCTATGACCTCTATGCTTGCGTTGGACGGGTCGCAATCAAAGCTCAGCTCCACCTTTCCCGCGGCAAGTGCTGGCAGGGCCGTAAGCAATATGCTTAGCATTATCACCACCGCAATTGTTCTTTTTATATTCATGCGTTTATTCCCTCCCCTATCAATGCTCCATCGCTCAGTCTTATCGTCCTGTCCACATGGCGCGGCATATCATCATCATGCGAAACTATCATCAGCGTTGTGCCGTTCTGCCTGAACAGCTTTTGAAACAGCGTAAGCACCATTTCGCCCGTTGCCGTATCAAGATTGCCCGTAGGCTCGTCCGCCATTACTATTGCGGGCGAAGTGATTATGGAGCGCGCTATGCCCGCACGCTGCTGCTCTCCGCCGCTCATCTGCGCAGGGCGCTGGCGGGCGCATTTGGCTATGCCTACCATATCCAGCGCCTCAAGCGCGCGCCGTTCGCGTTCCCGCTTTTCAACGCCGCGCAGCATCAGCGGCAGCGCAACGTTTTCTATTGCCGTATACTGCGGCAGCAGTCTATAAGACTGAAATACAAACCCTATATGCGAGCGGCGGAAGCGAATGCGCTCAATCTCGCTCATTCGGTCTATCCGCTGACCAAGCACGTTTATGCTGCCATCGGTCGGGCTTTCAAGCCCGGCAACAAGATTGAGCAGAGTCGATTTGCCGCTGCCGCTTTTGCCGGCAATACAGACAAATTCGCCGCATGCGATCTCCATATCTATACCGCGCAGGGCATGCACCTCGCCCGCGCCCGCGTTATAGTCCTTCTTAAGCCCTTTTATGCTTATCGCGCTTTCGCCCATGCCCTTATCCCGCCAGCCACGTTTGGCCAAGGTCCTTACCCAGGTCGCACGTGTAGTTCCATTCTATTACATCCCCGCTTTTGACCATGTATTGCCCGCAGCCATAGTTGGGGTACCAATCATTCACGCAATACATCCATCCGCTCCAGCGGCCGCCATCGAATTCATAAAGGTTGTTTATTCCTTCTATATACTCGTTTCCCTTTGCGCCGGAGTATTCCATATGCAGCTTATACTTATCGCGCACGGCGCACAGAACATCAAAAACCGTATCCCCCTGCTCAAACGTCATCGTGGTGGTTTTGAGTATCTCGCCGCTTGCAGGGACTATCCCCTGCCACTTTTTTTCAAGATGCATGCCCTTTGCAACGGCAGTATCGCACCGTATCGTTATGGTGCAGGTGTTCGCCTCCGGCTCTTTACTGCTCACGGGAACCGCTGTCTGCTCAGTCTGTACGGCTTCGGAAGTTATTTCATTATCCCTTGCCTCTGCCTGCGCCCTGCCAACGGATGCGGTATCCTCATCATCTCCGCTATCGACAGGCGCCGGCGTTCTAAGCTTGTCCTCCGGTTCCGGCGTGGTGTTCTCTGCGGCAAGGCCTTTTAGCTGATTAAGCCTATCTTCACCCTCATCGCCGTTTGCGATATAGTCAACATCAAGCGAACCCCTGTGGTCATTAGAGCCTATCGCGCTGCATCCCGCGAGCAAAAGCGCCATAATAAGCGCCATTGCCGCAAAAAGTCTTTTTTGAATACTCACCTTACCAATATGTTCCTTTCCAAGTTTTTTGTACGCAAAAAGCTGCGGCGATAATCGCCGCAGCCGTATTTCTGCACACATAAATCAATCGGGCATACGAGAAAATAAGCTTAGTATACCCCGCCCCATGTACCATTGACCCGTGGTAAGGCGAACTTTCAAGCAGGTCTTCTGGCTCGCGCTTCATCGCATTCTGCAATGCCTTCCCGGGTGCTTATAGCCCAGTGACCGTGCCAAGTAAGTTAGCACATATGCAGAACGCTCCGCGCATACAGCGGCGGGACCGCGCAGGCCTTTAACCTGCTTCCCTCTTAGCCTCCCCAAAGCGGGGCGGAACATGAAAGTGTATTCAATTTCCTACCCTATATAATATCACCGTTTACCGATAAAGTAAAGCGGAGCATTATTTTATTCTGCCGGCATACTTCGCTTCAAGTATTTTGGCTATTCTCAGGGCAAGGGGATTTATCTGCTCCTCACTCCTGCCTTCAAGCATTATTCTTATAAGCGGTTCCGTGCCGCTTGCGCGCACCAGCACTCTTCCTTCGCCTTCAAGCAGCTTTTCCACCGCGCGTATATCGTTTATCATGTCCTCATCCTTAAGCGCAGCAGCCTTGTCCTCCGGTGATACTACAACGTTCACCATAACCTGCGGCAGTATAGGAACATCATTTGCAAGCTCCGAAAAGCGCTTCTTTGTCTTTGCCAGTATGTTCATCACCTGTATTGCACTGAGCATACCATCGCCCGTGGTATTCTTGTCATAGAATATAATATGGCCAGACTGCTCGCCGCCAAGGGAATATCCCCCTGCAAGCATCTGTTCCAGTATGTATCTGTCGCCCACTTTGGTGGTTATCATCTTTATGCCGTTTTCCTTGGCAAAGAAGCTGAAGCCAATGTTTGTCATAACAGTGACCACGGCAGCATTGTCAGCCAGTCTGCCACGCTCGCTCATATCCTTTGCAAAAATAGCAATGAGCTTGTCGCCGTCAACAACAGTACCGTTCTCATCAACAGCAAGGCACCTGTCCGCAGATGCCCATTATCCTGTCGCCATCAACAATGTTGCCCATTTCATCCGCGGCTATCACTCTGTCTGCATCGCCATCAAAAGCAAAGCCTGCATCCGCCATGCGCTCCGTCATAAGTTCCTGCAAGCTATCGGGATGTGTGGAACCGCAAAGGTCGTTTATATTACAGCCGTCCGGCTCATCGGCCCAGGATATCACCTTTGCGCCAAGTTCGCTGAATACGTCGGCTGCTATATTTGATGCAGACCCGTTTGCGCAATCGAGCACTACGGTCATGCCGCTGAAGCTTTCCGTAGCGGTGGATTTGAGAAATTCCTTGTATTTTTCAACGGCTCGCGGTGCGCTCAGGCAGTTGCCAACGCCGCTTCCCGTAGGCTTATCCATTATTTCTTCGCCCTTTACAATGGCTTCTATGCGGTCCTCAAGTTCATCGGAAAGCTTATAGCCATCGCCATCGAACCATTTTATGCCGTTGTATTCCATTGTGTTGTGCGATGCGCTTATCATAACGGCGGCATCCGCAGAATACAGCCGCGCAAGGTATGCCATTGCGGGCGTAGGGATGACGCCTACGTTTATCACATCGCCGCCTATCGAGCATATGCCGGCACTCAGCGCGCATGCGAGCATATCACCCGACTTCCGGGTATCCTGCCCAACCAGTATGCGCGGATTATGTACGCTTGTCAGCACATATGCGCCAGCCGCGCCTATTTTCATTGCCAATTCACAGCTAAGGTCGGCGTTTGCAATCCCCCTCACGCCGTCCGTACCAAACATTCTGCCCATAATATCCTCCTTACCGCAATAAAAGCACCGTTGTGCTAATATGTATAGCCATATTACGCTAAAATATTATATTACATTGCGCGTATTCAGTCAAATTGTGCTGATAAGGTCGGGTAAATAAAAAGAGCCTACCACAAAATAGGCTCTTTTAATTGCTTAATCAAATTCTCTAAAAACACTCCAGTATAGCCACCTCAGGCCATACCCGCCAAAAAGCAGACTTTACTCGATCTTGCCCGTGTTCTTCGGCAGTTCGGCCTCCAACCTCTTTTTCAACGCTTCAAGTGTTTTGACCCAGCCCGTGACCATGTCTTGATCCGGACGCGCCCAGCGCTCGGATTCCTTTATATCCTCCATGCAAAGCAACGCCTTGTCACGTACATACTGCATAAGCATGCCGTGGCTCAACTGCATATCCGCTAAGGCATACCAGAATAACGCCTGTTCTTCGGTATCACAAATCAACGCTTGAAACTCTTTAATGAGATCCATAGTTATTTCTTCGTTCGGCTCGCCGCTGTTCAACTTCTTTATATACTCATCTCTTATAGCGCTCGTCGTGTCATTCGAATAAAGCGTAGTTCCCCACGCGCCCATAACTATTCACTGCCTTTCCGTCAGGTTTTGCAATTTGCCGTTCATGCTTTGGCAATTCTTTATGCATTAATTATATCAATTTTGCCTATAAAAGCAAGTCATATTCTATATAAATTATCGTATTCGTCTCATTTTCTTTACAGTTAAAACTACTGCTTATGGCTATCATAGTATTTGCATGCATGTATACAGGCATCTAATCATACACATCAAAGCATCTGATATTTAGCTCAACTTCCTCTTCTGCGTAGCACACAACGAATGAGTAACATAAAACCCCGTACATCAGTACGGGGTTTTGGCTGCGGAACTAGGATTCGAACCTAGACAATACGAGTCAGAGTCGTAGGTGC
>ERZ825896.3710-NODE-3710-length-12583-cov-10.438937_pt1 | contig 12583 bp, 10 predicted proteins | sample MGYA00519858_ERZ825896 | MGnify/ENA primary metagenome ERZ825896 (study PRJEB31778, sample SAMEA3449214) | human gut metagenome | biome: human gut; feature: human-associated habitat; material: faeces | place: United Kingdom | collected 2010/2012 ... | reverse complement strand
AAATGAATCTGATTGAAATCACAGGAAATACTTCATATAATTTTAATGAAGAAGATGTGTATAATCTATTCTATATATGTCTCTATATATGTCGAAGTATTTATGATCAGTCTATTTATGAAGGAACGAGTAATCATTTTGGGCTTGTGAAAAGCAGTGTGTTAAAAGTCGTCAAGACATTAACGGATGTAGAATGGTTGGATTTAGAAGAATTAGAGGAGGAGATTGAGATGTGTGAAGTTGAAAAGAGATGGCTGGAGGTAAAGTTAAAGGGATGAAAAAAGGAATTGAACGAGGTCGTGAAAAAAAGAGCTTGAAATGTATCAAAAAATGATGGACAAGGAATTTGGAATTAAAGCTATCGCATTCATCTTTTCAGTAAGTGTAGAGTTAATTAAAAAGCTATTGATGAAAGCTTAGAAAATGCATTATAAAATGGGGGAAATATGAATAAGAATATAAAAAGAATAAGTGTAGTATGCTTATGTATATTATTGAGTGGTTGTAGCATGTTTCAATCAGCACTTAATGATATCAAGGGCAATTTAGTAGGGAATGGATACACAATCTATACGTATGATAATTATGGTAGTGAAGTCATGGAGACAAGTGGGGATAAAATCAGTATTACAGGTAATGCGGTAGAGTCTACTTCCTATGATGAAGATGGACGTGTTGTTCGTGGCTATGAATTATCAAGTGTAATTACGATAACGGTAGACGGAAAAGAAATAGAATCATGTGGAGATACTTGTGTTTTTGAACAAAAAGGTTTAACACCGGATGTGGATTTCATACAAGAAGATATTGATTCAAATACACATGGACAAATATCGGACAATACGTCTGTTGCTCGTTTTATCAACAAGTATAAAAATATGTTTGGCAAAGGAAGAATTGTAGTCATTAAATCCCAATTAGGACAGCCAATTGCCGCCTACTCTGGAGATAAGGTGTATTGGAAGATTCCAGATAATTTACCAAAAATGACGAAACTTATGATTGATGGTAAGGCTTTGTATATTCATAGAGCAAATTTTCAAATCATTGATAAAGAATTATTGGATTAGGAGAAACAAAATGAAACAACAAATTAGTAGTACAAAAGGACCTAAGGCATTAGGGCCATATTCATCAGGGATTGCTACAGAAGGACTTGTATTCTTATCTGGACAATTAGGTGTGAATACAGAAGGAAATTTGGTTAGTGAAGATGTTGTTGAACAAACTCGGAAAGTCTTTGAAAATATTGGTGTATTATTAGAAGCTTCAGGCTTAACATATGATGATATTGTTAAGACAACTGTATTATTGGATGACATGAAAGATTTCGCGAAAGTAAACGAAGAATACGCGAAATACTTTGATGGTATATATCCTACTCGTAGCTGCTTTGAAGTAGCTGCATTACCTAAAAATGCAAAGGTAGAAATTGAGTGTATCGCAATCAAAAAATAGTTAAAACATATATGTCGTAAATAGAGTTCGTTCTTTGATGTATTGAAGAATTTTATTGTTGAAAAATCCATGATTTATGGTAGTATATATAAAAGAGAAATTGGATTTGAAAAGGGACTTTTTAAATCCATTTTTTTAAGGTCACAAGGAGGATTATATGAACAAAAATTCGTTATTATCCATGAGAGATCTGTCAGTTGAAGATATCTATAGCATTCTTGATGATGCTAGACTTTTTAATAGTTCCTTTAAAGATTGGCAATTACCAATGCAGAAAGCATTGGTTGCTAATCTTTTTTTTGAGGCTTCAACTCGAACACATTTCTCATTCGAAAGTGCACAGCACCAATTAGGATGCCAAGTAGCCGATTTTGCGGCAGGAGCATCCAGTGTCACAAAGGGAGAAACTCTTTATGATACAGTAAAGACATTTGAATCAATTGGGTATGACATGGTGGTGATCCGTCATTCTCAAGATGAATATTTTAAAGAATTGGAAAATATCAATATTCCAATTTTAAATGCTGGAGATGGTGCAGGAAACCATCCAACACAATGCTTGTTAGACTTACTAACTATGCAAAATGAGTTTGGCACACTAGAAGGCTTAAATGTAGTAATCTGTGGAGATATCTTACATTCAAGAGTGGCTGCCAGTGATAAAGAAGCTTTAGAAAAATTAGGGTCAACCGTTCGTTTTGCCGGACCAAAAGAATGGGAAAGACCTGGCTATCCAACAATTGACTTCGATGAAGCCATTGAATGGGCAGATGTTGTCATGATGCTTCGTATCCAGAAAGAAAGAGGTTCTGGAATGGCTGGTATGACAGATAGTGAATACTTAGAAAAGTATGGTCTTACAAAAGAACGTTATGCAAGAATGAAAGACAAGGCTATCGTGATGCATCCAGCTCCTGTTAATCGTGGTGTTGAAATTGATACGGATTTAGTGGAAGCTGAAAAATCAAGAATTTTTGAACAAATGCACAATGGTATGTTGGTTAGAAAGGCCGTTATTAAACGTGGATTTGGTTTTGCTCCATTCAAGGAGGAAAAATAAGCATGCGTTTAATCAAAAATGGTCAAGTTTTAATTGACAATTGTGTCGAAAAGAAAGATATTTTAATTGACGAAGGAAAGATCATTCAGATTGATGATTCTATCTTGAAAGACTGTGATACAGTAGATGCTACAGGCTTAACTGTAATTCCAGGATTAGTGGATGTACATGTGCATTTTAGAGAACCTGGACACAGTGAAAAAGAAACCATTCATACAGGTAGTTTAGCGGCGGCACATGGAGGATTTACTTCTGTGTTTGCAATGCCAAATGTCATCCCTTTTCCAGATGATGTGGACACAATGAAAGACTATCAACAATTAATCAAAAAAGAATCTGTTGTACATACATATCCATATGCTTGCATTACATTAGAAGAGGCAAGTAAGGAAGTAGTGGATATGAAGGGCATCAAAGAATTGGGTGTACACTGGTTCAGTGATGATGGTGTTGGGGTAGCTACACCAAAAATCATGAAAGAAGCCATGGAAAAGGCGAAAGAAAATGACTGCATGATTGTAGCTCATACAGAAGATATGAGTTATCGCAGACCAGGGGCTTGTGTACATGACAGTGAAGTTGTGACATCTAAGGGCTGGCTAGGAATTCCAAGTGCTTGTGAAAGTGCACAATTGATTCGTGATTTAGAAATCACAAAAGAAGTAGGAAACGCTTATCACGCTTGCCACATTTCAGCTAAAGAAAGTGTAGAAGCATTAAAAAACGCAAAAGAATCAGGTTCGAATGTAAGTGCTGAAGTTACAGTACACCACTTATTGTTAGAAGATAAAGATGTGGTTGGACCAAACTGGAAAATGAATCCACCTTTAAGAGGTCATGAAGACCGTATGGCTTTGATTGAAGGCTTGGAAAACGGAACATTGGATTGCATTGCCAATGATCATGCACCACACACCTATGAAGAAAAGAAGCGTTCTATGGATAAAGCACCGTTTGGGATTGTTTCATTAGAAAGCGCATTTGCCTTACTATACACAGAGTTTGTTCACCGTCAAAAACGTTGGACATTGGCTCAATTGGTAAATTGGATGTCGGCTGCACCTGCTAAGCGTTTTGGCTTAGAGAATATAGGACAAATTAAAGAAGGCTATAATGCCGATTTGGTTTTAGTAGATTTAGAACATGAATCTTTGATTGACATAGATACATTTGAATCCATGGGGAAAAATACGCCATTTAATGGCTGGAGCGTAAATGCGCAAGTAAAGGAAACCATCGTAGATGGAAAAACAGTATGGAAAGGATAAACTATGGAAAGATTATTAGTATTAGAAGACGGGAGCACATATCGAGGGCGCAGCTTTGGTGGTGAGAACTTCCGTATTGGAGAATTGGTATTCAATACTTCAATGACTGGCTATCAAGAAATTTTAACTGATAATGCATACTGCGGACAAATCGTAATGATGACATATCCATTAATTGGAAATTATGGTATCAATCGTGATGACTATGAAAGTATTGATCCAGCTACATTTGGTCTCGTAGTAAAAGACTATTGCGAACAACCAAGTAACTGGAGAAGTCAGGAAAGTTTAGATCACTTCTTGAAACGTGCAAACATTCCAGGAATCTATGGGGTTGATACTCGTGCAATCTCTCGTAAATTAAGAGATAAAGGAAATATGAAGGCAACTTTATGCAATACCGATGCAGACATTGAAAAGGTTGTAGAAGAATTAAAAAATACAGAACTATTGAAGGATCAAGTATCTTCTGTTTCAACAAAGAAGGTCTATCCTATGCCAAATCGCGGAAAGAAAGTCGTTGTGGTGGATTTTGGTGTAACAATGAGCACATTACGCGATTTATCGAAATGTGGATTGGACTTAATTGTTGTTGAACACGATGCTAGCGTTGAAACAATTATGTCATTCTACCCAGACGGAGTTTGTTTATCAAGCGGGCCAGGCAATCCTTGTGATTTGACTAGCCAGATTGAAGTCGTTAAAGAATTAATGAAACAAACCGTTGTATTCGGTATTGGGCTAGGATATCAATTGATCGCATTAGCTTCAGGTGCAACTGTTTCTAAAATGGGATTTGGACATCACGGATCAAATATTCCAGTTACAGAAATTGCAACAAATAAAGTTAAGATTACTCACCAAAATCATGGATATGCCGTTGATGTAGATAGCTTAGAAGCTGCTTCATTAGAAATGACTTATCAAGCATTAAATGATAAGAGTTGTGAAGGTATTGAACATAAGGAATATCCTGCATTTGGTATTCAATTCTATCCACAAACTGGGGATGCATTATATGGTAAATTTGTAGAAATGATTGAAAAGGGGGATCACAATAATGCCTAAACGTACAGACATTAAAAAAATCTTAGTAATCGGATCTGGACCTATCGTAATTGGACAGGCCGCAGAATTTGACTATGCAGGATCTCAAGCATGTCAATCACTTCGCGAAGAAGGATATGAAGTTATCTTAATTAACTCAAACCCAGCCACAATTATGACCGATTCGACAATTGCGGATCGTGTTTATATTGAACCAATCAATTTGGATTTCGCTAAACGCGTTATCTATAAAGAAAGACCTGATGCCATTTTAGGATCATTGGGTGGTCAAACAGGATTAAACTTAGTTGTAGAATTACATGAAGATGGAATTCTAGACGAATATGGCGTAGAAGTTCTAGGAACTGATTTATTAGCTATCAACCGTGCAGAAGACCGTGAATTGTTCCGTTCTTTAATGCAAGATATCAATGAACCAGTACCAGAAAGTACAATCGTTCATACAATAGAAGAAGCGGTTGCATTCTGTGAAACATTGGGCTATCCAGTCGTAGTTCGTCCAGCTTATACGCTTGGTGGAACGGGTGGAGGTTTCGCCGATGATGAGGCTGAACTTCGTGAAATTTGTGAAGCAGGATTAAAGGCTAGTCCTGTACATCAATGTTTGATTGAACAAAGTATTGCTGGATACAAAGAAATCGAATACGAAGTAATCCGTGATGCGAATGACAACGCAATCGTAGTCTGTAGCATGGAAAACGTAGATCCAGTTGGAATTCATACTGGAGATAGTTTCGTAGTAGCTCCTGTACAAACTCTAACAGATCGTGAAAACGCAATGTTGAGCAGTGCATCACTAAAAATCATTCGTGCATTAAAAATTTGTGGAGGATGTAACGTACAGTTGGCATTAAATCCAAATAGTTTTAAATATTATGTCATCGAAGTTAACCCTCGTGTATCTCGTTCATCTGCTCTAGCTAGTAAGGCAACAGGATATCCAATCGCAAAAATCTCTGCAAAATTGGCTGTAGGATTAACATTAGATGAAATCTTAAACCCAGTTACTAAAAACAGTTATGCATGTTTTGAACCTACTGTTGACTATGTCGTAAGTAAATTTGCACGTTTCCCATTTGATAAATTCCCTAATGCAGATCGTCGATTAGGAACTCAGATGAAGGCAACTGGTGAAGTTATGTCCATTGGACGTACTTTTGAAGAATCTTTCTTGAAAGCGATTCGTTCTTTAGAAATGAAAGTGGATCACTTATACAAAAAAGAAATGGCTGGATTAACGAAAGAAGAATTACTTGAAAAAATCAAGAAGTGTGATGATGAAAGAATCTTTGCGATTACACAATGGATGCGTAATGGATACGATGTAGAAACTGTTATTGATGTAACTAAGATGGATCGTTTCTTCTTATGGCACATTCAAAGAATTCTTGATTTAGAAACATTGATGAATGAAAATCCAAAGGATGTTGCGGTTTTAAGAACATTAAAAGAACACGGATTCTCAGACAGTTACATTGCTCGTAACTGGAACATGAAAGAATTCGACTTATATAACTTGCGTAAAGAAAATGGAATTATTCCAGTTTATAAGAAAGTAGATACTTGTGCGGGTGAATTTGTCAGTGCAACACCATACTTATATTCAAGTTATGATCAGGAAAATGAATCTGAAGTCAGTGATCGTAAAAAAATCATTGTGTTAGGTTCAGGACCAATTCGTATTGGACAAGGTGTTGAGTTTGACTATGCGACAGTACACTGCGTAGAAACATTAAGAGATGCAGGATATGAAGCTATCATCATCAACAACAACCCAGAAACTGTATCAACCGACTTCTCAATTAGTGACAAATTGTATTTTGAACCACTAACTACAGAAGATGTAATGCACGTTATTGATTTAGAAAAACCATTGGGTGTTATTGTTCAATTTGGTGGACAAACCGCTATCAACTTAGCAGATTCATTGGTAGAACATGGTGTTAAGATTCTAGGTACTTCACTACACTCTATTGATTTAGCGGAAGACCGTCATGAATTTGAAGCGATGTTACATAAATTGAATATTCCTCAACCACAAGGTGAAACTGCAGTAACAGTTGAAGAATCACTCGTTATCGCCAATAAGATTGGTTATCCAGTACTTGTTCGTCCAAGTTACGTATTGGGTGGTCGTGCTATGGAAATCGTACATAATGATGATGAATTAAGAGTATATATGGCAACAGCTGTAAAGGAAATCAGTCATGATGCTCCAATCTTAGTTGATAAATATATTGTTGGTAAAGAACTAGAAATCGATGCGATTGCGGATGGAAAGAACGTATATATTCCTGGTGTCATGGAACATATCGAACGTGCTGGTGTTCACTCTGGTGACTCAATTAGTGTATATCCTACTCAGACAATTTCTCAACAAGTGAAAGATACAATTATTGATTATGGAACAAGAATTGGTAAAGGCTTTGAATTTGTTGGTTTATACAACATCCAGTTCATTGTAGATAAAGAAAGTAACGTATATGTATTAGAGGTAAACCCACGTTCATCTCGTACTGTACCATTCTTATCTAAGATTACAGGTGTTCCTATGAGTTATATTGCAACACAGGCTATTTTAGGAAAATCAATTGAAGAACAAGGATATACGCCTGGATATCATCCTGAAGATAAAGAAAGAGTCTTTGTCAAAGCACCAGTATTCTCATTTGCGAAATTACGTAGTGTAGATACAGTGTTAGGACCTGAAATGAAATCTACAGGTGAGGCTTTGGGTAGTGATGTAAACTTAGAAAAAGCATTATATAAAGCATTGGTTGCCAGTGGTGTGAGTGTTCCAACACATGGAAATGTATTAATGACAATTGATGATGAAAATAAACAAGAAGCATTAGAATTGGCGAGACGTTTCGCAAATATCGGATATGGAATCTATGCGACGAAGGGAACGGCAGATCTATTTGAAAAAGAAGGATTGTATGTTCACCGTGCTAGCAAGATTGAAACAGAAGATGGTAAAAACGTTCTAGATATTATTCGTAATGGACGTGTAAACTTTGTCATCAACACAATGTCTAATAAGAAGAACACAAGTGCCGATGGATTCTTGATTCGTCGTGTATCTGCAGAAAATAACATTTCTTGCATGACAAGTTTAGATACAGCGAATGCATTGGTGAAAGTTTTAGAGTCATTGAGTTTCTCAATGGTTTCTATGAATGAAATGGGGAAATAGTATGCAGGAATTTGCGAAGATTCTATCGAATGTCAAAATCGCAAATGATATTTGGAAGATGGAATTGAAAACAGGCTTAGCTAAAACAGCTAAGCCTGGTCAATTCATTGAAATCACAGTTCCAGGTTTCTATTTGCGAAGACCCATATCGATTAGTGAAATTAAGGAAGATGTTTTAGTCATTATCTACAAGGTGCTTGGTGAAGGTACTTTACAAATGACTGAACTTGAAGGAAAATTAGATATCTTTGGTCCTTTAGGAAATGGGTTTCCAATTGAAGATAAAGAAGAAGTTTTGTTGATTGGTGGAGGTGTTGGTGTACCACCACTATATGAAACAGCCAAACAATATTTAAGTAAAGATGCACGTGTAACTGTAGTATTAGGTGCAAATGATGCCGGTAGCGTATTCTATGTGGATGAATTTAAGGCTTTAGGATGCGATGTATATGTCGCAACCATGGATGGTTCATTGGGGACAAAGGGGACGGCATTGGATGCGATCAAAGAAAACAATGTGACATGTCCATTTGTGCTTAGCTGTGGACCTTTACCTATGTTAAAGGCAATCAACGAACAATATAGTGAAGGCTATATTTCATTAGAAGCTCGTATGGCATGTGGTCTAGGTGCTTGTATGGGATGTGTTGTGAAAGATGTAGAAGGACATTCATTACGTGTATGTAAAGATGGTCCTGTATTTGAAATGAGAAAGGTGGCTTTATAATGGATATTTCAGTAAAACTACCTGGATTAAATTTAAAAAATCCAATTATTCCAGCTAGTGGATGTTTTGGATTTGGTAAAGAATATGCCGAACTATATGATTTGAGTGTATTAGGTGGTATTGCCATTAAATCGGCTACGCCACAAGAGCGTTTTGGAAATCCTACACCAAGAATTGCCGAAACTCCAATGGGAATGTTGAATGCGATTGGGCTACAAAATAAGGGCGTAGATTCAATTATCAAAAACGAACTTCCATTCCTTGCACAGTATGATACAGAAATCATGGCCAATGTGGCGGGTGCATGTGAAGAAGATTATGTAGAGGTTATCAAGAAATTAAATGATCAGCCAGTAATCAAGGCTTATGAATTAAATATTTCTTGTCCTAATGTAAAACATGGTGGTATTGGTTTGGGAACGAAACCTGAGCTTGCAGCACATGTGACAAAGATTTGTAAGGATGCAGCTACAAAACCTGTATATGTGAAGCTTTCACCAAACGTAACAAATATTGTAGAAATTGCCGAAGCCGTTGAAGAAGCCGGTGCAGATGGCATTGTATTGATCAATACTTTAATGGGTATGCGCATCAATTTGAAGACGGGAAAACCATTACTTGCCAATGTAACAGGTGGTCTTTCTGGTCCTGCCATTAAGCCAGTTGCCTTAAGAATGGTATATCAAGTGGCACAAGCTGTAAATATTCCAATCATTGGTGTTGGTGGAATTACTTGTGCAGAAGATGTATTGGAATTCTTAAATGCTGGGGCAAGTGCTGTTGAAGTGGGGGCCCAAAACTTTGTGGATCCTTATGTATGTCCAAAAATCATTGAGGATCTTCCAAAAGTATTAGAGAAATATGGATATAAGAATATTGAAGAAGCAGTTGGAAGGAGTTTTAAATAATGAGTAAGACAATTGTAGCACTAGATTTTTCTAGCAAAGAAGAAGTTGTAGATTTCTTAAAACAATTTGATGAACCTGTATATGTAAAGATTGGTATGGAATTAACATATGCGTGTGGTTTAGAAATGGTAAAAACAGTGAAGGAAATGGGGCACCATATTTTCTTAGACTTGAAATTGCATGATATTCCAAACACAGTTAAGGGTGGAATGAAAAACTTAGCGAACTTAGGTGTAGATATTGTCAATGTACACTGTGCTGGTGGTATTGCGATGATGAAGGCTGCCATTGATGGTTTGAATGAAGGGGCTAAAGATGGAAAACGTCCTATGTGTATCGGTGTAACTCAGCTTACTAGTACTTCTAAAGAAGCTATGAATAACGAATTAGGAATTCCAGGTGAAGTGATTGATTGTGTTATTAGATATGCGAAGAATGCCAAAGAAGCAGGCTTAGATGGTGTTGTATGTTCCGTACATGAAGCTAAGGCGATTCACGAAGCTTGTGGAGAAGACTTCTTAACAGTTACTCCTGGTATTCGTTTGGCAAGTGATTCTAAAGATGATCAAAAACGTGTTGCCACTCCAGCATTTGCGAAAGAACAAGGTTGTGATTATATCGTAGTGGGTCGTTCAATTACTAAGAGTGCAAACCCTGTTGAAACATACAAGGAAATTGAAGCAACTATGTCAAAATAAGGTGTGAGAAATCGCATCTTTTTTTACTTTTTTATTGAAATTTTCATGATTTGTGGTAGTATACTAAACAGAAAAAATATAGCGATTTTTTTCAAAGGAGGATATCTATGATCAAGAACCCAGTTTTATTTATGAAAAAAACGTCAGTGGTTGAGATGAATAGTATTCTTCGTAGTGCTATACTTTTTAATGGTTCCATTTAAAGATTGGCAATGTATTGTTTGCTAATCTTTTTTTTGAGTAAATAACAGAAAGGACAAATTATGGAAAGACTTTTGATTTTAGAGGATGGAAGTGTATATCGCGGAACAGCGTTTGGTAGTGACAACTTCCAAATTGGTGAATTGGTATTTAATACGTCAATGACGGGTTATCAAGAAATTTTAACAGATAATTCATATTGTGGGCAAATTGTAATGATGACATATCCATTGATTGGTAACTATGGAATCAATCGTGATGACAATGAAAGCATGGTTCCATGTGTATTTGGATTTGTCGTTAAGGACTATTGTGAATTTCCAAGCAATTTCAGATGTTCAGAAACATTAGATGATTTCTTAAAACGCGAAAATATTCCAGGTATTTATGATATTGATACACGTGAAATCACAATGAAGATTCGTAACGTAGGTACCATGAAGGCAGTTATGGCTGATGTGGATGCCAATGTAGATGCGATAGTTGCTGGTTTAAAAGCCGCTGATTTCTTACATGATCAAGTGGCTCGTGTTTCGACAAATAAAGTATTCCCAATCCCAAATCGTGGTAAGAAAGTTGTATTGATGGATTTTGGGGCAAAATTAGGTATTGTTCGTGAACTATCAAAACGTGGATGCGATTTAGTGATTGTTCCATATGATACACCAGCAAGCACAATCTTATCTTATCGTCCAGATGGCGTTATGTTGTCGAATGGTCCTGGTGATCCTACCGATGTAAAAGTCGCTATTGAAACGATTAAAGAATTGATTCCTCAAACGGTTGTATTTGGAATTTGTCTAGGTCATCAGTTGATATCTTTGGCTTGTGGTGCAAAAACATATAAATTGAAATTTGGACACCGTGGAGCTAACCATCCTGTAGTTAATCTTTCAACAGGTAAAGTAGAAATTACTTCTCAAAACCATGGTTTTGCGGTAGATACTGATAGCTTGAAGGATACGCGCTTGGAAATGACACACCAAGCATTAAACGATAAAAGCTGTGAGGGTGTTCGTCATAAAGACTATCCTTGTTTTGCGGTGCAATATCATCCAGAAGCAAGTGCAGGACCTGAAGATTCTCGTTACTTGTTTGATCAATTTATTGAATTAATGGAGGAGAATAAAAATGCCTAAACGTACAGATATCAAAAAAATCTTAGTTATCGGATCTGGTCCAATTATCATTGGTCAGGCAGCTGAATTTGATTATGCCGGAAGTCAGGCATGTCAATCTCTTCGGGAAGAAGGTTATGAAGTTATTTTAATTAACTCAAACCCTGCCACAATCATGACAGATACTGCCATTGCGGATCGTGTTTATATTGAACCTTTGACTGTAGATTTCGCAAAACGCGTTATTTATAAAGAAAGACCCGATGCCATTTTAGGATCATTAGGTGGTCAAACAGGATTAAACCTAGTTGTAGAATTACATGAAGATGGAATCTTAGATGAGTTTGGTGTAGAAATTTTAGGTACAGACCTACATGCGATCAATCGTGCAGAAGATCGTGAATTGTTCCGATCTTTAATGCAGGAAATCAACGAGCCAGTACCAGAAAGTATGATTGTTCATACAGTAGAAGAAGCTGTTGAATTCGCAAACCGCGAAGGATATCCATTAGTTGTTCGTCCAGCTTATACACTTGGTGGAACGGGTGGAGGTTTCGCCGATGATGAGGCTGAACTTCGTGAAATCTGTGATTCAGGATTAAAGGCTAGTCCTGTACATCAATGTTTGATTGAACAAAGTATTGCCGGATATAAAGAAATCGAATACGAAGTAATGCGTGATGCCAAAGACAATGCGATTGTCGTATGTAATATGGAGAACATTGATCCAGTAGGTGTACATACAGGAGATAGTACGGTTGTTGCGCCAGTTCAAACTTTGACAGATCGTGAAAATCAAATGCTTCGTAATGCATCTTTGAAAATTATTCGTGCATTAAAAATTTGTGGAGGATGTAACGTACAGTTGGCATTAAATCCAA
>ERZ825896.3706-NODE-3706-length-12593-cov-2.731696_pt1 | contig 12593 bp, 9 predicted proteins | sample MGYA00519858_ERZ825896 | MGnify/ENA primary metagenome ERZ825896 (study PRJEB31778, sample SAMEA3449214) | human gut metagenome | biome: human gut; feature: human-associated habitat; material: faeces | place: United Kingdom | collected 2010/2012 ... | reverse complement strand
CGAAACGACTATATAAAAGCGGGTTTTACTTTTGTTTCTGTAGATTACAGAATGAAAAGAGACGGAGCTCTTTTCCCGGACTGCATACGCGATGCAAAAGCGGCGGTTAGATTTGTGAGAGAATATGCGGATGTTTTAAATCTCGATGCTGAAAACATAGGCGTAATAGGTCATTCGGCAGGCGCGTATATCGCTCTTATGCTCGCTCTGACTGATGGAGATGAAAATTTTGAAGACCTGAGCATGGGATGGGCTGACAAATCCTCATCTGTTCAGGCTGTGCTCTCTGCAGCTGCGCCGACGGACTTCCAGGACAGTGAAAGCTACCGTTTCAATCCGCCTATGACTTTTGCAATACTCAATTTGTTGGGGCCAAATTATACTATAGACGTTAAGATGAAGCGTGAGGCAAGCGCCGTAACGTATGCCGAAAATGTAAAAGTTCCTATTTACATGATTCAGGGCGAACAGGATCCGGCTATCCCTGCGAAACAGGCGGTCGAGATGTCTTTGGCAATGAAACGAGCCGGAGGAGATGTAACTTTGAAGCTTGAGGAAAATGGCACTCATGCCAAAGGAACTCTATTTACTAAACAAAATAGAAAAGCAGCGGTGAAATTCTTTAAGAAAGCGCTATCGTAACATTGTATTAAACGAAAAAGTCAAGTGAAGCTCATAGCTTCGCTTGACTTTTTGTCGCATTGGAAACGGTATGATTTGCAATCTACAAATAGGATTCACGCCTCTTTCATATTGCTGTGGTACACTTACTAGCACAGTTGATTTAGAATTTACGCCGCAGTACGTTTCGGCAGGAAAGGACCAACCAGATGAAAAGAAAACTAATCACTTTACTCTCTGCTGCGCTTTGCGCGTGTTTTGCTTTTGCGGGATGTGCCAGCTCATACAACACATCGGGAACGAGCAGCAGTTCGTCAGATTCCTCAAACGATAATCTAGTAGTAGCTACGGTAGAGGATAAAGAGATAACACTTGGGACTCTGAATAATACGCTGGATTATTATTTGAACTATTATTACGGCATAAGCCGAGATGATGAGTCGCAGTCTGAGACAGTGAGCACGCTTAGAGAGCAGCTTATGAATGCTTTGATATTAGAACAGGTGCGCGTTGTTAAGGGTGAACAGCTTGGTTATTACGATAATCTCACTGATGATGAAATTTCTGAAATTGAAACATACGCCGATGAACTTATAAGCTCTTGGCGCGAGACTTTTGTAAGCCAGGCGCAAAGTGAGAATTCTGATTTATCTGAAGAAGAAGCGGACAAAGAGGGCGAGAAGCTTCTGAACGAGTATATGGAAGAGAACGACTATACGCGCGATAGAATAATACAGCTCAAGAAGGACGAAGTAGTTGCGGATAAGCTTTACGAAGAGTATACGAAAGATATAACTGTATCCGATGACGACATAGAAGAAGAATACAACACCAGAGTAGAAGAGGACAAGAGCACATTTGGCTCCGACATGGATTATTATGCAACAATGTGCCGCTACGGAAGCACGATATACTGGAATCCTGAAGGCGCGCGCAAGGTGCAGCAGATTCTCATTCCTTTCACAGATGAGGATCAGGAAGCTATCTCGAATGTAGACAGCAGCGATGAGGATGCTCTTGCCAAAGCTGTAAAAACTGCTCAGGATAACATAGAGGACGAGGCAAATAGCCTCTATAAAGAACTCACAGAGGGAAAGACTTTTGCCGATGCTCTTTCCGAACAGGAAAATTCCGACAGCACGATGTATGTAGTTGTAGACGGGATTGAAAGTACGTATGACGAAGCTTATGTTAAAGCAGCGATGTCTCTGAAGAAACTGGGCGATGTTTCCGAGCCCATTATGACGGACAGCGGATGCTATATACTCTACTATGCCAGCGATGTAAAAGCGGGCGCGGTAGATCTGGATAAGGTAAAGGACGAAATTTCAGAGAGCCTGCTGGAAGATAAAAAGAGCGAGGAGTTCTATAATACATGCAACAGCTGGAAGGACGAAATGAAGGTCGAGACCTTCCCCGAAGTGTACGAGACTGAGACTGCCGGCGCTGAGGCTTCCGAGAGCGCTGAGTCTGAAGCGAGCGCAAGCGCTGAAGCAGCGGCGAGTGTGGCGGCGGAGGCTTCCGAGAGCGCCGAGGCATCGGCTTCTAACTAGAATACAAAATTAATCATTAAAAGACGCGGAATGGGGAGCATATCAGTCCCGATTATCCGCGTTTTTTTATTTCGCTGCTCGTAATTCAGCTATTGATATTTATATTCCGGTTATCAGATCCCATATGGCAGAGCGGTATTCCACAGTTTCTCCGGATTGTGCTTTTGTGTCTACTATACAGAGAGGAGGAAACATAACGCACCACCAATTGTGTCCATCGCCTTCTCCCAGAGTTATTCTTAGAGCGTCGTATTTACCCGCCGGATATAGAACTCCGGAATATGTCCTGTCGGGGAAATCATAAACGCCCATATTAGCCGTTGCGGTGTAGTCAAAGCCGTTTTCACTCAGAGTTTCGTTGGCTACGGCTACTATTTCGTCGAGGTGATCTGAGACATATTTTTCTGCGCCGAGCTTTCCTCCTGTCTGCAGTATGTCGTCAGAAGTGTATTCGAGAATCGCGTCGCGCACAAGGAGCTTTACGTTCTGATCCTGTTCACTGTCGCTGTTTGCCATTATGTGCAGTCTTAAAGGCCCTGAGCCGGAATGAACAAGCATTATTGTAAATATTGATATGATTATTGCGCAAACTGCGCACGTTATTCGTCTTTGTTTCATGTTATTCCCTCCGTTCGTGGATAATTATTGACGCATAGAAGGGAAAGTATACATAAAAAGCACAGTTCTTTTTAGAGTAAAAACTGCGCTTTTTATTATGTTTATGTTCAGTTGTTTTTGAGTTTAGCTGTAAAGACCTCGCCAAGACTAATGGGTTGGTAAGACAATTTGGATTTGCGCAGCCCCTCCATGCCCATGTCCTCTTCGCGGTCTACGTATTTCACATCGGGGAACTCTCTGCGGAGAAATTCGCGGTTAATGAATGCGTATGCTCCGCTGTAGTCCGTGTCGGCTTTTTCAATGATAATGTGCGCGGTATCTTCGCTCATGTATTCGCCTATGGTGAAGGCGACTACCCGCATTCCCACTGTGATGGCGGCTCCTTTTAGCTTTAGAGCGTCAAAGTTGCTCAGCAGTTCGAGTATAGCCGTGCGTTCGTCCAGCGAGCCGTCGTCTTCATGGCGCGAAAACCATGCGTCGATTACAGGGCGGCACACGTCCAGATTCTCAGAGGTGAGAGATATATATTCCCAGTTGTTGTCAGCTTCAAATCTGTTTGCGTGGTTGCGTTTGCTGTGCAGCTTTTTGCCGGAGAGTGTGCGTAATTTCTCTGCATCATATACATAGTCGTAAAAATCGCGCTGAGGTATAAATTCGAATTTTCCGGGACATGCCTCCTCCAATTCCTTTACCATGTCCTTATCCAGCGGTTCGAATACAACTTCGCCAAGCTCGTCTAAAATAGTGTTTATAACTTTAGCCGCGTTGCATCCCCCTTGAGGATACATGCAGTAGGTCGGCTTACCCGGCATGAAGGAGAATATGCAGAAGGCGTCGTCTACTATGGTGTAGCGATAGTTAAGGTCGTTGCGCCACATATATATGACTGCAAATCTGTAATATGAAATTTTACTGTGTCCGTATCTTTTGCAATATTCGTCTCTTACGTCGAGTGTAATCTCTTTAAAATTTATCATGCGATAATTATATAGCTAATTGCTATGATTTGTAAACCCTTTATTTGGTTCTGTCGAACATTTTACTCAAGGAGAATATGCGCCTTGCGAGCTCAGGGGAGTCTGCGCCTTTCTTCATGCGCCATTGCCAGTTGCCTTCTAAAGTAGCGGGAGTATTCATTCGGGCGGTTGTGTCCAATCCCAGAAAGTCCTGCATCTGGAAAATAGCCAAATCTGAGCGGCTGCTCATCGCAGTGCGTATCATTCCCCAATCTGCGCCCTCGTCCTCGTTCAAGCCCATGTATGCTTTAGCGTACTCGTAAATCTGACTGTCTGTGCTGTCCAGCCATCCAAGAAGTGTATCGTTGTCATGCGTTCCCGTGTAGTAGACGCTGTTTGTCTCGCTCATATGCGGCAGGAAGCTGTGGTCGCTCGGATTGTTGAATGCGAATTGCAGTACCTTCATGCCGGGCAGTCCGCTTTCATGCAGAAGCTCGTATACGTCAGGCGTCAGATCGCCGAGATCCTCTGCGATAAAGCGCACGTCTTTAAACCAGCCGAGTATAGTGCGGACGAATTCAATCCCCGGGCCGCGGCGCCATTCTCCTGTCGCGGCGGTTTTTGCGTCGGCGGGTACGGCCCAATAGGTAGACAGCCCGCGAAAATGATCTATTCGGATTACGTCTGCAAAGCGAGACGCGGCTCCGATTCTGTCTATCCACCATTTGTAGCCGTTTGCTTTCATCGTGTCCCAGTTGTAGAGGGGATTGCCCCAGAGCTGACCGTCTTTTGAAAAATAATCCGGAGGAACGCCTGCTACGAGGGAAGGTCTGCCGTCTTTGTCCAGCAGGAATTCGTCCTGATGCGCCCAAACGTCAGCGGAATCAGAGGATACGTATATTGGAATATCGCCTATTATGCGTATGCCGAGAGAGTTCACATAAGTTTTTAGCTTAGCCCATTGTTTAAAACAGAGGAACTGTAAAAATTTGTGATATGCTATTCTGTCTGATAAAAGCTCGTTGTATTTTTCAATAGACTCATGAGTATGAGCGCGTAGATTTTTATCCTCCCAATCTGTCCATGCTTTTTCGTTAAAATGCTCCTTTGCAGCGCAGAATAATGCAAAATCATTTATCCAGCTTTGCGACGCTGCGAACTCTTCTGCTTCTTTTTTTAGAGAAGCGTCTGCGTTTTGAAAAGCATGAGAAAGAAGAATATTGCGCGATTCGGCGACAGAGAGCATATCCAGCCTGTCCTCTTTTGCGGTACGGCAAAGCCTTGCGGCTTCGCCTTTTTCCAGAAGACCTTCATCTTCGAGTATATCCATGTCTATAAAGTAAGGATTACATGCAAAAGCAGATATAGACTGATATGGTGATCCGCCTGCTCCGGCTATGCACGTTGGGAGTATCTGCCAGTAGCTCTGACCGGCCTCGTGCAGAAAATCCGCAAAGTGGTATGCTGCTTTGCCGAAAGTGCCTATGCCGTGAGGCGATGGGAGAGACGATATATGTAATAATATTCCGCTGCTTCGTTCCATGTGTGTTGCTTCCTTTTGTGAGTTTAAATTTTATTTTTCAAATTCGTCCAGGCTGGCGAATTCATAGCCGCCCTCGCGCAGTCTGTCTATCACGTCGCCGAGTATAGCCGCGTTGGTATCCGATGTGGAGTGAAGTAGGATCACGGCGCCGTTATGCATTCTGGAGCATATCTTTTCTATGCTTTCTTCATGTTTGGGCTGCTCGTCATCTACCCAGTCTTTATATGCGAAGCTCCAAAATACTGTCTTGTATCCCAGCTCCTGTGCGGTTTCAAGGACGTATTGGGAGTATTTCCCCTCCGGAGGACGAAGATATTTCGGCATATCTTCTCCTGTCAGCGCTTTGTACTCTGCGTTGAGTTCGTCCAGAGCGGCGGAAAAGTCGGCGGGGTCTGTCAGTTTTGTCAGGTCGGAGTGCTCCGCCGTGTGATTTCCGACTATATGCCCTTCGTCTTTCATGCGCACTATGAGGTTTGGAGCGCTGGTGACGAAATGCTTGGTTACGAAAAATGCGGCAGGTACATTTTTGGCCTTGAGCACATTGAGTATTTTCTCAGTGTTCCCGTTTTCATAGCCGGCGTCAAATGTAAGATATATTTTGCTGCTGCCGGGATTGCCGAGACAGTATACGTCGTAGCTGTCTATGAAAGGCGCGTCGTCCGCTACTGTAGGCTGAAGTCCGTCGTCGCGAGGCTTGAAATACCAATTGTAGCCGGCGGTTTTGTTTTGAGCCGTCGTCAGCATAGCGACGGGGGACAAAGTGAAATATACAAGGGCGGTAGCTATCGCGAATAATGCGAATACGCATCCGCCTATTGCCAGATTATGCTTCATATTCCTGCTCCTTGCTGCTGTTATAGTATAGCAATTATACGCAATTTGCAGGAAAAATATGCTAGAGCTCGCGTGTTACATCGCGCAGCCATTTTCCCGTTCTGTATCTGAATGCGCAGACTATCAGGCGCGCGGGTATGTCCAGCTTCAGCGCGATGTACGTCAGGGCGGTGGGCATGTGCAATACAAGACCGCATATCCACCCTATGGGAATGGAGAAGAACCAGAGTGTGAGTACGTCGATAAGTACCGCAAATCGAGTGTCGCCGCCTCCTCGGAAAATACCTACCATCCAGACAGAGCATACGGAATCGAGAAGCAAATATGCGGAGGTTGCGTTTAGCATTTGGCCGGCGATTTGGACAGTGGAAGCCTCGAGCGTGTACATATTTAGTATCGCAGGCTTGAGAACAAAGAGCAGTCCGCCCATTATTGCGCCTATTATGAGTACGACTATGAGCATGGTATTTGCATTGGTCTTGGCCAGCTCTTTGTTCCCGCGGCCGATTTCTTTGCCTGTCAGTACAGCCGCCGCGCCTGATATGCCAAAGAGCATTACGGAACCGATCTGCTGCATTACGTTCGCTATGCTTGCGGCAGAGACAGCTTCCTGTCCCATTCTGCCGAGCACCACGCTAATCATGAGTATACCCAGCCCCCACATGGTCTCATTCAAAGTTACGGGTATACTGTACTTGACAAAATCAGGAAAGAGCTTTCGGTTTGGGCTGAAAAGATCGCGCAGATTAAAGTTAAGCTTTTTATCTATACGCAGAATGTATATCATTATTGCAATTACGTCAAAAAGACGCGCGGCGACGGTTGCTATAGCCGCGCCTTCGACGCCTAAAGCAGGAGCGCCAAGCTTTCCGAATATGAGAACCCAGTTAAGTGCGACGTTGATAAAAAACGAAATAATGTTTATTATCAAAGTTGGACGTACAAGCTCGACGCCGCGCAGAAGAAGTATAATAGTGTTGCTCAGACCGTATGTAAAATATGTTATGCTGACTATACGCAGGTATTTAGCGCCCAGCGCTATTACGTCAGGCTCTCCGGGGACGAAGATGCTCATTATGCTCTCAGGAAAGAGCAAAACAATAGTTCCGCAGATTACGCTTGCGCAAAGCGCGATTATAAGAGCAATAGAGAAAATCGGGCTGATGGCTCGGTTTTCTTGCTTTCCGTAATACTGAGCGACGAGGACAGAGCCTCCGCTGGCAAGACCAAAGCTTATCAGAGAAAACAAAAAGAACGGTTGGTTGGCTATAGAAACGGCGGAAAGCGCGGTCTCTCCCAATCGTCCGACCATGAGGTTATCGGCCATGTTCAGTCCGAATTTTATTAAGTCCTGCAAAGCAATAGGCAATGCCAGAGCGAGCAGTGTTTTGTAAAAGTTTTTGTCGCGGGAAAATCTCATTTGCACCTCCAGATACGCTTCCAAAACGATTGTAGCACACAATTTTTTTATGAGCAAGCGGCGCATACTGTTTATGTAGCAATATTTTGTATGCGAAGAAGAATAACAAAATATTGGCGCAGGATGCTCATATCCTTGACACGCTGTTTGCGGAGATGTATTATAACCGTGAACACTTGTTGAATGACGGGGCGGCGCCCCTTATTGAAAAATAAAGCGTAATGTGTAATGAAGAATATCTCAACAGAAATTTGCTTTATGCTTTATATTGTTTAGACTACTGTAATAGTATTATTTACAATAAAAAATAAGAGGAGTCTGATATGAAGAACATCAAAATACCGATACTTTTCGCGGTTGTATTTGCTGCGATGTGTATGGCTTTGCCGGGATGCAGCTCAAATAAGAGCAGCGCGGCGGCTGAATCTTGGGAACCAAGTTTAACTGCAAGCATGGAAGTCAATTCTGCTTCGACGTCAGAAGAACCGGCAGAGTCGGCCGCTTCGGATAAGCTTGACGCGGCGGATTATATAACCGGAGGCTGGAGCGTATTAATAGATAAGCTCAATATGAAAGAGACAGAAGCTCGGCTTCTGGCGAATTCAAATGCTTATGAGATTGACGGATTCTATCTCGAGTGGTCGTCGAACAATGAATGCAGCATGATCAGCTCTGAGAAGGGGGACGTCGTCGCCGCAGGTGTAGAAGTGGGAGATTCACTGGAAGAAGCTGATAAAAAGCTCAAGGATGCAGGTTGGATTAATTTTGGCGAAGAAGGCAGCATGGGGGGCAATTACGGCATAGTCCTGGAGGATCAAGATATTATGTTGGAACTGGAGTCGGATGGAGATACTGTCCAAAGCTGGTTTATCGGCAACTGGCCGCAGGGCGATTTCGATTATGATAAACTGAGATGAGGAATGACGAGGGGCGGATATCCGTCCCTTTATTTTTGCGCTGTACAAACAAATCCTCATGTAGTAAAATAATAAAGATACGGAGGAGAAGCATGTTAGAATTCATAGAGGGCGAGGTCGCCCATATTGCGGAGAATTACGTCGTGCTGCAAACCGGCGGCATAGGCTATAAGATATTTGCAACAGTGCGCTTTCTCGCGATGGCGCAAAAAGGCAGAAGAGAGAGACTGTACACTCATATGAGCATAAGCGATACGGAAATATCGCTGTATGGTTTTGAAAATCTGAAAGAAAAGGCGATGTTTCAAAGGCTGTTGGGAGTTTCGGGAGTAGGCTCGAAATCCGCTCTGGCCGTGTTGTCTAGCATGACGATAGGAGAGATTACAAAGGCTGCGCTGGCTCAGGATACAAAGGCGTTTACACGCGCTCCGGGAATAGGCCCGAAGGCAGCGGGGCGTATAGTGCTTGAACTTAAAGATAAGGTGGACGCGGCGGACGCTGCGGGGGCGGTGTTTATGGATCAAAGCAGCGGCAACGAGGCTTCGGATGCGATAGAGGCTCTCATAGCTCTGGGTTATGACAAGAGCGACGCGGTATCTGCTGTGAGCGCAGTCGGAGAGCTGGCTGACAGTGCGGAGGAACTGACTCGGCTGGCGCTCAAGAGTCTGGCGAAGCAGTAAGGCGGTGTGAATATGAATGGAATAGAAAGCGATAACAGAATTGTGTCCGCATTTGCACAGCTCGAAGATACAGACGCGAATCTCAGGCCAAAGGCTTTGGACGACTATATAGGCCAGAGCAAGGTAAAAGAGAAAATGGCGATTTTTATCGAAGCGGCTCAGAAACGAAAGGATACGCTGGATCACGTTCTTCTGTATGGACCGCCCGGCTTGGGCAAGACGACTCTGGCGTATATTATAGCGCATGAGCTGGGCGTGAACATACGAATTACGTCAGGCCCTGCGATAGAGCGGCCGGGAGATCTCGCGGCGCTGCTGACTAATCTCTCGGAAGGCGACGTGCTGTTTATTGATGAGATACACAGATTGAACGCGAGTGTGGAAGAGGTGCTTTACCCCGCTATGGAGGATTTCGCGCTGGATATAATAATAGGCAAAGGCCCGAGCGCTCGCTCGCTTAGGATAGACCTGCCGCATTTTACACTTGTAGGCGCTACAACAAGAGCGGGAAGTCTTACGTCTCCTCTGCGCGACAGATTCGGAGTTATAAACAGACTGGAGCTGTATACTCATGAGGAACTGTGCGAGATAGTAACGCGCTCGGCGGCGATATTGGGAGTCCCCATCGTGGAGGACGGAGCCTTGGAGATAGCTCGGCGTTCGCGCGGGACTCCTCGCATAGCGAACAGGCTGCTGCGCCGCGTCCGAGATTTCGCAGAGATAAAGGCAGATGGCGTAATAACGGAAGGTGTGGCGAAGGAAGCAGAGGAATTTGCCCGCTTTATGGCTGTTCAGGGAGCAGAACAGTGCGGTTACTGCAGTCCGGGATTCATTATGAATGTGCTTGCCATGGCAAGGGAACTGAAGAATCCAACGGAACAGGAGATTAAAGAATATCTTGCCGGAAATCTTTGCCGGTGTACGGGCTATGAGGGTCAGTATCGGGCAATTCGCAATTATCTGGGAGCAACCCGGGCAAATTATCAATTATTTGAAAAAGGGGAGGTCATTGAGGGTGTCCGATAAAAAATCTTACATTAATCAGAGAATTGTAAAAAAAGATGCGATGGCCTTGATGGCCGGAAAGCCTTTGTTTACCGATGATCTGACGACAAAGGATTATTTGATCGTCAAAGCGCTTCGAAGTCCCCATGCCTTTGCAAAGATTGTATCCATTGATACGTCGAAGGCAAAGCTTGTTCCGGGAATCGAGTGTGTTCTGACCCATGAGGATGTGCCCCACATCCGGTTTACGGAGGCAGGACAGACCTATCCGGAAGCCAGTCCTTATGACCGGTATATTCTGGAAGATATGGTCCGGTATGTGGGCGATGAAGTGGCTCTGGTGGCAGGAACAACAGAAAAAGCGGTGAATAAAGCATTAAAATTAATCAAGGTGGAGTATGAAATTCTGACGCCGGTGCTGGATTTCAGAAATGCAAAGGATCACCCGGTGCTTGTTCATCCGGAGGAAGACTGGGTTTCCATGATGCCTGTCGGTGCGGATAACCGGCGCAATCTCTGTGCTACGGACGGTTATACGGATGGAGACGTGGAGGCTGTGCTGGCAGATTGTGCTTATGTGGTGGAGGGGACTTATCATACTTTGGCAAATAATCAGGCGATGATGGAGCCTTTTGTGACGAGTACCGCCCTGGATGCTTACGGCCGTCTGGTGGTGACCAGTGCGACCCAGATTCCGTTTCATGTCCGTCGAATTGTTGCCCGGGCCCTTGGAATATCAAAAGCCCGGGTCCGTGTGATTAAACCGCGGATCGGCGGCGGCTTCGGAGCCAAGCAGACGGCGGTTTCAGAGGTTTATCCGGCGATCGTCACCTGGCTGACAGGAAAGCCGTGTAAGATGATCTTCACCCGAAGAGAGGTGATGATTGCTTCTACATCCCGCCATGAAATGGAAGTGACTGTTCGGATCGGCGCGGATAAAAACGGCCGGCTGCAGGCGATTGATTTATATACGCTGTCGAATACGGGCGCCTATGGGGAGCATGGACCGACAACGGTCGGACTTTCGGGCCATAAATCCATATCTCTGTACGGACCGCTGAAAGCCAGTCGTTTTACGGCAGATGTGGTCTACACAAATACCATGTCGGCAGGGGCCTACCGGGGATACGGGGCTACCCAGGGGATTTTTGCTCTGGAATCGGCGATGGATGAGCTGGCGGTCAAAATGGATATGGACCCGATGAAGCTGCGGGAAATAAATATCATACCGGAAAATGTGCCAGTAGCTTCTTATTATGGAGAAACCTTTAAATCGGTCGGACTTCATCGGTGCCTGAAAAAGGCGAAAGAGATGATCGGTTGGGACGAAAAATATCCGGTAAGGGATATGGGCAATGGAAAAGTCCGGGCCGTCGGCGGAGCTCTGGCTATGCAGGGTTCGGGAATTTCCGGTGTGGACCAGGCGGCAGTGGAAATCCGTCTCGGAGATGAAGGAACTTATAATCTGCTCATCGGCGCTACGGATATGGGAACAGGCTGCGATACCATACTGGCCCAGATGGCGGCCGAATGTCTGGAATGCGACCTAGATAAGATATCGGTTCACGGCGTGGATACGGATGTTTCACCTTACGATACGGGATCCTATGCCTCCAGTACGACCTATGTGACCGGCGGCGCCGTCATCAAAACCTGTGAGACGCTGAAAAAGAAAATGACAGCTCTGGCTGCTGAAAAGATGGATTGTCCGGTGGAACATGTAGAATTTGACGGCACACGGTTTTATTCGATGGAAGACGAAAAAGAGATATCCCTGTCCGATCTGGCCGACGCCAGTCATTTTAACCGCAACGATGTTATGAGCGCATCGGAAAGTTTTACTTCGCCGGTGTCACCGCCACCGTTTATGGCCGGAATCGTCGAGATTGAGCTGGATAAAGAGACTGGTCAGGTGGAAATCATCGATTATGCGGCGGCTGTGGACTGTGGAACGCCGATCAATCGGAATCTGGCCAGGGTTCAGACGGAAGGCGGTATCGTTCAGGGAATCGGTATGGCGCTTTTTGAAAATATACAGTACAGAGACGACGGGATGATGATGAATAACTCCTTCATGCAGTATAAGATTCCAACGCGGATCGATATGGGGAAAATTCATGTGGAATTTGAAAGTAAGGATATCGGAGTCTATACAACTGTAGACAGTGCAGCTGAGATCCAGGATTGTCATAATCCATATGATTCATTTGCACTGCATAAAGCAGCTTTGATCGCCTGTGGAATTATCCCGGTCAGGGAAGAAGCAGATCTTCAGGAGATTTTAAAGCGGATGGGAGGAGGAATCTATCTTTCTACCCAGGTTTATGGAGTACCGAAAGGATCAGGACTTGGAACAAGCAGTATCTTATCAGGAGCGTGCGTAAAGGGAATCTTTGAATTTCTTGGTCAGGAGCGTACAGATGCAGAGATCTATGATGTTGTCCTT
>ERZ825896.3699-NODE-3699-length-12610-cov-4.171167_pt1 | contig 12610 bp, 8 predicted proteins | sample MGYA00519858_ERZ825896 | MGnify/ENA primary metagenome ERZ825896 (study PRJEB31778, sample SAMEA3449214) | human gut metagenome | biome: human gut; feature: human-associated habitat; material: faeces | place: United Kingdom | collected 2010/2012 ... | reverse complement strand
GATCGTGCATTGGTGCAGGAAGCCATTCATCTGATGGATGATGTACTTTTTCAGAAGAAAGACAATATTGCCCTGATTGAGTGTGTGCTGAAAAAAGAGGATGCTCTTTTCGATAATAAAGAAGCCATGAGCAACGGCATTGAAAACTTCTTCAAGACCCAGGTAACAGTATTCGACCAGGCAGTGCAGTTTGAAAAATCTCTGCACGACGATCTTGATCGAATTGCAGAAAATGAGGAAGCACATAAGGCACTGAATACCATTCGTTTGATTACGATGGTTCAGACCGGAAGCAAGTTTAACTATAACCGGATTCGTGAACTGAATCCGTTGATGGATACGGTTCGTACCGCCCATGACAAGATGCTGGAAGAAAAACGTGCCGAGGTTCTGGAAACGGTCCGTCAGTGTATGGAAGCAACCCACACTGCCGCAAACGGCGATTCCAAAGCATCCCATCTGATTGAAAAATCAGACAAATATTTCAGTCAGTGTAAGGAGAAAATCGCAGAATTAAAGAGCCTTGCTCTTTTGGATGCTATGTTTCTGCCGATGTGTCAGTACAAGGATGATACAGTCGGTAATATTGAATCCGTTCTGGCTCCGCCTGCACCGAAGCCACAGATTCAGCCGACTCAGACAGGAAAAGAAACTGCTCCTGCAAAGAAAAAGGTAGTCCGTGCTTATAACCGTCAGGTCGTGTTCCAGGCAAAGACGTTACAGACGGATGCGGATATTGATGATTATGTAGAGAAGATTCGTTCTCAGCTGAAACAGTTGCTGAAGAATTGCGACGAGATCAAGCTGAACTAAGGAGACAAGGGGGAAAATAATGGATTCTCAGGAGAAGGAAGAGAATGTAAAAGATGATTTAGAAGGGAAACATTTGAAAATAACAGTTCCTTTTGAAAATCAATCTGTATATCAACAATTGCAGAATGGTATTACTCCAATACTGAGAAATATAGATTCAATAAAGTACATACAAGAAAATTCAAAAATAATTGCTAATGCAATGCGACCAATGTTACAAGCACAGGCTAGTATAAAGGAGATGCTAGAAAAAAGTAGCCAATCATCGGCTGTATCAATAGCGACTTTAATTCAGAATCAAACGAAGAAAATAGCAGATGCGCTGAAAGAATTATATTCTACATATAGTGTTGTTAGTGAATTTTCTAACTCTGTCCATAGAATGATTTCGGATATTGCTGAAGTAGTTCAGCAAATAAAAATTCCGTCAATTTCAGAGGAAAGAAAGCAGGAACTTATTGAGAGATATCAGATATGGGGAAGCTATGGATGGACAATAAATCCGTGTAGAAACATAAATGTATTTAATGATTATGTACCTGCTGATAAAAAAAAAGCTGATTCCATTGCGTTAAAATGGTGTTCTGATCAAAATATGGAATATATTTTTGAAATTACAGAAAAAAACAAACGAGTAAAAAAGATAGACTTCAGCGAGGCGATATTTGATTATAAGCAAAAGCAGTATAAGTCATGTGCACTTGTTTTGTTTTCACTAATTGATGCGATATTAATCAAATTGCAAAAGCCGTCATCATTAAAGGGTAGAAGACGTAAAGTTGGACTTAATGCAGTGAATGAAGCTAGAAAGCGAACAAAAGATGATTTAAATACAGAATTATTATTTACAGTAATGTTTTACATGAACCTTTTTGCTTGTCTCGAGAAAGTTTTTGAAGGTGGAAAGGACTTTAAAACACAGCCAGCCGTTATAAATAGAAATTTTTTAGATCATGGAATGCTTAGAAGGAAAGTTACAAGAAAAGATTGTGTTCAGTTGTTTTTACTTTATTACAATATGCTTGAACTTTTAGATATGATTCATAAGTGAGGTGATTATTATGGATAAAAATGCAATTAAGAAATTTGCAGTATGGGCAAGAACAGAATTAATCATTCGTGTTTCTCAAAAATGTGAGGAATATGGTATTAAAGAAGATAGTATTGTCGATGCATCATCTGATAGTATTAATGGCAAAGTTTTAAGCAAAATTGAGAAAGAACAGCGAATTGCTTGCATTGCTCAGATTGATGAGAAAGGATATAAGCAGGTTATAGAGGAGGTTGCTTACACTTGGTTTAACCGCTTTTCTGCTCTTCGCTTTATGGAAGTCAATGGCTATCTTCCTTCTCGCGTTCGTGTATTTACGGATATGGAAAATAATTTTAAACCGCAGATCCTTACCGAAGCCATTCACTTAAATTTGGATGGTTTGGATAAGGAGAAGGTCTTTAAATTAAAAGAAGAAGAAAAGACAGAAGAGTTGTATAAATATTTGTTGATCGTTCAGTGTAATGCATTAAATAAGATTTTGCCAGGAATGTTCCAGAAAATCAGCGATTACACCGAACTTCTTCTGCCAGATAATTTGTTAAGAGATGGCAGTGTAATTCAACAGATGATCGAGCTGATTCCAGAGGATGACTGGAAAGATGCAGTGCAAATTATCGGTTGGCTGTATCAATATTACAATAGCCAGAAAAAAGACGATGTTTTTGCAGCATTAAAGAAAAATGTAAAGATCACAAAAGAGAATATCCCTGCGGCAACTCAGCTGTTTACACCAGATTGGATTGTGCGCTATATGGTAGAAAATAGTTTGGGTCGTTTGTGGGTAGAAGGACATCCAGAAACTAAAGATCAGCTTCTGCCAACAGAAGAAGAACAGTTAGCCTATGTAGCAGGAAACCGTGATCCAGAAGATACCAAATGGCACTACTATCTAGAAGAGGCAAAGCAAGAGCCAGAAGTGCAGGCACAGCTTGCAGAAATTCGCAAAGAATATGCCATGCTGACACCAGAACAGTTAAAAGTAATTGACCCATGCTGTGGATCAGGCCATATTCTTGCCTATATGTTTGATGTTCTGATGCAGATTTATTCATCCTACGGCTATACTACCCGTGAAGCAGTGGAAAGTATTATAGAGAATAATATTTACGGTTTGGATATTGATGATCGTGCGGCACAGCTTGCATATTTTGCAGTAATGATGAAGGCAAGGCAGTATGACCATCGTTTCTTTAGCCGAAAAGATGAGGATGGGAATCTGAAAGTACCACAACCACATGTACATGAAATTGTGGAGAGTGGACATACAGATAAAGACGGAACCAAGAAAAAGAATTACGATATACATGCACTTGAGTATTTTTGTAATGGTGATGACAAGTTGAAAAACGCCATGGATACGATTATCAGCGAACTGCATGATGCGAAAGAGTATGGTTCTATCTTAACGGTAACACAGCAGAATTGGCCGGTTCTGTATAATCGCTTTGCAGAGATTGAAGAAGATGTTTCCTTTTATATGTTTAAAGACTCGCTTGACAATGAACTATTACGGTTGGTACAAGTGGCAGAGGCACTGGCACAGAAGTATGATGTGGTTGTGACGAATCCACCGTATATGGGTGGATCTGGTATGAGTGCGAAGTTGTCAAATTTCGTAAAGAAAAATTTTCCAGATAGCAAGAGTGATTTGTTTGCTGTGTTTATCGAAAAATGTGGGCAGATGGCAAAGAAAAATGGCTATCAGGCAATGATTACACAGCATGCTTGGATGTTCCTTTCTAGTTTTGAAAAACTAAGAGTCAAGTTGCTGAATATGGATATTGTCAATATGGCTCATCTTGGCGCAAGAGCATTTGAAGAAATTGGTGGAGAGGTAGTGCAGACGACTTCATTTGTTATTCGTAAGAGCCATATCGTAGATTATAAAGGAGAATACTGCCGTTTAATCGAGCCAACTACGCAACAGGGGAAAGCGGACATGTTCCTTATCGGTAAGAACCGATATGAGTCTGATCAGTCAGATTTCTCGAAAATTCCGGGAAGTCCGATGGCGTATTGGATTTCTAAAAAGCTAATATCAAATTTTACTGCTACTAGTTCCGTTGGTAAGGTTGCAAAAGGTAAAGTTGGTCTTCAAACAGGTAGTAACGATGTTTTTCTTCGGTTCTGGTTTGAATTGCAATTTCAGCAAATTACATTCACGGCAGATAAAACATTTAAATGGTATCCATATAATAAAGGTGGTGGATTTAGACGGTGGTATGGTAATAGCGAATATGTGCTCAATTGGAATGCTGATGGATATGAAATCAAAGCTTATAAGGGTGCGTATCCAAGAAATACTCAATATTATTTTCGAGAAGGTCTGACGTGGTCAGATGTTGCAACTGGGCTAATTAGTATGAGAAGGATGCCAACTGGATATGCATTTGACACATGTGCTCCATGCTTGTTTGCATCAAATCCTAAAACAGAAATAGTGCTTCTAGCTTTGTTTAACTCGAAGGTTGCACAAAAATACATGGATTTAATGTCACCAACAATGCACTATACTTGTGGTACATTAGTGAGTGTTCCTTTTATAGAACCGAAGTTTGACTATTCAGGTAAGGTGCAAGAGTGTATTTCTATTTCAAAAATTGACTGGGACTCCTTTGAAACATCATGGGACTTTCAACGTCATCCGTTACTTCAGTGTGCTACATTTAGTCCACAGATGATTGCTCAAGAAGAGGCAAATGGCTATCCTGTATTGAATAATATGGCTGAAGCATATCGACATTGGGAACAGGAGAGTGAAGAACGCTTCAATCAGCTGAAATCCAACGAGGAGGAATTAAACCGTATCTTCATTGATATTTATGGCTTGCAAGACGAGCTGACACCAGAGGTTGAAGATAAGGATGTAACCGTCCGTAAGGCAGATCTTGGTAGAGATATTCGCTCTTTCATTTCTTATGCAGTGGGTTGTATGTTTGGTCGCTATTCTTTGGATGTGGATGGTCTGGCCTATGCAGGTGGTGAGTACAGTGAACAGTGGGTAGCGATCAGTGGTCAGTATTATAAGAGAGAGATGGTGGAATATTATGTCAGTAAAGAGTTATCAAGAGCTTTTGGTATGGCAGAAATCTATGTTGGCAGTGGAGGAAACATATCGATTGGTGAAAATGCTTCCGAAAGAGGAGTTATATGCCTTATCGGACCAGATGCGGAGAGCAGCAGTGTCGATCCCGTCAAATATCGCAGAGGGACAAGCAAGAAACTCTACGAAGGAATTTGTACAATTTCTCTCGATTGCAAGAGGCTCGACAGCGGAATTGGAAACACAGTTTATGATTTGTGTTCACCTGAAATACTTACAGCAGTCTCAAACGGAAACAGTAATGGGCTTGTTGAAAGAGGTTGGAATGATGCTGAACGGATTGATTGGCAGGCTGTTTACTGTTCACTGACCGCTGGCCACTATGCTCCAGATAAGGACAACATCATTCCGATTTGCGACGATGAATATTTTGAGGATGATATTGTTAATCGCTTTGTGGAGTTTGTAAAGACGGTTTACGGTGCAGCTACATTGGATGAAAACTTGAAATTTATTGCAGATGCATTGGGCGGTAAGGGGCAGCCAAAGGATGTTATTCGAAATTATTTCTTAAATGATTTCTATACCGATCATTGTAAGATTTACCAGAAGCGCCCGATTTACTGGCTGTTTGACAGCGGCAAAAAGAACGGTTTCAAGGTGCTGATCTATATGCACCGCTATCAGCCGGACACCATTGCCCGTATCCGTACCGATTATGTGCATGAACAGCAGGCTCGCTATCGTACCGCCATTGCCGATCTGGAACAGCGGATTGCCAATGCTTCCACCGGCGAGCGTGTGAAGCTGAACAAAAAGCTGACCACCTTGCAGGCACAGGATGCGGAAATCCGTACCTACGAGGAAAAGATTCACCACCTTGCAGACCAGATGATCCCGCTTGATCTGGATGATGGCGTGAAGAAAAATTATGCAATTTTCCAGGATGTTTTGGCTAAAATAAAGTAAAGGAGGGCTTGCGTATGATGGCAGATGAGAAGATTAAAAATTCCAATGAACTTGAATTTGCCGTATTTTGCATTGAAAATGTTGCGGCAAAGTTGGGTGTGGATGCAGAACGTGTCTATCAGGCATTTACCGAAAAGAGCGATATTCTGAATGGTTATATCGTGCCGGAATATGAAGTGCTGCACACTCAGAGCAGGGAATATATCGTAGCTGACCTCCTTGATGTGATGAAGGAAAGGGGGGGGGAAAATCACGCCACTCAATGAAAATATTCAAAGCAAAAAATCATCTGCCATGACAGCAAATCCGATTTTACTTCAGAAAAAATATAGCCGTGTCATCGAGTGTTTTGCAAAACAACAAGGACTTTCACTGGATGCAGCATTGGATTTTTTCTACCATTCCGAAGTCTATCAGTTGATACGGGACGGTGTATCAGATATGCACTGCATGAGCGACGCATATTTGGTGGATGAACTGGAACAGGAATATAATCAGAATATGGAATAATGTCTTGCTAATAAATTTTGGACTCGGTGAGTCCAAAATTTATTAAAAGTTTCCCTTTGAGTAGAGGTGGTCAACAACCTAAATTTACTCAAAGGGGATTTTTTTTGTAAAGGCGAAAACGCCAACTGAATTATAATATTTTTTATGGAAAATAGTTGCATAAAAAATATAACAATGGTATACTAATATCAGAAGGAAGATAAGACCAATGGTTTGGAGGAATGAGACATGATTGTAGAGGTGAGAGCGAAAAACTGCTATGCATTTGAGAATGCCATTACATTTTCAATGAAAGCGGACATGAGAAATAAAAAATTTGGAGCAAATGTTCATAAAGAGAACAATTTTAATGTGCTGAAAACAGTAGGAATATATGGCCCAAATAATGCTGGAAAAACTTGCTTGATTAAGTGCATTAAGGTGATTAAGAATGTACTTTTAAATAAAAAAAATGGTGTGATGCCTAATATATTTGCGGACAGTCCTATCTGTGAGTTGGGTGTTACATTTTTATCATCTGGAAGAAAATTTTCTTATGATTTTAAGTATGATGCAGAAAAAGAAGAATATATATATGAATCTTTTTCTGAGATACTGAAAGATCAATACGGCAACGAAAAAGAGGTTTGCTGGCTGAAAAAGAATTCAGCTAGTGAAATATATGAATGCCTTGACGAGACTGTACAGGCTATGATTCCAGTTATATCAAAAAATAATTTGCTGTGCTATTTGATTGATACAAGCAAGTTTGAGTATATGAACGAGATGAAGAAAATTCTTGTTGGGTTTGCAGAGAAAATTGATATCATCAACATGAATAATATCCCTATGAGACATACGATTGAGCTCATGAAGAATAAGGATCAATTACAGCAGAAGGTTGTCGATTTTATCAAAAATGCAGACTTGTATATGGATAACTTCGAGTATGTGGACATTGATAAGATGCAGCTCAAAAAAGGGGAAGGTGACGAAAAGCCAGACGAAAAGGTACTAGATATTCCAGAAAATATTATGGATCAGATTCGCCTTGTTTCAACGTATAAAGGAGTCCATGTGCCAAGTATGATGTTTGATTCCACAGGAACAAAAAAAATTGCTGCTATTGCTAGTTATGTGATCGAAGCACTTGAACAAGGCAGAATTCTCGTTGTGGATGAGCTAGATAGCAGTATTCATTTCAAACTGACCAGGGCAATTGTGGCGATGTTTAACAATGAACTGAATACAGGCGCGCAGATGATATTTACCGTTCATGACATCAATCTTATGGATTGCAAGAGAATGTTTCGAAAGGAACAGATTTGGTTTGTTCATAAAGATGAAGAAGGTGTATACGTCTATTCACTTGCCGATTTCACAGCGCAGCAGGGTGTGAGAGATACGACAGACGTTATGGAAAAATATAGGAGGGGAGCCCTTGGCGCATTGCCGGATCCAGAACTAATCAATTCATTGTTGAGTATCAAAGGTGAAGTGAAGGGGGATAGTGATGGTGCCGATGCCGAATAAGATGCCTAAGTTTTTTGATAAGCATAAAATCTGTATTATGTGCGAAGGCAATGAGGAATATCAGTATCTTAAACGCTTGAAAGATTTGAAAGTCTGGAATGAACAATATGATATTTCATTAGTCAATGCTGGTGGCAATGGAAATATTCCAGCCAGGTATCAAGACCGATATCAAAATGGAGCAGATGAACTTGTGCTTGTATTTTGTGATACGGAAAAGAAACCGCATGAGCAGTACGAAGATATCAAACGAAAAATTAACGAATTCCATGGTGTAGATAATGCTGCAAAAGAAGTGATTATATTTGGTAATCCCTGTACAATGCAGATTATATCGAAACACTGGACAGATGAAAATCTGAAATCACCTGCGAAACCGGTAAATGCTCCATTAATAAAGAAATATACTGATGTGGAGAATTACAAAGGAAGGGCGGACCAAATTGAAGAGATTATGAAACATGTTAATAAAGAGAATTATGTGGAAATGTCTCGACGAGTGGAAAGTTTGGAATTGCAGGATTTTATAACTGGAAGTAGCAATTTTGGAAAGTTCATAAAGTTGTTTGAGAGTGTTGACAGTGGGTGGATTGAAGAAATTAACAAACATATAGAGTAAATAGGGAGGAAAGTATGAGTGATGAAATTAATATGACAATTTCTATTCCTTCGGATGATAATGCATCGGTTACGGCAACTGCCAATATTGGAGCAGATGCAAGTGAACTGGAAAAATTGATTGCCGCAGTGCGAGATAAAATAGGTACAATTGCATCAGATGAAGATAAGGAAGCGGCATCTGAAAGTCTAGAAGTCATAGAAGCAGAAGTTGTATCAGAAAAACCGAAGAAATCTATGATAAAAACGGCAATAGCTACGTTACAGGCTATAAAAGGAACAGTTGAATTTGGATCAGCAGCAGCGGCTTTGATACAGTTTATTGGACCAATGTTACCGTGATAAGATTGACGTTGCAAAAGTCAAAGCCTTTGAAAAAATAAAGTGAGAGGGAAATAGATATATGGATTGTAAAGAAGATGTTTTGGACAGAGCAAGCTTTGTGAAGCAAATAATCGATTTGACAATGATAGTTTCTGAAAATCGAAAAAACTGTTGTTTTGCCATTGAGGGAGAATGGGGAAGCGGCAAAAGTTTTGTACTGGAAAAGATACAGGAGGATCTTGATAAAGAAAAAGCAGAGGGGAGAGACCGTTTTTTTACTGTTCGATATGATTGCTGGGAATATGATTACTATGAAGAACCTGTAGTGGCAATTATTTCGGTTTTAAAAGACGTATTAGATTCTTATTTGAATTTAATACCAGAAGGGGCTAAGAGCTTTTTGCTAGATACGGCTAAAAATATGATAACAAAAGCTGGTGTCGGTATATTGAAATCGAAACTAGGAGTGGATATAGGGGAATGCATAGGAGAATCTAAAAATGACGCAGAATTATATGATCAATATTTTGGCTTTAGAGAGGCAATTGAAACGGTAAGAAATGGAATTGAAGAAATAGCAAAGGATCAAACAGTAGTCATTGTAGTGGATGAACTGGATAGATGCCTACCTACATATGCAATTAAAGTTTTAGAGCGCATTCACCATATTTTTAATGAATTGGAAAATGTGGTGGTTATCATTGCAATGGAGAAAAAACAGATTGAAAATTCATTGCATCAAATTTATGGTGAGGAGATGGATGCCAATCGATATTTGAAAAAAATAATTTCATTTAGCGTAAAACTTGACAACGGTTCTGCTAGAAACTTTATTGCAAAGTATCCTAGTTTTATGGATATGTTTGACATTCAAGAAAATGATGAAATGGAATCGTTTTTGAGGACAATTACTTCAGGTTTGGATATCCGTACACAAGAAAAGATTTTCGAAAAAGCAGAGAGTATGCATAGGTTAGTTGCAACATCAGAAAAAATGAATAGCGAAATTTTGGCTTTTGAGATACTAACCTTGTGTATTAAAGAAAAAATGAAGATAGTAGATATAGAATGGGTGTCTGAGGGGGAGGATTATCCTGATATTGAGAGAATGGTGGGTTTAAAATATTTTCAAAGCATACGAGCATATGCCGAAAATATTAGAAAACATTCGCCAATAACTGGAAATGGCAGGTGTTTTTGTAAAAGCTCTAACTTTATAGAAATGCTTATTTTCATAATAGCTGGGTTAACAAATGAATACGAGTATGGCTATTGCGGAGCATATTATTGTAATGATGAAAAAATAGAAGAGGAAATAAATTTTGCAAAAAAGATGTACAACCTACTGACGATTTAAATTCTCAGTTATAAATAAAGAGACCCTGTAATTCAAGCACCTGCAAGCAGACACCATCACGGAGCCTCATATGGCTAGGATACAGGCACCGAAGCATCTGTAAACAAACACCGCGATGCACCATAAACCTGCATCTAATTATAAAATGTAAAACATATTTGTCAATAAAAAAGTTCTTGATAACACAAGAGGAGGAAAACAACTACGCATGGACACCGATAAAGTAGTACAAGATTTGAACCGGCGTTTTGCAGCACCACTGCCGGAATTTTATAAGCGTCGTATCATCTTCTGGTACGATGAAGATAAAGAATTTGAGGACAAGCTGGACGAAGTAGTTTTGGAAAACGCAAAAGTGATTGCATTGACCGGAAACAATTCGTTTTCTGTGAAAAAACTGCTTACTGTGGATGATTTGACCACGAATTATCTGGTTTACAGTCCGTATGTCTATAATCGCCCGGATGACAACTGGCTTCTGGATGTGGAGCTTTATAGTGAGGAGTTCCGAGCAGACCTGATTTCTATTTGGATGGATGAGATGGGGCTTGCATCGAATCAGGCCATGCGCAAGCAGGTCAAGAATTACCGAGCTTATTTCAATGCAAAAGATCGTCGCTTGAAAGTCAGCACACAAAATAAAGTTCCGGCAACGCCTGCACAGCTGCACATGGCTGTCATGGCGGCAATTTGTGGATTGAAAGACGCACAGCCGAATATGATTCTCCGTAGTGTGTTCCGGGCAGGACTGGACTTGAATCATAATGCGGTTTATCAGGATTTTGTAAAATATCATGCAGATGGTGCATTCTGGGCGATGGTTCGCCAGGGCTGCGGATTTGCAGAGGAAGAACCAGATCTTGGACGGATGGCAATCCATTTGCTGCTGACTGCTTCCACCCGTACCATGCGGCAGGAGTATCTTGCAGGACTGGATAGCTTAATTTCTATACCGCACCAGGCATATTGCTACGATTTTATTTCTGAATGGCTTCACAGTGAAGACAAGCAGCAATTGTATGATGTAGCACGTTATGTTGAGGATGAAGCCCGTCTGCATCAGCGATTTGAAAAGCTTACTGTGGATGATTTGGTGGGAACGGAATGCTTCCCATGTATCAATGAAGTGATTCTGACAAAACTGATGACAGAGATAAGCGACCATATCATTGATGTGGATACGATTACTTCAACCGTTGAAAAGCGAAGAACTTGTGCATGGTATGAGCCGTTTGAAAATTTCTATGACGGTATTTTGCAAGTGGCAAATATGCAAAGCTTCTTTAAGGAACATTCTGCTGGATTTCATACCGCAGAAGCAAAAGGCATCTGGAAAGAATATACGGAAAGCTACTATCAGATGGATACCTATTACCGTTTGTTCCACATGAGCTTCCAAAAGAGTCTGGAGAATTCCAACATTATGTTGGATGATCTGTTCAAACACGTTGTTGATAAGGTGGAAGGACTTTATACCCATTGGTTCTTAGGCGAGTTGGGTAATAACTGGTCAGATGTGTGTGCAGATGAACTGGCAACCTACGGTAAGGTTTTGGAAGTACCGCAGCAGGAAGAATTTTATCGTTCCCGTATTAAGACTTCTGACACCAAGGTATTCGTGATTATTTCGGATGCCATGCGTTATGAAGTGGCGGCTGCTATGGCAGACCAGCTGCAGAGAGAAACACAGAGTAAGGTTTCTATCAGTAGTATGCAGAGCATATTCCCATCTATAACAAAGTTTGGTATGGCAGCATTATTGCCACATAAAGAATTGACAGTAGAAGTTCGCAACGATGTTTTGACGGTTTTGGCAGATGGTCAGTCTACGGCAAGCACTTATCGGGATAAAGTTCTGAAAGCAGAAGATCCGGCAAGCGTTGCTTTGAAATACAATGATATCATTGCCATGAAGCGAGCAGAGCGAAGTGCTTTGGTGAAAGGTATGGACGTTGTGTATATTTATCATGATACCATTGATGAAGCCAGCCATACTTCAGATACTGCTGTTTTTTCTGCATGTGATAAGGCGATTTCAGAATTAAAGAATCTAGTGCGTATTATTGTAAATGAATTTGGCGGCACGAATATTTTGATTACGGCTGACCATGGATTCCTTTATACATACAGTCCGCTGACCGAGGATGATAAGGCCGACAAGTCCAGCTTTAACGGTATGGATGTGGAATATGGCAGACGTTATGCAATCATGCAGAAAGGTGCACAGCCGAACTACCTGTTGCCTGTGAAGTTCCTAGGCGGCAATACGGAATTTGATGGATTTGCACCGAGAGAAAGTATCCGCATCAAGATGAATGGCGGCGGTATGAACTTTGTGCATGGCGGTATCAGTTTGCAGGAAGTGGTTGTTCCAGTGATTGAGTACCATTATCTGCGCAATGATTCTATG
>ERZ825896.3698-NODE-3698-length-12613-cov-3.904125_pt1 | contig 12613 bp, 9 predicted proteins | sample MGYA00519858_ERZ825896 | MGnify/ENA primary metagenome ERZ825896 (study PRJEB31778, sample SAMEA3449214) | human gut metagenome | biome: human gut; feature: human-associated habitat; material: faeces | place: United Kingdom | collected 2010/2012 ... | reverse complement strand
ACAGCCCTCATCCGGAAGTGTTCATCACGCTGACGCACTACTGGCAGTCGCGCCACAACGAGTACTGCTATCCGTCGGCTCAGTTGCTCGAGCTGCTCGTGGACTACACGCAGGCCGAGGGCGATTTCAAATGGGGCGTCGCTCATCACCCCTACCCCCAGTCGTTGTTCGAGCCCAAATCGTGGCTTGACGATCAGGCAACGTTCGATTACGACACGCCTCAGATTACGTTCAAGAATCTGGAGGTGCTCGACGCATGGATCAAGCAGCCCCGCGCGCTGTATCAGGGCAAGATCAAGAGAACGGTTTTCCTTTCCGAGCAGAATCCCAACTCGAAGGACTACTCCGAGGAGGCTCTCAGGGAGCAGGCCGCCGGTATGGCCTACGCGATGAAGAAGCTCGAGGCGTGCGACGGAATCGATGCTTACCAGATGCACGGCTGGTTCGACCAGCGGGCCGAGGGCGGCCTGCGGATCGGCGTGCGGCGCTTCATGGACGACGAGACCGATCCGGGCGGACGCAAGCCGGCATGGTTCGTATTTCAGGCTTTCGGGACGGATCGAGAGGACGAAGTATTCGAGTTCGCCAAGGACATTATCGGCATCGACGATTGGGATCAGGTGATCTACAAGGCGCCTATTCCGATGAGGCCCGAACTGAACGATTAAACCGAACTTTTGATAGAGATGAGTAGGTCGAATTTTTTGAAAATAGGCATATTGTCGGTCGCTTGCAGCTTGGGGTCGCTTGCTTTGCGGGCGGCTTCTCCCGAGCCACTTTCGACGCCGGCGAAGGATCTTCGGTCCGATACGTGGACGGCGACCGACGCGCTGGGCCGCGCGTTGCCCGGCTTCGACGAGTGCGGACCGCGCAAGGGGAACCGGGTGGTCGGCATGTTCTATTTCGTTACGCACAATAACAACGGCGCCAAGCAGGGGCCGTTCGACGTGACGAAGATTCTGGCGGCCGATCCGGAGCATCCGAAATGGGGAGGCGGCACGCACTATTGGGGCGAGCCCGAGGCCGGCTACTATATTATGAAGGACGAGTGGATCATTCGACGTCATGCGCGCCAGTTGTGCGATGCGGGCGTCGATCTGATCGTGCTGGACAATACGAACGACCATATTTACGAGGACGTGTTCTGTTTTATCGCCGACGTGTTCCGACGGATGCGCGCCGAAGGCGAGCCGACGCCGCAGATCGCGTGTCTGGCCAGTCAGAAATCGGTCGAATTGCTCTGGGACAAAATTTACAGCCGGGGCCTTTACGCCGACTTGTGGTTCCGATGGAAAGGCAGGCCGCTGCTGTTGTTCGGGCAGCATGTCACAGGGAATCGCCAGCAAGTGAACGACGTGCGTTTCCCGAAAGCGATTACCGATTTCTTCACTATTCGCCAAAGCTGGGCTTGGACGACGCTCCGCTGGTACGACGACGGTCACGACGAATGGCCTTGGGTCGACCATTATCCTCAGTCGGTCGGCTGGAGCGAGTCGCCCGACCGGGCCGAATACGTACCTGTGGCCGTAGCCGAGCATCCGCTGTCGAACATCGGCCGCAGTTTCCATGACGGCGTGCAGCCCGAAACCGACCGTTACGACGTGACGCCCGATACCGACAAGGGACTCTATTTCGCCGAGCAGTGGAGCCGGGCTTTGGAAGTCGATCCCGAGTTCGTTTTCGTGACGGGCTGGAACGAGTGGACGGCCGGCCAGATGACCCGCCGTCATGAAGACTACGACGAGGAAATGCGTCAATGGGACTTCTTTCCGGGGGCGAACTGCGGCAAGGGGGGACGGAAGATCGAAATGGGCGAATCCTATTTCATCGACCAGTACAATCAGGAGTACAGCCGCGACATCGAGCCGATGAAAGGCGGTCACGGCGACAATTACTACTATCAGCTGATGGCGGCCGTCCGCCGGTACAAGGGTGTGGCCGAGCCGGTCGCGGCGGGACCGGAGCGGACGATCGACCTGAACGGCGGGTTCGACCAGTGGAAGCAGGTGGAGAGTTCCTATTTCGATCATGTGGGCGACACGTATCACCGCGACAGCCCGGGCAATTTCGCGGCCGGGCCCTATGTGAACCGGACCGGACGCAACGATATCGTCGAATCGAAGGTGGCCCGGGACGACCGCTTCGTTTATTTCTATGTCCGAACGGCCGATCCGCTCACGCCGCATACCGATCCGTTGTGGATGCTGCTGTTCATCGATGCCGACGGCGATCACTCGACCGGTTGGGAAGGCTACGACCTGCTGGTCAACGAGTCGTTGCGCGACGGCCGCCGCACGGGCGTGAGAACCTATGGACGCGACGACTGGGGGAAGCCTGCGATGATCGATTATCGCTATGAGGGGAATGAGCTGATGGTGGCCGTGCCGAGAAAATTTTTCGGCTCAGGCAAGCTGTCGTTCGACTTCCACTGGGCCGACGGCATTCAGAAGCTGGGCGATATCGATGAGTTCCTGCTCAACGGCGATCAGGCTCCTTCGCGCCGGGCCAACTACCATTTCGAAGAATAGGATAAACCGAACGAACGATGAAAAAACTGATTATTTCGATAGGACTCGCCTCGCTTTGCGCGGGTCTGTGGGGCGTACGGCAGGTTCGTGCGGCCGACAACGGTTTGGAGCCGAAGTTCAAGCAGAGCAGCTATGTGAACGAGTCGGTTACGCTGAAAAACCGCTACGTTACGCTTCATTTCTTCAAGCGGATCAAGGGCTGGGGCTGGGCCGAGATCGAGACTCCCTCGGGCAAGCTGATGGCCGTGATGGATCATTTGGGCGAGCTGATGATCCGCGATCAGGACATTCCGATGCGCCTCGAGGCCGATTCGGTGTCCCGTGTCAGCACTCCCGAGGGCGAGAGTCTGGTGTTTCGGGTCAAATCGGTCGTCGTGCGCGACATGCTGAAGGGGACCTCGTTCGACAACTGGATGCATTACCCGCTTGCCGAGCCGGCCATTACCGGCGTCGTGACGATTGCGCTCGAGAACGACTCGCCTTTCGTCAAGTTGAATTACGACCTCACCGCTACGGGCAACTATCATGTGCGCTATCTGCGCGGCCCGTGGCTCAAGGTCGGCGAGTCGTCGTTCGGCACGGCCAAAGACGACGCGATCCTGCCGGGAGTCGACTGGGCCGTAGGCGACGAATGGACGAGCGGAACGGACTTTTTCAAGGACCCGTGGGCATTGCGGGTGGCTCCCCACCCCAACAAGGTTTCCGTACCGGTCATGGCGATCAGCCATGACGGCGACGCGATCGGTCTCTCATGGAATCCGAACGAGGTGGCCGCTCGCTGGTTCAACTATCGTACGCAGCATCCGCAGCCGGTATTCGCCTCGCCGAACTTCGTCGACCGGATGAACAACCAGCTGATGGGCCTGATGATACCCGATGCCTCGACCGAAGGACACGAGAACGAGCTTTGGGCCGAAAATGCGCTCGAACTGCGCATCGGTCAGAAAATCGTTTTCAATGCCGAGCTCTGGCTTACGAAAGGCAACAGCGTCGACGTGGTGACCGAATGGGTGCTGCGCAACGGACTGCCCGAGCCCGCCGCTCCGAGATGGGACTATCGCGATGCGCTCGACCGGATGGCCGAGGCATACAACACGAACCTGTGGCACGAGGGGCGCGGTTTCGGCGTCGTGCAACGCTCGATCGAGGAAGCGGGTCCGAACGTGCCGGGTTTTCTGGTTCGTTACATGCAGGAGAATAAGAAGTCGGAAGTCGTCAAGCAGTTGCAGGCCAAGATCGAGTCCGTGAGACCGAAAGGCGGCTCGCAGCCCGAGACGGACGAGGCTCGGAAGAAACGTCTCGAAAAACAGGGTGACGAGATTCTGGCGATTCAGCGTGCCGACGGCTCGTTCGCGTTCGAGCCCGACGGCCGCCATTTCCGCAAGGACGATTTCAAGGTGGCCACGTCGTTCGTCGAGCCGATGGGTCTCGACGGAGCGACGGCGCTCGACATCACGATTCTGCCCGCGATGGATCTGCTCCGCATCGGGCGGGAAACCGGCGAGCGGCGCTTCTTGGATGCCGCGCGCAAGGCGCTCGACTATTGCCTTCCGATGACCCGGCCGGAGGGCGGCGATTTCTGGGAGACCCCTCTCCATGCGGCCAACCTGTTCGCCGCCGGCCATGCCGCCATTGCGAACTATCAGGCTTACGAGCAGTTCGGCGACGAAAAGTACAAGCAAAAAGCCGTCTACTGGATTCGCACGATTCTGCCGTTCACGCACCTGTGGGAGCCCGAGGGCATGCCGTCGCTCTATTACACGAAGCCGGTGCTCAGTTCGAGCGACTGGTATTTCGCCAACTGGGTGCGCGACCATGTGCAATGGGAAGTGCTGGGCGTATTCGCCCAGTCGGCCCGCGAGAACATCCGCTGGGACGAGATCGATCCCGAGATCGACTGGCTCAAGTTCCAGCGCGGTATCACGAACGCAGCGCTCCAGTGGATGAGCGTGCACACGGATGATAACTGGCGTCCGCACAACATTCCGGAGACTTACGAGCGTTACCGGCAGGGCGAGTTCGACTATTGCTTCCCCGATACGCACAATTCGGTGACGGGTCTTTTCGGCGGCATGTTCATCGCCCCGGGGCCGATTGCCGACAACATCTACTATCTGCTCGACCGCGAGGCCGAGGCTGCCAAAAGCAGGAAATAATAGCCGTTATGGACCGAAACGGGCGGGGCCTGCCTTGCGGGCGGGCCCCGTTCCTTTGAAACGAGATACCAGTATGGATTACCGTAAAATGATTCTGGCGGCTGCGATGCCGCTGTATGCGGCGACGCTTGCCGCCGGAGCGGAGCCGGCTTCCCTCGTCCGTCCGATGATGGGAACCGGGGCGGCCGGCTGCGTCGTGCCGGTGGCGGCTGCTCCGTTTGGGATGGTGCAGCTCGGTCCCGACACCTATTTCACCTCGTCGGGCTACCACTACGACCACGATGTGATCTATGGCTTCAGCCATACGCACAAGTCGGGCGGCGGCGGAACCGATTTTCAGGACATTATGTTTTTCCCGGTGGCGGATAGCGCATGGCAGCGGCTGGAGGTTTATCCCGATCGTGTCGGCAGCCGTTTCTCGCATGAGCGGGAGCATGTCGAGTCCGGGTATTACCGGGTCAGGCTGCTCGACTCGGACATCGAGGCCGAGCTGACGGCGACTTCCCGCTGTGGCATGCACCGGTATGCTTATCCGGACGGCGCGGCGCGGCAGCTGATCGTCGACCTGAAGCACGGTTGTCAGCACTCGACGACGATATTCGCCGACGAGGATTTCGATACGGTGAAGGTCTCGAGGCTCGAGTGGGTCGACGAGCGCACCGTGCGCGGGTTCCGCATCTCGAACGGCTGGGCGCCCGAGCAGCATGTCTATTTCTATGCGGAGTTTTCGGAGCCGATCCGTTCGTGCCGCTTTTTCGACCGGGGGCGGTCGGTCGAAGGGATTCGCGAGCTCGAGGGAACGGATGTCCGGGCCGTGCTGAATTTCGGTGGCCGGGACGGACGACCGCTCGTGGCGCGTGTCGGGATTTCTCCGGTCAGCATGGAAGGGGCCCGGGAAAATCTGTCGGCCGAAATCAAAGGCTGGAACTTCGACCGGGTGCGCTCCTCCGCCTATAGTGCGTGGAACGAGCAGCTGTCAGCCGTTCGGATTGAGGGCGGGGAACCGTCCCGCCGGGAAGTTTTCTATACCAGCCTTTATTACGCTATGCTCTACCCTATGCTCTATTCCGACGTGACGGGAGAGTATCGGAGCTCCGACTCGAAAGTGTACCGGGGCGACTTCCGCTATTTCGCAGGCGTGTTGAGTCTGTGGGATACGTTCCGGGCGCAGAATCCGTTGATCGCTATTCTGCGGCCCGACGTCACGCGCGATTTGATGAAAACGATGCTCGAGCACTATCGCCATTGCGGCCAGTTGCCTATCTGGACGCTTGCGGGAGTCGAGAATATGTGCATGATCGGGTACCATTCGATGCCGGTGATAGCCGATGCCTATAGCAAGGGAATCCGCGATTTCGATGTAGAGGCCCTGTACGAGGCGATGAAAGCGTCGTCCGACCGCGATACCTTCGGCTATTTCCTGAAAGCGTTCCGCGGCGCGCGTCATTACAACCGCTACGGCTATGTGCCCTGCGATCTGGAGATCACTTCCGTGTCGAAGACGCTCGAATACTGCTACGACGACTGGTGCATCGCGCAGATGGCGCGCATGCTGGGTCGCGAGGAGGATTACGAGCGCTACATCGAGCGCGCCGGCCGTTACCGCAATCTGTTCGACAGTTCGCTGCGCTTCATGCGAGGCAGGCTTTCCGACGGAAGCTGGCGCACGCCGTTCGACCCGTTTCTGTCGAATCATTACCGCGAGGGGGACGACTTCTGCGAGGGGACCTCGTGGCAGTGGACGTTTTTCGTGCCGCACGATGGAAAGGGACTGATCGATTTGTTCGGCGGACGGGAGCTTTTCGTAGCCAAACTCGACTCGCTCTTCACGGTCAGCTCCGAGATACACGGCGACAATCCGGCGCCGGACATTACGGGCCTGATCGGACAGTACGCCCAAGGGAACGAGCCCGGTCACCACACGCTGTACATGTACAATTATGCCGGCGAGCCGTGGAAAGCCCAGCGGCGGATCGCCGACGTGCTTTACACGCTGTATGATGTTTCGCCCGAAGGAATCTGCGGCAATGACGATACGGGGCAGATGTCGGCTTGGTACGTGATGAGCTCGATGGGCTTCTACCCGGTAACGCACGGGCGGGCGGTCTATTTCGTCGGCACGCCCATTTTCCCCGAGGTGAAGCTTCGTCACGGGCGGGGCGTGCTGACGGTCCGAGCGAACGGCGTTTCGCGCGAGAACCGCTATATCCAGTCGGCTTCGCTCAACGGACGGCCCTTCACGAAAAACTGGCTGAGCCACGAGGAGCTTTTCGGCGGCGATGCGACCCTGACTTTCGAAATGGGAGCTCGGCCGAACCGCGATTGGGGAAGCTCGCCCGGCGATCTGCCTCAGTCGATGTGCGACGAGGCTTTTGCGGAATGAGTTCCGGAATCGTCGCCTGTTCGGCGGCCGGAGTTTTCGCGAGGCCCCTTTCGGCGTTTTCGCGAACAGAACGTGGATTATCTGAATAAAATGATTCGATGAAAAGGATTAATTGTTTGTTTTTTATTGTATTGGCTTGTATCGTCTCGCCTCGTGCATGGGCGTTCGCCCGTCCCGATAAGGAGTACAAGGTTTTCCAGTTTCCGCGTACGGCGATTCCGCGCATCGACGGCGATTTCTCGGACTGGGAAATCGTGCCCGACTCTTATTCGGTCGGATTGTCCGAGCTGTACGATACGCACGGCGGGCGGGGAGCTCGACTCGATCCGCGCGAGTTCGACCTGACGGTGAAGGTCGGCTGGGTGGCCGGCGAGAATCGTCTCTATTTCTACGTGGAGGCCTACGACGACTGCTGGGACTTTGCCGACGAGGGGCTGCGGCAGGATATTTTCGAATTGGTGGTCGATGCCGACCTGTCCGGAGGGCCGTTCATCAAGGAGGACAACGGCAATCGGAACAAGCTGCCGGTCTCGGACCTTCATTTCAAAGGACACGGAGCGCATGCACAGAATTACCATATCTTCACTCCGGTACAGCCCGGCAAGGATTGGGCTATGGTGTGGGGCTCGACTCCGTGGATCAAGGACTTCCCCTATGCGAACGTGGCGTACGATTACGATTTCGCGCAAGGCGAGAGCGGTACGCTTCGCATGGAGTTTTGGATCACCCCGTTCGATTATGCGGCTGTAGAGGGCATTTCGCGTTCGGTCGTGTCGCGGCTGGAAGAGAACGAGCTGATCGGCTTGTCGTGGTGCATGATCGATTTCGATACGGATAAGCCTCAGGCCGACCCGGTCATGTGTCTGTCGCACGATTTCCGCATGATTCGCGACGGGTCGTTTCTGAACGCTTTCCGGCTCATGCCGCTGGAAGATTCGCTGTGTCCCGTGATCGAGGCCGATTGGTCTTTCGAGGAAATCGACCGAGACCGAAGGCTTATCCGTTTCGAGGACCGTTCACGAGGAAAGATCGAGAAGCGGCGCTGGAATTTCGGCGACGGGACCGGAGCCGACGAACCCTGCCCCGTTCACCGCTATCCGAAGGCCGGCGAATGGACCGTTACCTTGTATGTAGAGGGCCCCGACGGCTCGGATCGAAGGATCAAAGTCTGGGAAGTCGTTACCAAGTAGCCGGCTTTTACGATGGGTACGATCATGCCGTGATTCGGCTGCCGACAGAATTTTTTCGTACTCGGCCGGGGTGAGATCCGGCGAAAAACCTAATACAACGAAGCCGGGGAGCTGCTTTTCGGACTCCCCGGCTTTTTTTGTGCGCTGATCCGTGAATATGGCGGACGCGACGGAATCCAGTCGTGCGTATAGGCGTTGATGTATAGCGGTATGGGCAAAAGAGGCTTCGAGCTCGGCCGGCAACTCGGATTGTTGAGAAGCGTTACAGGGTGCGCGGAAAAAATGCCGGACGACTCCACGGCTCGATATCGATGCCGCGGTCTGTTCGCGGCGTATTGGGGACAGGGCGTTCGCGGGAATCCGATGCTTGCCAGGACTGCTAAAGGCAGAGCTTTCTGATGCGGCGATGCGGTTCTGAAAAGTACCTCCGTCTTTCGAAACAGGGTGATAAAAAGCATGCAGACACGACGCGCGTGTGTCTGCATGCTTTTTTTACGGAGATTCGCTCGTATTATTTTGCAGAGTCTGCGGGTGCAGGGTTCGCTGCCGGCTCTGCGGACGGGAGAGACGAGGGCAGCAGATTCTGATTGCTTTCGATAGCCTGCTCCAATGCCTTCTCTACACCGCTTTTGCTCGAACTGATATTGGCCGACGGCATGGTCATCGTGGCCAGCAGGCTGAGGATGACGATCGCGATGGCCAGTCCCCATGTGAACTTCTCGAGAAAATCCGCCGTCTGACGGACTCCCATCACTTGGTTCGACGCGCCGAAATTAGCCGCCATGCCGCTTTTGGGACTTTGGGCCAAAACCGCAAGTATAATCAGAACACTCGCTATCAGAATCAGTACTATGCAAAAAATATACATCCTGTAAGGTTATTTAAACGTTTGTAATTTTCTTCCCATTCACTTTCCGGACTTTTTCGTGTCCAGCCCGGCAATAATCTCGGCAAAATAAACACTTTTTTCCGGATATAGCAAACTTAATCGGGCATAAATCTCTTTCGCTTTGGCGTAAAGCCCCTGCCGCGCATAGATGTCGGCCAGCTCTTCCGAGATGAGCTCGGGATCTTCGCGGACCGATTCGCGGGCGAGATCCTCACCCGCCGGGAAAGACGCCGGGTCGGGGACGATGCGGCGGAATTCGCGCGACAGAAACCGGTCGATCACGTCGGCTTCGCTCCGGGCGGTGTCGGGGCGGGCGAGCAGAATTTCCGGCCATCCGGCGATTTGCAGGCGCAAGCGCAGCTGCGGGTCCTCGGCCGTCGTCCTGCTTTGCAATATCAGCCGGGCCGTGTCAAACCAAGGGTAACGCTTCAGGACGTCGGCCAGTTGGTCGTCTGTCAGCCGCTCGAGCCGGGCCGGCTGAACGACAGGGCGTTTCATTATACGTGTTACCATTGAGATACGGCTGCGTTGAATATGTCTTCGACCAGTTGTTCGACGATTTCGGGTATCAGCGTAGGCTCGGCGTTCTGGAGCAGCTGATCGCTGTTGTAAGGGGCGAAGGCGGAGAACGTCTTGTCGTAGTTTTGCGACGGATCGATCGTGTTGGTGAAACGGACGCGTACGGTGATCGTCAGGTTGTTCCGGACGGCGTACTCGTTGCCCGATATGGCGGCCGGCGTCGATGTGTAGTTCGTGATCTCGCCTTCGAAGTTCAGGTCTCCTCCTTCGGGAACCAGCGTCAGCCGGGTCTGGCGCGAAAAGCGGTCCTGCAGCGCCTCCGTCAGCGTGGAACTGAGTATGGGTGCGACCAGCAGCGCGTTATTCGGGAAGCGGGGGATGCTGACGGTCTTGACCTCGGGCGAAATGGATGCCCCGGAAAAGGAATAGGTCACCTTGCATCCCGCAAAGAGCAAAGTGCAAGGTATCAACAATATCAATTTCTTTATATTGATCATCGCTTTCGTTTTGTCGAGTGATGGGTTACGACGGAGAAACGTTTTGGAAAGGCCGCTTATTTCATGGCTTGATGCAAGAATCGTCGATTCCCAGCTCTTTCATTTTTCTGTACAGCGTTCTTTCGGATATGAAAAGCTCGCGGGCCGCGTCCCTGCGCTTGCCGCCGTGGTGACGCAACGCGCGGACGATCGCTTCGCGCTGGGCTTTTTCCTTGGTCATTTCCTCGTGCGGAGGCTCGTCGATCACTTCTTCCGTATCGGTGAATATTTCTTCGGCCGGCCTGACAGGCGAGGTTACCGGATAGTTGCTGCGCGGAAGCAGAGCCGCGATGTCGCTTTTCGGGGCCTCGTACTTGCGCTCGGCGATCAGTTCGGCGAGCATCCGCTTGACGTCGTTCATGTCGTTTCGCAAGTCGAAAAGCACTTTATACAGCAGCTCCCGCTCGTCGCTGCGGTCCTTGGCTGCGGACGGCTCCGTCAGCATGGGCACGCCGCTGCGCTCGGTTTCGGCGGGCAGGTAGCGGCGCAGAATCTCTCCGGTGATCGTTCGGGTCGGCTCGATAGCCGAAATCTGCTCGGCTACGTTTTTGAGCTGGCGGATATTGCCCCGCCAGTAATAATGCATCAGCATCTCGCGCGCCGCGGCATCGAGCGTCACGGCAGGCATACGGTACTGTGCGGCCACGTCGGCGGCGAACTTGCGGAACAGCAGCGGGATGTCCTGCGGCCGCTCGCGCAGCGAAGGCACCGTGATCGGCACCGTGCTGAGGCGGTAGTACAAGTCCTCGCGGAAACGCCCCGAAGCGATGGCCTGCTGGAGGTTCATATTCGTGGCGGCAACGACGCGGACATCGGTTTTCTGCACCTTGGACGACCCGACGCGGATGAACTCGCCCGTCTGCAACACGCGCAGCAGGCGCGCCTGGGTCGGGTGCGGCAACTCGGCGACTTCGTCGAGGAAGATCGTCCCCCCGTCGGCCTCCTCGAAATAGCCCTTGCGGGCTTCGAGCGCCCCGGTGAAGGAGCCTTTCTCATGCCCGAAGAGTTCCGAATCGATGGTACCTTCGGGAATCGCCGCGCAGTTGACGGCTATATATTTATTGTGTTTGCGCGCCGAATAGGCGTGGATGACCTGCGGAAAGAACTCCTTGCCCACGCCGCTCTCGCCCGTGACAAGGACGGTCAGGTCGGTGGGAGCCACACGCACGGCGACCTCCAGCGCCCGGTCTAAAAGTTCCGAAGTGCCGATGATGCCGAAGCGCTGCTTGACTGTGGTGATGTCCGTCATTTATTCCGTTATGGGTTGTTCGGGCGTCGCCGCGCCCGTGTCCGTTGCGGGCTGCGGGTCGGCGGGTTGTTCGAGGTACTGCATTTCGGCCTCCTTGTCGTTCGCTTCACGCAGATAGCCGAAAGCGATGGCGGCGACGGCGATGGCGGCGGCGATGGCGGCGACCCAAATGAAACGGTCGGCACGGCGCCGGCGCGGCGGCCGGTCGACATAGGTGTAGGCGGCGGTAGTCTTCGGCGGCTTGCCGTAGCGCAGGCCCCGCACCGAAGGGTCGGGGTTCATTTTGGCCGAGGGCGACACGCGCGGCTCGGAATAAGGCAGCTTCGGGGGCTTCTGCCCCATAGGGGCAGTCTGCGTCCCGGCCGGAACCGAGGCGGCACCGGGCGCTGCGTCCGCAGCGGACTGCACAGGCCGCGGCTCGTAGGCGAAGGCGATCGTCCCGTTGGGGCCAGGACGCAACACCCCGAAGCCGTCGAGCCGGAACTCCTGCCCGTGCTGGGCGGCATGGCGCACCTCGAAGACGAAGCGGTCGATCTCGCCCGCAGCCTCCAGTTCACCGACGCCCGCCTCTCGCAGCAGGCCGCGCAGCACACCGTCGTCGCGTTTGAGCAACTCCGAAAAAACAATGCTTACGCCCGGCTCCTTGACGATGAACGTCCCGAGCTGGGGCACGACGAGCCGCTTGTGCGACCCGAGATATTGCGATATGGTCTGAACCAACACGATTGAAATCCACTTTTGAAATCCGGTTCAAAAATACCCTTTTCCGATGAAAAAAGCAAAATTCGGCACGGATTTTCAAAATAATCGGGCAAACTATTGGTTATACGAAAAATATTCGTTTGATTTGCATCCCGAAATTTCAAAAAATCCGGAAGAGCTACTTTGGCCCGAAATTACGGATGTAGCGAAGACGGATTGCCGAAACTTACACGAACCAGCCATGAAAGACAAGTACATCGACCTCATCGAACAGACGTTCGACTTTCCGCAGGATGAGTTCTCGGTCGAAGACAACGAGTTGAATTTCCATGACATCCCGCTCATGGAACTGATCAAGCAGTACGGTACGCCGCTCAAGATAACGTACCTGCCGAAGATCTCGCAACAGATCAACCGCGCCAAGCGCATGTTCAACGTGGCGATGGCGAAGGTCGACTACA
>ERZ825896.3697-NODE-3697-length-12614-cov-28.279720_pt1 | contig 12614 bp, 10 predicted proteins | sample MGYA00519858_ERZ825896 | MGnify/ENA primary metagenome ERZ825896 (study PRJEB31778, sample SAMEA3449214) | human gut metagenome | biome: human gut; feature: human-associated habitat; material: faeces | place: United Kingdom | collected 2010/2012 ... | reverse complement strand
AGAAATCTACTACCGCTTCATCGGCAAAATCGACTGACCTTTCTTTTTTACCCAACAATATCTTTAATTAAGGGAAACGGGGAACTCCAATCCTGATATTGAATTGTTAGCTCCTATTGCAAGACTACTGCATATTTCCCTTGATATCCTGTTGTCTTTTCACGAAAATCTGACTGACCTTGAAATCGAAGAGCTGATCCACAAAATGGACAAAATGTTTTCGGAGGAAGGCTTTGAGAAGACCTATCAGTGGGCTGTAAATACCATAAAAGAATATCCAAACTGCAATTTGCTGATCTGGCAAATTGCGGTAATGCTTGATTCGCGCCGGATCATTGGCATGTGCGAGAATCCGGACAGGTACGATGAGCAGATCAATTCCTGGTACGAAATGGCGCTCGGTGATAAAGATGAAAGAATTCAGCACCATGCAGCTGATTCCCTGTTCGGCTTCTATTTGCGGAAAAAGAATTATGAAATGGCAGAAAAATATTTAAACTATTTTTCCGATTATGATCCCATGAAAAAGGTGAAGCAGGGACAATTATATATGAAGCAGGGGAAAAAAGAAGAGGCATTTGAGATGCTGGAAAAGGCTGTTTTTTCAGAGTATACCACCTTGAATTTGGCTTTTGGAATCATGATTACTAAGGCTCTTGAGGAAAAAGACCATGGATACGCAAGGTTTCTGGCAGAGAAAATGTGTACATTAGCTTCAGGATTTGATATGGGAAAATACAATGAATGTGCAGCAATGTTGAATGTTGTGACCGCAGAGAACAATGTGGAGGGCACTTTCCAGGTCGCAAAGCAATTGCTAAACAATGTGGACACCCTAGGTGATTTTCAAAAATCCCAATTATACAAGCATATGAAATTCCGGGAAGTCGAAAATCCATATACGGAAGAAATGAAAAAAGAATTGCTGGAAGGCTTCAGAAACGCGGAAGAGTTTGCTTATATGAAAGGATATGAACCCTGGGAAAAATTGTTATCAGGGAATTAAAATTGTCACTTTCCTCAAAATGGTTGTATATCAATGAAGAAAGATGTATAGTATGTGCAAGGTTTTTTCTTTTATTCAAAATCAGGAACATGCTTATGTGGTAAGCAGAGTATAGAAAGACATACGAGGAGTGACAACAATGGAAACAATCACAAGAGACGAGGCTTTTGCATTATTAAAAAAATACAACAAGGATCCATTTCATATCCAGCATGCACTGACTGTGGAAGCGGTCATGAAATGGTATGCAAACGAACTGGGCTATGGAAAGGATGCTGAATACTGGGGAATTGTAGGACTTCTTCACGACATTGATTTCGAGCTTTATCCGGAAGAGCATTGCCTGAAAGCGCCGGAAATGCTTCGCGAGGCAGGGGTAGGCGAGGATGTGATACACAGTGTGGTATCTCACGGATATGGAATAACCGTAGGCTGCGGTGTAACGATCGATGTAGCACCGGAACATGAGATGGAAAAAGTACTGTTTGCAGCCGATGAACTGACCGGACTGATCTGGGCGGCAGCGCTGATGCGTCCTTCCAAAAGTACAAAAGACATGGAACTGAAATCCTTAAAGAAAAAATACAAAAGCAAAGGATTCGCTGCAGGATGCTCCAGAGAAGTCATCCAGCGCGGAGCCGATCAGCTCGGCTGGGAACTGGAAAAACTGCTGACGATGACAATGGAAGCAATGAAAGCAACCGAAGATACGATTAATGCGGAGTGTGAATCTCTGTAAAACAAATCGAGATACTTAATCCGAAAGTGAATCGGCTATTTGACAACTGGTTTACTTTCGGATATTTTTATACTTCCTGTGACCGCGGCTTCCTTAAGAATTTGTGAATTCTTGTGGGTTATACTTGCGAAAAACAGCGTATACTGATATAGTACAAAAAACAACAGTTCCAAAGAGGAGAGCAGACAATATGAAAAAAGGAAAAATCAAAGCGCTTCTAGTGCTGCTGGTGATCGTTCTTGCGGGGATTTATTATTATGTAACAATCCCGGCGATCAACATTCATTCTACGGGAATCTGGATTTTTATCCTGTTTGTACTCGTATTGATTCTGGCAGCTTATGCAGCTAAAAAGAAGTTTACCAGCATCCGTGAGGTGAAAAGCAGCAAGTTTCTGAAAATCGGAGGCATCGTACTGATGGCTGTACTGCTTGTATTTGCAGCAGGAAGCATCTTATCTTCCCCCATCGTAAACGCAAAACAGTATCGAAATCTGTTGACCATCGAGGAACGCTACTTTTCGGAAGATATCCAGCCGGTGAATTTCAGTCAGATTCCGTTGCTTGACAAAGACAGCGCGATGATTCTTGGAAACCGAAAAATGGGAAGTATGGTAGATATGGTTTCTCAGTTTGAGGTCAGCGATCTGTATTCGCAGATCAATTATCAGGAAAAACCGGTTCGCGTGACTCCACTGGTCTACGCAAGCCCGATCAAATGGCTGACCAACCAGTCACAGGGAATCCCGGCGTATATTATGATCGATATGACGACACAGGATACCTCGCTGGTAAAACTGGACAAACCGATCCGTTATTCCGAGGCAGAATATCTGAACCGGAATATTTATCGCCATCTGCGTTTTCATTATCCAACCTATATCTTCGATCAGTTAAGTTTCGAGATTGACGATAATGGCACTCCTTACTGGGTCTGCCCGGTGCGGAAGTATACAATTGGACTTTTTGGTGGTGCAACAATCGGCAGAGTTGTCCTGTGTAATGCCCAGACAGGAGAGTGCCAGGATTACACGTTAAAAGACTGTCCGGAATGGGTAGATCGTGCCAATCCGGCAGATCTTCTGATTCAGCAGTATAATTATTATGGAACACTGGTACACGGTTATATCAACAGCATCTTCGGACAGAAAGGCTGTCTGAAATCTACAGACGGATATAATTACATGGCGATGGAAGACGATGAATGGGTATACACCGGTGTAACTTCTGTCAGCGGAGATCAGTCCAACGTAGGATTTGTTCTGATCAATCAACGTACCAGAGAGACACGATATTATAAGGTAAACGGAGCAGAAGAGTATTCGGCGATGGGATCTGCGGAAGGGCAGGTTCAGAACCTTGGGTACAAAGCAACTTTCCCAATCCTTCTGAATATTTCCAATGAACCAACATACTTTATGGCATTGAAAGACGGTGCCGGACTGGTAAAAAAATACGCGATGGTAAATATCCAGAAATACCAGAATGTTGCCATCGGAGATACCGTATCCGCCTGCCAGGACGCTTATGTGAAACTCCTGAATACCAGTGGAATTACTGCTGGAAATGAGAGCGATTTCAAAACTGTCACCGGAACGATCCAGCGGATCGCGCAGAGCGTTATCGACGGCAATTCCCATTTCTACCTGGTATTAAATGGACATTCCGAGATCTTCGATGTCCCGATTCAGGATTATCTGCAGGTCGTAACATTGCAGGAGGGAGACACGGTTACCGTAGAATACCTGGAAGGAACTCCGGTTTGTACGGTATTGAACCTGGAGTAGAAAATTTTCACTTGGCAGCAAAAGAGTTTCATGATATAATAAGAAAAATCAACTGATAAACAAAATATAGATGAGATATGTAAGTCCAAGGGCGGACATCCGAGAGGGTGTCTGCCTTTTTTTAATATACAGGAAATTATCTTCCTGCATATCAAGATCGCGAAGCCTATGTTATCTTATTGCCGGCATAATATTCCGCTATATGCCATAAACTGATATATCCTGTACAGGAATCAGAGCACCTGGAAAACGTACAGAATCTTTTAAACGCTCAGCAACTATAAAGATACGAAATATTTATGAGATTTACATATCTACACCACAGAAGGGAGAACAAACATATGGAAAAGTTCAGTCAACTGGTAACCTGGGTGGACGGAAAAGTCTGGGGCTGGGGGATGATTCTGTTACTTCTCGGAACTCATCTTTTCATGACCGTTCGAACCGGGTTTATCCAGAGAAAAACAATCACAAAAGGAATCAAGCTTTCCGTATCCAAAGAACCGGATGCAGACGGTGAAGTCAGTCAGTTCGGAGCACTTGCCACTGCGCTGGCATCTACGATCGGAACCGGAAATATTATCGGTGTGGGAACTGCCGTTGCCTTAGGTGGGTCTGGTGCCGTTTTATGGTGCTGGCTTACCGGTGTGTTCGGTATCGCGACGAAATACAGTGAATCACTAATTGCAGTAAAATATCGTGTCAAAACCGAAGATGGACGAATGCAGGGTGGTGCCATGTACGCACTGGAACGCGGTTTGCATATGCGATGGCTGGGGCTGATCTTTGCTGTATTTGCCGGGTTTGCTTCGTTCGGTATCGGATGTGCCACACAGGTTAACGCCATCGCTACTGTCTGCAATGAGAATCTACACATCAATAAAGCAGTTGTCGGAATCATCGTTGGCGTTCTGACAGCAGTTGTCATCTTTGGTGGAATCAAAAGCATCGCAAGGGTCTGTGAACGACTGGTTCCGTTTATGGCACTTTTCTATGTGCTTGGCTGTATCGTGATTCTTGGAATTAATTATGACTATATCATACCTGCAATCACAACTATCTGTCGCCTGGCATTCCAACCGGGAGCAGCAGCCGGCGGTCTGGTAGGAAGCGGTATCATGCTGGCGATGCGTTACGGAGTTGCCCGTGGACTGTTTTCCAATGAATCCGGTATGGGTTCTGCACCGATTGCCGCAGCGGCAGCACAGACTCGAAACCCTGTACGCCAGGCACTGGTATCCTCCACCGGAACTTTCTGGGATACTGTAGTCGTATGTCTGATGACCGGTCTGGTACTGGTTTCTACGATTATGAAAAACCCGGCTATCAATGCCAATGAGATCACCGATGGTGGTGTACTGACCTCCCTTGCCTTCGATCAGATTCCGATCATCGGACCTTTGATCCTTGTCGTTGGAATTATTTCCTTCGCATTCTCTACGATCCTTGGATGGGCATATTATGGGGAACGTTGCGTGGAATACTTTGCAGGGAAAAAGGGACTGATTCCTTATCGTGTGTTATATATCGCCGTAGCTGTGATCGCCCCGGTAGTAGCCCTTGATGTAGTATGGGACATCGCCGATATCCTGAACGCCCTGATGGCAATCCCGAACCTGATCGCCGTACTGCTCCTTTCCCCGGTTATTGTGAAAGAAACGAAAAAATACCTGGATGACCTGGACGCGAAAGATGATACGGAGATTCCGGTGATTAAAAAATAGCAAAAGATGATGAGTAAAAAAGCGAGCATATACCGATTATTTTGTCGTGGTGTATGCTCACTTTTTTGCTTGTATGATAGAGATTATCGCTTAACTGTAAAATAATAATATTAGTCTGTAAAACAGTGCCGGGGTATCAACTTGTTATTTGGCCTGTTAGATGGTAAAATCAAAGTACACTGAGGTTCAATATCCTTTTGAGGGTTATGCGCAAGAGCAGCCTTGGTAGTAATGCTTCGGAAGGGAGTAGGTAGCATGGCTTTTTTGAACATTCCGAAGGGAAAATCCGAATTTGAAAAGATCCGTAGAGAAAGTCTATACTATGTCGATAAGACAGGGCTGATTGGTGAAATACTCAAGTCGTCCGGTACGCAAGTTACATTAATAACTCGCCCGCGCCGCTTTGGAAAGACGTTAGGAATGAGTACGCTTGAGTGCTTCTTAGACATTCAAAAAGATAGCAAAAGTTTGTTTGAAGGACTGGAAATTTCAAAGCAAAAGGATATTTGCGATGCGTGGATGAACCAGTGGCCTGTGATGAGTTTGAGTCTTAAAGCAGTTGAGGGAAACGATTTTTCAACTGCGTATGAGCAGTTTGTTTATGAAATTGGAGAACTTTATAAGAAACATGAATATCTGATGCAAAGCTCGGTGCTGAACGAAGAAGAAAAGAAGCTGTTTTGGAACATTGCGTATAAGCACGCGGGAAAGGTTGAAGTGATGCGTTCACTTCAAATTCTCTCAGAGTTTCTGAACAGACACTATCATAAAAATGTAATTCTTCTCATTGATGAGTATGATGTTCCTATGGCGAAAGCAACCAGCAACGGCTACTACAAAGAAATGCTTGAAATCATGAAGGGATTTATGCAGGCATTAAAGGATAATCCGTATCTTCAACTTGCCGTGGTTACTGGATGCCTGAAAATTGCAAAGGAGAGCATTTTTACAGGCACAAACAATTTCGTCTCGAACACAATTACTTCGTCTCACCTTAACGAATACTATGGATTTGTTCAAAGCGAAGTGGATAAAATCCTTGAAGATGCAGGCATCAAGGGGAAGAAAGAAGTCATAAAGAAATGGTATGATGGTTATCATTTCGGTGATGCTGATGTCTATTGCCCTTGGGATGTGATGTGCTATATTGATGATTTGCAGAAAAATTCCAATGCAGAACCAGATGAGTACTGGAAAGATACGAGTGACAACGCAATCATTCGCTCGTTCATTGATTATGCCGGCACAAGCATTACAAAGAAAATGGAAACGCTGATGAGCGGCGGATATATCGTACAGAGAGTGGATGAAAATCTGACGTATGACTATTTGCACTCATCTGAGGAAAATCTATGGAGCATGATGTACCTGACGGGCTATTTGACACGGGTCAGAGATGGTGAAATCAATGAAGCTCTTCCGGATAACATGGTGGCGCTGAAAATTCCGAATTTGGAAATCAAACAGATTTTTGAAACAGAGGTCGCTGAATGGTTTGAGGAAAGTGCTTCTAAATGGAATAAGAATGCACTTTTTGAAGCCGTGTGGCGTGGCGACTGCGAAAGCATCACAAGGGAAGTGAGCACACTATTAAGGCGCACCATAAGCTACCATGATTATGGAGAGGACTTTTATCACGCATTTCTGAGCGGTATTTTCGCTGGTGCAGGATATCAGGTGGATTCAAACAAGGAACATGGAGAAGGTCGAAGTGATGTCGTTGTCTGCGATACGATCAATGGCCGGGTGGCTATTTTTGAAGCGAAACGCGCGATGACATTAGGCGATTTGGAATCTGCGTGTGACAAGGCGCTGCGGCAAATTGACCAAAGAATGTACTCCAAGGATTTTGAAGATGAGTATGACAGTGACCACATTCATTGCTATGGCATTGCGTTCTATAAGAAACGCTGCTTCGTAAAGAAAAAGGATTGAGTATTTTCAGCCCGTCAGCATACTGTGAATAACACAGTGTGCTGGCGGGCTCTTTGGCATTTCAGGATGAGTTTCTACCTATTATAATAGGTACATTCTACGGCGGGGACTCAAAGAACGTGTCTCTGAAAATGCAGTGATTATTCGTTGAGAAGCCAATCAATGAGGTTCTCGGATTTGATGCCGTCATAGGAAGTATCAAGTCCCGGCTCAAGAGATAACACGATTTTTTCGTAGTTATCACGAATGCTTTGCAGCGGTGCGAGTTCACGCTTGCGCACGTCCTCGCTCATCATGGACTCCGTTACCTGAATATACTTTTTTTCGTCAGCTGTCGTTGCGATGAAATCCACCTCGCCATTGCCGATTTTGCCGATTGCTACATCATAGCCACGGCGAAGAAGTTCAAAGTAAACGACATTCTCGATGGCGTGACCGCTGTCGCGATTGCGAAAACCCAGTAAATAATTGCGAAGTCCGATGTCAACGATATAGTATTTTCCGAGCGTGCGGAGGTAGGCTTTGCCCTTGATGTCAAAGCGTTTGATTTCATAGAAGAAGTAGCTCGCCAACAGCGCATTCACATAGGCTTGTACAGTATGTGCGCTGGGGATACCCTTGCGTTTATCATCGTCCAAAAGCCCTTCGTTTACCAGTATATTACCGATGGAGGCAATAGAAACGCTGGAGCCGATATTATCTGCAAGGAACAGGATAATCTTGCGAAGCAGCGCAGGGTCTGTGATTTGCTTTTGCCCTCTGCGAGTTTCTCGCTCCAGAATATCGCGGATTACGACTGTGGAATAGATGCCATCAAGAAGTGCCAGCACCTTTTCCTGCTCCAGACCAACATCAGCAATGCCGGGCATCCCGCCGAAGCGCATATAGGCAGCGAAAACCTCTCGCAACTCATAGCGTTCATTGTTTTTATCGAATACCTGTTTGCGAAGCCCGCCAAGCGCACTTTGCGTTTCACGAACATCAAAACCATGAAAATCGAGAAATTCGCGGAAAGAGAGCGGCAGCATTTTGATTTCTACGCACCGTCCGGAGAGATAGGTGGCATACTCCGAAGAAAGAAGATAGGCATTCGACCCGGTAACATAGATATCGCAATCAAAGTCCACACGGAAAGCGTTTACTGCATCTTCCCATGCTTTGATTCGCTGCAGCTCGTCAAAGAAAAGGTACATCCTCTTTCCGGCGATGATGCGCTCTTTCACATATCGGTAGACATCGTCAGCACTCATCTTATGAAAATCAAAGGACTCAAAATTCATCTCGATAATCTGCTCCGGCAGAACACCGGTATCCTTCAAATGCTGAACCATCAACTTTAACAGACTGGACTTACCGCAGCGGCGAATACCGGTAATAACCTTGACTGGTTCCGTATCCTGAAAGCCAATCAGCTTATTCAAATAGCTGTCGCGCCGTCTAAGTTCATGAGAATCTATCATGTGGTACACCTCCTGTATCATTAGTATAGCACAAATCGGCGAAAAAATAAAGTAAATGCACTGCAATGCAAAAACTTTTAACATTCGACCGACTTTGCAGCGCTAATCAATAACAGTCTGTGGATACTATGCGCAGCGCGGTATGCTGGGGTTCATTTGCGTTAGTCAGAATACAAAGATTCGCGGCGCATCTTGGCGCATTCTCATTTGAAAACAGTATCGATTGATTTGTATTGGGAATAAGATTGCATAAAAGCACAAAAAATTCCGATTTCGGAATACTATATTGACTTCGAGAATATTCTGTTCTATAATAGAGATACTTCTTGCAGGAGGTGTATTCAGTGGTAGAACGAAAAGAGTATATTGACGAGCTGATTGGCTGGAAGGACGAACAAGTCATCAAGGTCGTGACCGGCATTCACCGCTGCGGAAAATCCACATTGCTGGCGCAGTATCAAACTTGGCTCAAGGAGAATGGCATTGCAGATGCGCAGATTGTTTCGATAAACTTCGAGGAAGTGGAGTATGAAGAACTGCTGGATTACAAAAAGCTGTACGCATATCTGAAAGAAAGGCTGATTCCTGAAAAAAACACCTACATCTTTCTTGATGAAATTCAAAAGGTTGCTGACTTTGAAAAGGTCGTGGATAGTCTGTATGTGAAGCCCAATGTGGATATTTACATTACCGGCTCTAATGCGTACATGCTTTCTGGCGACCTTGCCACGCTTCTGACAGGGCGCTATGTGGAGATTAAGATGCTCCCGCTTTCGCTGAAAGAATTTTTGACGATTACAGGGATGGACGAAGAGAACGGCTTTGCGGAGTACTTGAAATGCGGCGGACTGCCTTACGTCGCTCGGATGGGGTGCACCACAGCAAAAGTGGAAACCTATTTGGAGGGCATCTACAATACCGTTATCGTGAAAGACATCGAAGATAGGCAGGTGCGGCGCGAAAGCGAGCCGAGCAAGCGGAAAATCACAGACATTGCCCTGCTGAAATCAATTGCCAAATACCTTGCAAGCGTGGTGGGCAGCCCTGTTTCCATTCGCAGCATTACCGACTACCTGATTTCTTCCGGCAGAAAAGTTTCTCCGAATACGGTGGATGATTATGTGGATGCGCTGACAGAATCATTCATATTTTATCCTGCTGAGCGCTTCGACATTGTGGGAAAACAGCTTCTGAAGGTCAACAAGAAGTTCTACATTGTTGATCTCGGTTTGAGAAACCACATTCTCCCCCGCAGAAATTACGATTTCGGCTTCACGCTTGAAAATGTAGTCTATTTTGAGCTTTTGCGACGGGGCTATCAGGTGATGATTGGCAAGCTCGGAAGCACGGAAGTTGATTTTGTGGCGGAGAAGCATGGCGAATACAGCTACTATCAGGTAACAGCTGATATGATGGCACAGGAGACGTTTGACCGCGAAATGCGTCCATTGACACAAATCCGCGATAATTACGAAAAAGTAGTCCTTACATCAGAACGCCTGACAGTAGGAAACTATAATGGCATTCGCGTAAAGAACCTTACAGACTGGCTTCTTGGAAAAGATAGCTGACATCATGAATATACCCTATCGGGGATAAAATGCATGCCGAATGCAGGATTATACCCGATAGGGCTCTTTTCCTTTATGCAAATACAGCGGCACGCTCTATCAGCAGTGCAATGCAGGCTTGCCGAATATCATCGGGAATTTCAGCATGTTCGGCAATAGAAATCAGCACGTCAACCTTTTTAATCAAATTTCCAATCATCTTTTCAGCAGCAGCGGACGACAAGTGGCAGGCTGCTGCTAACGCAAAGAAATCCTTCTTGCGCAAGTTGCTCTTTTTGCCGTTCAACGCCAAAGCGGTTTCCTCTGTGTCATTTGATACGATGTTTACAGGAAGCATATCATACGCGGGAGACAACATAAATTCCTGTGAGCCGGGGGCAGTTTCAAGCAATGAAAAGTTTTTCAAATGCATATCGGAATTTCCCACCAGAAAAGAAAAAACAATGCGAATAAAGAATTCTGCCATATCTAACCCCTTTTGTGAAGACCATCGGTCAATGACTTTGGCACATCGTTCATAGGAACTTTGATACTTGTCATTTGTCAACCGATAGGTTAATTGACAGAAATCCTCCATAGCTAACAGTCGAATTGATTGATCTGGCAGCACCATGCGGTCAACACGCTTCGTAATATAAGCATATGTACCATCTGATTGGATGAGTCCATGCGGTACTGTGGTGATGCCTGCTGCATCGGCCATACACATAATCATTTGCTCTGCTTCTGGCAAGGCACGATACTCATTTGTCTGCGGCTTTAGAATATATCCGGATGGATAACCAACTAAAGTTAGGCGAGCTTTCTCTTCTTTGGACAGGTGCAGCGACAATTTTTTTTGCACACCCGGTACAGTGTAGCCCTTACTGATTGTTTCATTTGCAATCCATTCTAATGCTTCGTTTGAAATGGTGATTTCAGGTAATCTGGTAGTTCCAAAGAAATGTTTGATGCAGGAGTGATGCCAGCCGCAGGAGGCAGCTTCTTCATTCTTGATGGGCTTTCCACAGCAAAGGCAGATCATTTGCGCACCTCCTGAATGGTTACATTGCCAATCGTATCACGACATGCGACAAGCAGCAAACCAAAACGGTCTTTTCGATTAAGTTTCCAGTTGCGAGTGACAACATTTAGCAGCCACCCTTCTGGAATGAGACCGTCGAAGAAAGAAAATAGTGTGCTGGAGTCATAAGGCTCATCACGCAGCGGAAGAGTCAGCGAAACTGCTCTCGGATTCTCGCTGCTTAGATAATCTGCATCATAGGCAAAGCGGTAGCCATCTTCTGTCTCAGAAAGTGTGCCAGCATAGCAATCTTCGACATAAACAAATCCTGTTCTAAATGCGTCCATCAGTTTGTTTCCTTTCTGCCGGGGACGGCTTCCATGCCAAACATAGCAAGTGCTATATTTACTTTGTCCATGCGGACAGTAGGTTTTCCTTGCTCTAATTCACGGACAAAGCGAAGTCCAAGACCGGAACGAACAGCAAATTCTTCTTGTGTGAGTCCTGCAGCCTTGCGGCTTTCGCGGACAAACTGGGCAATCTTGTTCACGATAAACACCTCCAAAGGCTTAAATCATCACTATATTTTATACCCAATCGGGGCGAAAGTCAATAAGGATGGTGGAATTATACCCGATAGGGATTGAAAAATGTGACGGATAAAGAAGAAAGACAAGCCATGTCTAAAAACGCGGATGCGCACGCTACAAAAGTGTGGTAGAATCATATCGTCGAAAGATGCAGAGAAGCTCCCGCGTACGGCGCGAGGGGCTTTTTCGTATCGTCCGATAAAAAAAACGTGCGCCAAAGAGACGCAAAGAAAGGAAATGTATGAGCAACAAAGAAAAACATCGAGAATAGATTCAGTTTTCGGTTCGGCAGAAGCTGAAACACCTGTGTATGCGCTTGGCAACAGCAGGTGGAACTATCCGCGGAACGGTGCAGCAGATAGCGAGGCAATCATGTGCTTCCAAGGAGAGAAGCACAATCATCACTGCCCTGTCTAAAAACGCGGATGCACACGCTACAAAAGTGTGATAGAATCATACCATCGAAAGATACAGAGAGGCTCCCGCGCACGGCGCGAGGGGCTTTTTTCGTACCCTTCGATAGAAAAAAACGTGCGCGAAAGGAGCGCACAGAAAAGAAAGGAAACATATGAGTAACCAAGAAACCAAACAGGAACAGATTCAGTTTTCGGCTCAGCAGGAACTGAAACATCTCCGCACCCGCTGCGGCAAGGTGTACGCGCTGGGCAACAACCGTTTTCGGGCGGTGGTGCAGACCACGCCGGTTCACGAGTACGACGCGGCGACGCAACAGTGGGTGGAACTTTCCGCCGAAAAGCGCCAGCAGATGGCGGCGCAGGCACACAGCCCGATTGCGACGT
>ERZ825896.3696-NODE-3696-length-12617-cov-12.937430_pt1 | contig 12617 bp, 12 predicted proteins | sample MGYA00519858_ERZ825896 | MGnify/ENA primary metagenome ERZ825896 (study PRJEB31778, sample SAMEA3449214) | human gut metagenome | biome: human gut; feature: human-associated habitat; material: faeces | place: United Kingdom | collected 2010/2012 ... | reverse complement strand
TAAATCTTCCGTAAATAAAAGTGAAATATTAACCTTTGGACTGCAAAAAAGGCTCGATTTTGCCGTATTAGTGAAAGGACTTTTTCTCACCGGCAAAAAAATTCTTTCCCTTCTGCATCTCTCACAGAACTAAAACTGAGAGCCTTTTTGCCCCACCGGTCAAACAGGGGCGCCGGCCTAAAATTTATTCAGCAGACCTCATCGGGCAATTTGGGGGTCTGCCCCAGCGGGAACCCGCCTCCCACCAGCACCTTGAAAACTGAATAAGACCCCGCCAAAGGCCCCCGCATAAAAGAGGGCCCGGCCGAATATAGTTCCATTGAAACGATGGGACGGCACCCCCTGCCGCCCAACTGCGGAGAGGAGAATGAAAATGGAGCTTGAACTGCGCCGGCAAACTGTCCCGAGCTTTGAAACCATCCTGGAGGAAACCGTGGAGCAGCCGGTGGAATGTGATGCCCTGCTGCCGGATTACTGCCCCGATATCCGCCGGATCCTCAAGTGCACCCTCACCCCAGTTCCGGTGGGCAAAACCATTACCGCCGGCCGGCTGGAGGTGGAGGGTCTGGCTACCCTCAATATCCTGTACATTTCCGCCGGGGGAGAACCCGCCCGCGGCGAGTACAAGGTCCCCTTCACCCGGATGCTGGAGCTACACGGCGAAGCCGAGGACCCCATCATCACCGTGGGGATGCTGCCGGGACCGGTCAGCTGCCGGGCGGTCAACCAGCGCCGGCTGGAGATCCGCGGCTCAGTGGTCGTTTCGGCTTCGGTCATCAGCTGCCATGGGCAGCAGATCTTGGCCGGCAGCGAGGAAAAAACCATCCAGCTGCGCATGGCCCAGCAAAAGGGCATCCGCCTCAGCGGCGCCTTTGACCGGGAACAGCGCCTGGCCAAAACCACCACGCTGGAGGGCAGCGCCGCCCCCTTGACCAGGGTCCTGCGGTGCGATGCCGCGGTAAGCCGCCGGGAGGAAAAATGGCTGGATGGCCGACTGCTCATCACCGGGGAGGTGCTGGCCGCCGCCCACTGCGCTGACCAGAACGGCGGCTGGCAGACCGCCGAATGCACCCTCCCCTTTGAACTGACGATCGACTGCCCCGAGGGCGCCGATGCCGAGTTTGATATCCGGTGCAGGGCCCTGGCCCCCACCGCCGAGCCCATGCAGGATGCCGATGGGGAATACCGGGCCCTGGAATGGGGCGTGACCATCAGCGTCGAGGGAAAAATTTACCGCGCGTATGCGCTGGACTGCTGCACCGATGGCTACTCCACCCGGTACCAGTCCGCCTGCAAGGGCAGGACCCTGCAAACGGTGGAGCTGGTGAACCTGTGCCGGGAGAGCGAGACCCGCCGGGAAACGCTGCCCCTGCCGGAAGCCACCGGCGAAGTGGTGGCCCTTTGGGCCAGGGTGGAGGGCTGCACCGCCGTCCCCGAAGGGGACGGCCTGCTGGCGGAGGGCCGCCTGGGCCTGACCCTGCTGACCAAAATGGGGGATGGGGAGTATTACAGCTTTGATAGGACGATGGAGCTGCAGCGGCAGCTCCCCGGCGGAGAGGACTGCCGCTGGGAGGCTGGGCTGGAATGCCGCGGCTGCCGCTGGGAGCAGACCGGGAACGAGCTTTCCCTGACCTGTGAGCTGGTGTGGCAGGGGGCCATCTGCCGCACCCGGCGGCTGGCCGTCCTGGAGGACATTACGGTGGACGAAGCGGCCCCCAAGGAAAACCGGATGCCAAGAGGGCTTTATATCTACATGGCGGAAGAGGGCGAAAGCCTGTGGGAGGTGGCCCGCCGCTACAATACCAGCGAGGCGAGGATCCGGGAGGACAACGGCGAAATGGGCGAATGCTGCCCGGCTGGTCCCCTGCTGATCCCGGTGTAAGCGGGGAGCCCCGGCCGGGCGGCGGCGCCGGGGCGCGGGAGCGCCCCGGGACCGCCGCGCCCCCCAAAAAAATAAAAGGGGGCGCGGTGGCCAGGCCGGCCGGAGGCCGGCCGCGCCGCCGCCCGGCTCCCGGCCCCATGCACCCAACCTAAGATGTAAACGGAGGGAATGAAAATGGCAGCACAAAGCGAGCTGTACCGAGATATAGCAACCAGAACCGGAGGAGATATCTACATCGGGGTGGTGGGGCCGGTGCGCACCGGCAAATCCACCCTCATCAAGCGTTTTATGGAAACGATGGTGCTGCCCCGCATCGAAAGCGAGCCCCGCCGCAGCCGGGCCGCCGATGAGCTGCCGCAATCAGCAGCCGGGCGCACCATTATGACCACCGAACCGAAATTCATTCCGGAGGAAGCGGTCAGCATCACACTGGAGGGGAACATCAGCCTGCGGGTGCGGATGATCGACTGTGTGGGGTATATTGTGCCCAGTGCGCTGGGCTACATTGAAAACCAGCAGCCCCGCATGGTGATGACCCCCTGGTACGATAAGGAGGTCCCCTTCAGCATGGCGGCGGAGGTGGGTACCCGCAAGGTCATCAATGAGCATTCCACCATCGGGCTGGTGGTCACCACCGATGGCAGCATTTCGGAGATCCCCCGGGCGGAGTACGAGGAAGCCGAGGCCCGGGTGGTGCGGGAATTGCAGGCCATCAATAAGCCCTTTGTGGTGGTGCTGAACTGCCAAAGCCCCAAAAGCCCGGCGGCAAAGGCCCTGCGGGCCGAGCTGGAGGAACGCTATGGGGTGCCAGTGGCGGCGGTGAACTGTCTGGAGCTGGATGAGGAGGACATCGCGGCCATCCTGGGGAAGGTGCTGGTGCGCTTCCCGCTGAAGGAGGCGGCGCTGGAGATCCCCGCCTGGGTGATGAACCTGGCGGCCGACCACTGGCTGAAGGAGGCCCTGTACCGGCAGATCCGGCAGGTGGCTGGAGAGCTGGGCGCGGTAGGTAGCGCCGGGGCCACCCTGCAAAAGCTGGAGGACTGCGACTATGTGAAGGAGAGCCGGGTGCTTGCTGCCGACCTGGGCAGCGGCACGGTGCGGTGCCGGGTGGAGCTGGGCGACGGGCTGTTCTACCGGATACTGGGCGAGGCGACCGGCCTGGAGATCGCCGATGAGGAGGGCCTGCTGCCCTGCATGGTGGAGCTGGCCGGCATCAAGAAGAAGTACGAGAAATTTGCCGGGGCGCTGGATGAGGTGGCGGCCACCGGCTACGGGATCGTTATGCCGACGATGGAGGAGCTGCACCTGGAGGAGCCGGAGATTATGAAGCAGGGCGGGCGCTACGGGATCCGGCTGCGGGCCTCCGCGCCGTCCATCCACCTGATGCAGGCGAACATTACCACCGAGGTGGCGCCCATAGTGGGCAGCGAGCGGCAGAGCGAGGAGCTGGTTCATTATCTTTTGCAGGAGTTCGAGGAGAACCCGGCAAAGATTTGGGAGAGCAATATTTTTGGAAAGTCGCTGCACGAGCTGGTGAACGAGGGCCTGCACAACAAGCTGTACCGCATGCCGGCCGATGCCCGCATGAAGCTGCAGGAGACCATCGAGCGGGTCATCAATGAGGGGTGCTCGGGGCTGATCTGCATTATCCTGTAATTATGTACCCGCTGCCGGGGGAGAGCCCACCGGCGCGGCGGCGCCGCCCGGCCCCCCATGGGGGCCGGGCGAACTGCCGCTCCCCGCAGGGGAGCGGCAGGGGCCGGCGGCGCAGCCGCCGGCCGCGCCGCCGCGCCGGGTCCCGGTTTTTTTGCAAGGTGGAAAAAGGGGACAAGCCCATTTACACCGGGCCGGGCGGCGGGGGAGGGGTCTGCGGCTCCGGCAGGATGGGGGCGGCATCCACCTCCGGGCGGTGCAGCGGGACAGCCTCCGGGGCAGGGACGGGGAGCTTCTTTTTCTCGGCCATCAATTATTCCTCCGCCTCTATCACGCTGACCGGGCAGTTTTCCGCCGAAAGCCGGGCGCCGTCCTTCTCCTCCTCGGAGATGGGGGTCTGCACCACCTCCGCTTTGCCATCCGCCGCCAGGCCGAAAACCGCCGGGCAGGTGGAAACGCACAGCCCGCAGCCGATGCAGCCCTCGTGATCCAATGTTACCTTCATCATACTCGCTCCTTTGCGTGGAATTTGGGATGTTAAGATCCAATTTTATTTTGTGGAGAAAGCACAAGGAATATACAATGAGACCCCGCTAAAACTGCCGAATCCGGGCCGCCGTGTAGAAAATGCGCAACCAAAAGGGAATTCGATAAAAAGAATGTTGATTTTTGTCACAGGGCTTGTTACAATATTTTGTGTTACTAAAATAAGGGGGAGTGCGCTTGCAGGAGCTTTCGCTCAACATCCTGGATATCGCCGAAAACTCGGTGAAAGCCGGGGCTTCCCTGATCACGGTGGCGGTATGTTACCGCCCGGCTGCGGACAGGCTGACGGTGACCATCACCGATGACGGCTGCGGCATGGACGCCGAAACGGTGCGGAAGGTGACCGATCCCTTTTATACCACCCGCACCACCCGCCGGGTGGGCATGGGCCTGCCGCTGTGGAAAATGGCGGCCGAAATGACCGGCGGCGCCATGACGGTGGAGAGCGCGCCGGGGGTGGGCACCACGGTGACGGCGGTCTTTGGACTGAGCCACATAGACCGGCTGCCGCTGGGCGATCTGCCGCAGACCATGGCCACCCTCATCGGGGGCAGCCCGGAAAAGAACTTCCGGCTGGAATTTGACTATGATGGGGCGCGGTTCGCGGCTGATACCCGGGAGTACCGCGCGGTGCTGGGGGAGGAGATCTCCCTGGCGGAGCCGGAGGTGCTGGCGTTTATTACCGGGCAGGTGGCCGAAGGGATCGCCGAGTGCTGCCCCGCCCCGGAGAAGCTGTAAATTCGCGAAAGGCGCCGGCGGCCCCGCAGGGGCTGCGGCACAGCCGCAGAGGCGGGCCGGAGGCCCGACCACATCGGCCGCAGGCCGATGCCCTGCGGGGCCGGACCTGCGCCTTGCAGGGGCCGGCGGGAAGAGTATGGCAGAGACTACGCCACCTTCACCTGACAAGAGCGCATATGTTTTTGTGGGCGTGAATACCGCTCGACATGGAGTGCAGTCCGCAACGACAGGATGACACAAGTCAGCACAGGTTTTCACCGCCAAGGTGTGTGTCCTTGTCAAATGAAGGTGCTGGTAGTTGACGATATAGAGGAACAATTCCGGAAGGAAATAAGGAGGAACCATTCTCATGGCAAAAAGAAAGACCGTCGTGCCGTTCCACGGGACGGCCGAGCAGGAAAAGGCGCTGCGGGAGCTGATAGCGGCCCACAAGGAGCAGCAGGGCGCGCTGATGCCGGTGCTGCAGGGGGCGCAGGAAATTTACGGCTACCTGCCCATCGAGGTGCAGACCATCATCGCCGAAGAACTGAATATACCGCTGGCGGAGGTTTACGGTGTTGTGACCTTCTATGCGCAGTTTACCCTCAATCCCCGCGGGACCTACAACATTGGCGTGTGCATGGGCACGGCCTGCTATGTAAAGGGCGCCGGTGATGTGCTGGAGCGTATCCAGAAGCGGCTGGGCATAGAGCCCGGCGGCACCACCCCGGACGGCCGCTTCTCGCTGGAGGCGACCCGCTGCATCGGCGCGTGCGGCCTGGCCCCGGTCATGACCATCAATGAGGATGTGTACGGCCGCCTGACCCCCGATGAGGTGGACAAGATCCTGGACAAATACCTGTGAGTGAGAGGGAGGAATGAGCAATGAAATCTCTGGAAGAGCTGGCCGCCCTGCGGGAGCGGATGAAAAATAATGTAGCCATGCGGCAGGATAACAGCGCCGCCACCCGTGTAGTGGTAGGCATGGCTACCTGCGGCATCGCCGCCGGGGCCCGCCCGGTGCTGACTGCCTTTGTGGAGGAAGTGAACCGCCGCGGACTGAAGGATGTGGTAGTGACCCAGGCCGGATGCATCGGCATGTGCAAGCTGGAGCCCATTGTGGAGGTGTTCCAGCCCGGCAAGGAAAAGGTGACCTATGTGAAGATGACCCCCGAGAAGGTCTCCCGCATTGTGACCGAACATCTGGTAAACGGCAGCCCGGTGACCGAGTACACCGTGGGCGCCTACATGGAATAAGGAGGACAAAAACCAATGGCGATAGCAAGAACACACATCCTGGTGTGCGGCGGTACCGGCTGCAGCTCCTCCCATTCCCAGGCACTCATTGATGAGCTGAACCGGGAGCTGGAGGAAAAGGGCCTGTTGGGCGAGGTGCAGGTCATTAAGACCGGCTGCTTTGGCCTGTGCGCCCTGGGCCCCGTGGTGGTAGTGTACCCCGAGGGCTGCTTTTACAGCCATGTGACCGAGGCGGATATCCCCGAGATCGTGGAGGAGCATATCCTCAAGGGCCGCATCGTTACCCGCCTGCTGTACCAGGAGACTGTGGTGGATGATAAGACCATCAAGAACCTAAACCACACCAAATTCTACGAAAAGCAGCACCGCGTGGCCCTGCGCAACTGCGGTGTCATTAACCCCGAAAATATCGACGAGTACATTGCCATGGACGGCTACGAGGCACTGGGCCGTGTGCTGACGGGGATGACCCCCGATGAGGTCATCCAGGCCATCAAGGACAGCGGCCTGCGCGGGCGCGGCGGCGGCGGCTTCCCCACCGGGCAGAAGTGGTTCTTTGCCCGGCAGAGCAAGGGCGATGTGAAGTATGTCTGCTGCAACGCCGATGAGGGCGACCCCGGCGCGTTTATGGACCGCTCCGTGCTGGAGGGCGACCCCCATGTGGTGCTGGAGGCCATGACCATTGCCGGCTACGCCATCGGCGCGCACCAGGGCTATATCTATGTCCGTGCCGAGTACCCCATCGCCATCCACCGTTTGCAGATCGCCATTAAGCAGGCCCGTGAATACGGCTTTTTGGGTGACGATATCTTCGGCACCGGCTTTGCCTTTGATATTGAGCTGCGCCTGGGCTCCGGCGCCTTCGTCTGCGGCGAGGAGACTGCGCTGATGACCTCCATCGAAGGCCACCGCGGCGAGCCCCGTCCCCGTCCGCCGTTCCCGGCGGTCAAGGGCCTCTTTGGCGTGCCCACCATCCTGAATAATGTGGAGACCTGGGCCAATATTCCCCGCATTATCCTGAACGGCGCCGACTGGTTTGCCAGCATGGGCACCGAGCGCAGCAAGGGCACCAAGGTTTTCTGCCTGGTGGGTAAGATCAACAACACCGGCCTGGTGGAGATCCCCATGGGCACCACCCTGCGGGAGATCGTCGAGGATATCGGCGGTGGCATCCCCAACGGCAAGAAGTTTAAGGCGGCGCAGACCGGCGGCCCCTCCGGCGGCTGTATTCCCGCTTCCCTTATTGATACCCCCATCGACTATGATAACCTCATCGCCATCGGCTCCATGATGGGCTCCGGCGGTCTGATTGTGATGGACGAGGACACCTGCATGGTGGATATCGCGAAGTTCTTCCTGGAATTTACCGTGGACGAGAGCTGCGGCAAGTGCACGCCCTGCCGTGTGGGCACCCGGCGCCTGCTGGAGATGCTGGAGCAGATCACGGCCGGCAACGGCACCGTGGAGCTACTGCGCGAGATGGAGGAGCTGTGCTACTACATCAAGGCCAACAGCCTGTGCGCGCTGGGACAGTCTGCCCCCAACCCCGTGCTTTCCACCCTGCATTATTTCCGTGACGAGTACGAGGCACACTGCATCGAAAAACGCTGCCCCGCCGGCGTTTGCAAGCGGCTGGTGCGGTTCGTCATCGAGGAGGACAAGTGCAAGGGCTGCACCGCCTGCGCCCGTGCCTGCCCCGTCAATGCGATCTCCGGCGAGGTAAGAAAGCCTCACCAGATTGATACCCGTAAGTGCATCAAGTGCGGCGCCTGCATGGAGACCTGCCGCTTTAACGCCATTGTAAAACGATAAGAAAGGAGTGACCGACAATGAATACCGTAAATCTCAAGATCAATAACATTCCCGTGGTCGCTCCCGAGGGCGCCACCATACTGGAGGCCGCGCATCTGGTCGGCATCCGCATCCCCACTTTGTGCTATCTCAAGGAGATCAACGCCATCGGCGCCTGCCGCATCTGCGTATGCGAGGTAAAGGGTGCCCGCGGCCTGGCCGCCGCCTGCGTGATGCCGGTGGGCGAGGGCATGGAGGTTTTTACTAACACCCCCGCCCTGCAAAGGTACCGCCGCACCACGCTGGAGCTGATCCTTTCCACCCACCGCACCGACTGCCTTTCCTGCACCCGCAGCACCGACTGCGAGCTGCAGCAGCTGTGCCGGGAATACGGTGTGGATATGAACCGCTTTACCAAGAAGGACAAGGGCTACCACACCGACGCCTCCATGCCCCACCTGGTACGGGATAACAGCAAGTGTATCCTGTGCCGCCGCTGTGTGGCCGTGTGCCAAAAGAACCAGTATGCGGGTGTGATAGAGACCTGCGAGCGCGGCTATGACACCCACATCGCCTGCGCCTTTGATATGCCCCTTTCCGAGACGGCCTGTGTGGCCTGCGGCCAGTGCACCGCCGTGTGCCCCACCGCTGCCCTGCGGGAGCGGGACGACACCGACAAGGTGTGGGCCGCGCTGAACGACCCGACCAAGACGGTCATCGTGGGACCGGCGCCCAGCGTGCGCGCCCAGCTGGGCGAGTGCTTCGGGATGCCGATAGGCACCAATGTGGAGGGCAAGCTGGTAGCCGCCCTGCGCCGGTTGGGCTTCGACCAGGTATTTGATGTGGATACCGCCGCCGATGTGACCATCATGGAGGAGGGCACCGAGCTGCTGCACCGACTGAAGGAAGGAGGCCCCCTGCCGCTCATCACCAGCTGCTCTCCCGGCTGGATCAAGTTCTGCGAGCACTATTACCCCGAATTTGTGGATAACCTTTCCTCCTGCAAGAGCCCGCAGCAGATGTTCGGCGCACTGATCAAGACCTATTACGCCCAGAAGGCGGGGCTGGACCCCAAGAACATCGTGGTGGTGAGCGTGATGCCCTGCACCGCCAAGAAGTTTGAGATCGGCCGCGAGGGCCAGAGCGCCGTGGGCCTGCCCGATGTGGATATTTCCATCACCACCCGGGAGCTGGCGGATATGATCCGCCGGGCGGGTATAATGTTCAATGAGCTGCCCGATGAGGAGTTTGATCCCATCTTCGGCATTGCCTCCGGTGCGGGACACATCTTCGGCGCCACCGGCGGTGTGATGGAGGCCGCACTGCGCACCGTTTCCGAGCTCGTGACCGGCAAGGAGCTGGCACGGCCCGAATTCCAGGAGGTCCGCGGCATCGAGGGCATCAAGGAGGCGGAGTACGACCTGGCCGGCACCAAGGTAAGGGTTGCCGTGACCAGCGGACTTGCCAACGCGGCGAAGCTCTTAGACCGCATCAAGAGCGGCGAGGCGGAGTATCACTTTGTGGAAGTGATGGCTTGCCCCGGCGGGTGCGTCAACGGCGGCGGCCAGCCCCATCAGAGCGGCGATGTGCGCAATTTCACCGATCTGCGTTCCTTGCGCGCGGCGGCCCTGTATAGCGAAGATGAGGCCATGACCCTGCGCAAGAGCCACGAGAACCCCGTGGTGAAGGAGCTGTACGCGGAGTATTTGGGCGAGCCGGGCAGCCACCTGGCGCACCACATCCTGCACACCCACTATGTAAAGCGCGGGCTGTACGGGAAGAACTGATCACATATGCAAAAACAGCTCCCCCTGCCGGAATGGTCGGGGGAGTTTTTGTGCGCCGAACGGGGGAAATAGGGGAAAGGCTTGTAGTTTCCTGCGGCGGAGCCGCCGACGGGCGCAGCCCGTCGCCGCAAGCGCAGCTTGCGGGTTTCGCCGCAGGCGAAACGCGGCTCCGCCGTAGTTTTCCCGCTGCACAGATTCAGAGGGCGGTAGGCTCCTCCGCCGGGGGAAGCGGCGGCTGGGCGGCGAGGGCCAGACCGAGGACGAGAATGCCGAGGTTATCGGCGTAGATCCCATCAAACTGGGAGAGGGGCAGGGGGCTGGTGCCCTGTCCCACCTCGATGGTATAGCCGGGGCGATCGTAGGTCTGGATGAACCAATCCTTGTAGCCCGCGTAGCCGCTGAGGGAGGGAGTTTCCTCCACCGAGTAGCCGCTGGCTTCCCCCATGGCCTGGGCAATTTCCTCGCTGCGGGGCGGGAGGTAATCGAGGTAGCGCCAGTAGATGAGCTTGCCCTGCGCGTGGTAGGAAAGGGTAAGGCGGAAGTCATTGCGGAGGGAGTGGCGGTAGACCGCCAGCGCCTCCGGCTGGGTGAGCGGGGCGGTGCCGACATAATCCCGCGGGGCGGGGGAGGTGAAGCCCATGCTTTCCTTGATACGCTTTGCTTCCTCCCAGCCGGCGGGGTATTGCAGGTTGAGATCGACGCCATTGAGGTTGGCTTTCCAGCCCTCCGGGAAGGGAATGGAGGGATAATTTTCCGCCCACTGCTTCGCGCACTCGTACCAGGGACCGCTGCTTAAGTAGCCGGTGACGAGATCGACACCATCGGGATCCACCATGGGGACAATGGAGAGGGTGGTGCGGCGGAACAGCTCGGCGGCATCGTAGCCGTAGAGGGTATCGCCATCCAGCAGGGCCAGGCAGTATTCCTCCAGGAAGGCCAGCAGCACCGGGGTGGTGATCCATTCATTGGCGTGGTGGGCGGCATTGTAAAAGACCTGGGTTTCGCCCTCCCCGATGGAAACCGACCAGATGGGCAGTCCCCGCGCGCTGCTGCCGATGGCGCCGGAGCCGAGGTAGGGGTAGCGCAGCAGCAGGCCGGTGAGGGTGAGCTCCAGCACCTGCGAGGTGAAGGCGATGCCGGTGGGCACTACGGGGAAATCCAGCGGAATGGCGACGGTCTGCCCGGGGCGAAGATCGCGGGGGTCCAGTTCGGGGTTGGCGGCAGAAATGGCGGCGACGCTGGTATCGTACTGTTGGGAAAGCCGCCAGAAGGTATCCCCCTGCCGGAGCTGCACGAACCGGGTGCCGATGAGCCAGGGCATCATGGCCTGCCAGGTGGCGGCATCGCTGCGGCCGGTGGCGGGCAGGCCCTGTGCCTGCTGGAACTGCCGCAGGGCGTTTTCAGTCCCCCTGCCAAAGCTGCCATCAATGCGGCCGGGCTGGTAGCCCGCGCGGGATAAGCCAAGCTGTAATAGCTGCACGCCGGGGCCCCGGCTGCCGAATCCGTATTCATCCATGATAAAAACCTCCTATTTGCGGATGGTTCATTGTATGATGGAGGGAGGTGAGGAAGACACCGGCAACGGAGTTTTTTGCGGGAGGGACTGCCGCGAAAAAGGAAAAGTAAAAAACCTATTGCAAAATGGCAAGAAGGTGTTGACAAGCGAGGGGGATTTGTGTATAATCTTGTTTGTTGGCACTGAATGGATACGCCTTCAAAGCGTGATATAGGGGTATAGCTCAGCTGGTAGAGCAGTGGTCTCCAAAACCACGTGCCGAGGGTTCGAATCCTTCTGCCCCTGCCAATTCGCTGATGTAGCTCAGTAGGTAGAGCGCGTCCTTGGTAAGGACGAGGTAGTCAGTTCGAATCTGATCATCAGCTCCATAAAGAATTACCGGTATAGATGCGTCTGGCGCAAAGCCAGGCGCATCTACCGTTTCCGGGCTTTTTCGAGCCCGGATTTCTTCTTTTGAACCATAGATTTTTATGGAGGTTTCGGAGCAACTGACCGGATTTGAACTGGAGGATTTCATATCTTTGATATGCTCCCCATAGAGTGGACAAGCGGCGAGAAAATCCGCAGAAACTCAAATGGGGAGTATTTTTATGTCAAGCGTGGCGGAGGAGCTGCTGCTGAATACCGAATTGATAGAAGAAAGCAAAAGCAATGTAAGGAACCTGCTCAACGAGCTTGGCCTTTATGAGTACAGGGCTGCGCACCCGTCCGCCCTGTCCGGCGGGCAGAAGCAGCGCCCTGCCATCGCCTGTGCCATCTTTTCCGGCCGCAGGATATTGATACTCGATGAGCCCACCAGCGGCCTTGACGGGCGGAACATGTGCCTAATCGCAGAAAAACTGAAAAGCGAAGCGCGGCACGGCAGAACCATTCCCGTGATCACCCACGACAGGGAGCTGATCGAGAGCTGCTGCGATAATTTTGTGGGGGTTGAAAAACGATTATCATGAAACCGCCAAGGGCCGCTATGGGATATCCGCGCCGGAGGGATCGCTTTCCGCCCCTGTCGGCAGCTCCACCGCAATGGTGGTGCCCTTGTCCGAGCTTTCCTCTACCCAAACGGAGCCGCCGTGGAGAGCGGCGATCTCCCACACCAGTGAGAGCCCCAGCCCCACACCGCCGTATTCGCGGCTGCGGGACTTGTCCACCCGGAAGAATGGCTGGAAGATGCTCTGCTGATACTCCTCCGGGATGCCGCAGCCGGTGTCGGAAACGCGAATGATGCACTTTTCCTGCCTTTGCGCAAGCTCGACCCGCACCGAGCCGCCGGGGCGGTTGTATTTGACGGCGTTCTCCGTCAGGTTAAAGAGCAGACGGTAGATCAGAGTGTCGCTGCCAGTCAGGGAGCCGTCGCCCTCCGCTTCCAGCGTGATGCTTCGCTTCTCCGCCAGCGGCGCAAGGTCTGTGAAGATTTCCTCAATCATTGGGATAAGCTGAATCTGCTCGTTCCGCGCCACCTGCTGCAAAT
>ERZ825896.3689-NODE-3689-length-12639-cov-10.892006_pt1 | contig 12639 bp, 11 predicted proteins | sample MGYA00519858_ERZ825896 | MGnify/ENA primary metagenome ERZ825896 (study PRJEB31778, sample SAMEA3449214) | human gut metagenome | biome: human gut; feature: human-associated habitat; material: faeces | place: United Kingdom | collected 2010/2012 ... | reverse complement strand
GTTAACTGCCTGTTTGTCCATGACGCTTCATTTGCTGCTTTTGCTGATTCGTATTGCGATAAAACTGAGATTGTCCATTCCGCTGGTGTACCTGGTGCTGATGCTCACAGCGTTTCAGCCGTGGTATCGTGTGCACGCGACACTGGCGGATGGAATAATTCTGGTGATGCTGGGCTGCGTGATGCTGTCATGGATCATCTCCTTCGTTCGATTTGTAAGGCGAGGGCTGGCTTGATGCCAGCCCTCGTTTTTTGCGCCGCACGGTGGGCGGACGTGGCGTTTGTGTGGCGCAGACCTGCGCGGATGCGCGGTCAGCCGGTAAAGCCGCACACGTCGGCACGACGTGCCCCACGCCGCGGAGCAAACGGCTGCGCCGATGTGCGTTTTCTGACTTGTGCCGCGGTTCAGCCGTTAGTCCTCCGCCCACAGGCGGCATTGGGGTCAGGGTTCTCCCTGCAAGCTGCGTTTTGGTACCAAAACGCTATGCTTGCGCTTTTCTTGCGCGGCAAGAAAAGCCTAAAACGCAGCCTGATCCTCGTTCCGTTTAGAAGATTTTTTTTGATTTTCATTTTCTACAAGCCATAAATTCCAAAATCGCTAAACCTTAGATTCTGTAGTCGCTACATTAGTCGCTATGCCGGTTCGAAATTTGATTTTTTGCCTTTTGTAGTCGCTACAATAGTCGCTACGGCAGCGATTCAGGCGGCATTGTCCGGCAGCAGGATATTTCTGGCAGCTGTTTTCATTTCATTTGCTTTTTCCACGCGCAGATTTTCGCCGCCAAACAGAATCGGAGCGCAGATTTCCAAAATCCTGTCATAGATGCGGGCGTGCGCAAGGTCGTCTGGGTGTTTGAGTGCATCCAGCGTCAGATTTGTTGTGACGATCAACGGTTTGCGGCTTCGGTATCTGGCGTCGATCACGGCGAAGACTTGTTCTAATGCATATTCTGTTCCTCGCTCTGCACCAAGATCATCCAGAATCAGAAGATCATAGGCATTCAGACTGGCAAGAAAGTCAGCACGATCAGAGCCGAACAGTCCCGTTATACGATTCAAAATCGTCGGGAAATTTGTCATCAGAACCGGCACGTCCTGCTCCAGCAGCGCGTTTGCAATACACCCGGCGAGAAAAGATTTTCCCGTTCCCACATCGCCAAACAGGAGCAGTCCAATATTTTTCCGTGCCGCATCCTCCCAGTGTTCCACATAGCGCTTGGCTTTGGCAGTCAGCCCTGGCGTTTTTCCGTTATCGTTGGCAAACGTGCAATCGTAGAGGCGGCGATCCTGTAACCCATGTGCTTTTCGCCGCTGAATGCGTTCCAGACGCTCCCGTTTTTCTTCTGCTGCTTTGCGCTGTTTTTCCGCAGCACTCTGACAAGGACACAGGCAGCGTGGTCGGAGAAACCCTGTCCCGCCGGGAGCAGGAATGACCGTTTGCCGCAAGCCATGACAGGTCTTGCAGTGCAGCAATCCATCAGCGGCATCGAGATACTCATCATCTCGCTGTATCTGCGCAGCTGCATTTGCCGTCAAAAACGCATGGATTTCTTCTGTAATTGGCATCATACGACATCTTCCTCCTTTACTTCGTAAGTTCGGATATTTGTCCGCGCACGCTTCTGTTCTCTAATCTCTTTATCTCTATTCTCTGGTGGACAAATGTCCGCTTTTGCGTCGGGCAGGAGCTTCTGCATTTGTAAACGCAGCCGTTCCCGGCGTTTTCGCTCCGCTTCGGTGGAGGATCGCCCGACCAGCAGCTGGATATCCGGCATATAGTACGCGCCATCGGTCAGCAGCTCGACAAAGCCGAGTTTTAGGAAGATTTGCAGCGCGCGTTCTACGGTGCCGATCTGATGGCGGGTAAACGTTGCAATGGTCTGCGGCGTATGCGGCAGATTTTCATGTAACAGGAGAATCCCATTGTGCTTGAGTGACATCAGATACATCTTGAGCAGCAAATTGGAATACAGAATTCCGTCCGGCATCGTTTCCAGAACAACCATCCGCTCACTGGTGAAGAAATTTTCCTTGAGCTTCATGTAGTAATATTTTTTGTTTTCTGACATAAACACTCCATTCTTTTGAAATTGTTTCCGCCGTATTTGCAGCTCGCGCCCCGGCGATGGGGAACAGCGCGGACAGAGCTTGGCAGCTCTCACAGCTCGTGGAAGGGGTCTTGACTGCTTTCAACCCCAGCCACGGCAGCCTGTCTTGTGTGCAGGCCAGACGTTGTGTGTCCAAACAGATTGGGCGGCATGATGCAGCCTGCCAAGGCTGCCCACAGCGCGTTTCTCGCTCGCCGGAAGCTCGCTGCCTCCGGGTCCTCGCTCGTGCCGTGCGCGTTTCCTAACCTGCGGTGTGATCCGCGTTGCTGATATAAAATTGTCAAGCTACAATGGGAAAACATCTCCCTACTATCCCTCCCGAAAAAACAGCCAAGTGAATACCAAATTGGGCGAAAAAAGCTGCACAAATTTTTTGAGCAGGGTTTTTGCCTAAAATCAATAATTTCTCAATATTTGAATCAGAAATAATATAATGATTGGTATTACATTGAAACTTCTTAATATAATCAAACTTTTTTGAAACGTCAAAATGCCGCCTTTACTTTCCTAAAAGACGGTATAAATAGCACAGAGCAGCCTGTTTTCCAAGCTGCCCTGCGCTATTTTTCGTAATCTCACATGGGACTGAGAGAATCAATCATTCTCCCATTCGTCCCACGCTTCGTCCTCATCTTCAAACCAATCCGGATTATGAGCGATGATCTCATGCGTATTCTGGTCGTAGAACCCACCAAAGATCCGTATGAAACCTGGAATCAGATCCGGGATGAGCTGAACGAGTGCTACAGCCCCTGCACCCCACGGGAGCATCTTCCGCTCTCCCAGCAGAAAGAGTTCCGCCGGATCAAGAACGACATCATCCGGGAGGCCGAGAACATCCGCCTCGGCCTCCCAACGTTTGAAGATGAGAAGATGCGCGACGAGCCGGAGGAAACACAGGAGGAACACCCAACATCCGGCACCTGGGAACAGGCACAGCGATGTCGGGCAGCCCAGTCGGTGCTGCAGGATGTCTACGCACTGGATGAGGAACACGCCGAAGCTGCTGGAGAGCTGGAGCGGCTCTGGGCAGAAGGCTACGACAAATTTGACATTGCCCACGGCGACACGCTGGTAAGCCCGCAGCACTGGGACGACGAGCCGTTTGAGGCCATCGTCTCAAATCCGCCCTATTCCATCCGCTGGGAGGGCAGCGACAATGCAACGCTGATTAACGACCCGCGCTTTTCGCCCGCCGGTGTGCTGGCCCCGAAGTCAAAGGCAGATCTGGCGTTCATCATGCACAGCCTTTCGTGGCTGGCGACCGACGGCACGGCGGCCATCGTCTGCTTCCCCGGCGTCATGTATCGCGGCGGCGCGGAAAAGCAGATCCGCAAGTGTCTGATCGATAACAATTTTATCGACTGCATCATTCAGCTCCCGGACAATCTGTTCTACGGCACAACGATCGCCACCTGCATCATGGTATTGCTACGATTTCTCCAGCATCCATATACATCGAACAATCGGACAAAACCTGATGCTTGCCGTATGCTTTGCTGATTTTCCTGCAATTGAGTACACGGATGATTCCACCCCTAATGCAGGAAACAGAGCGATTCATTCCCTCAACCTGCTGGAGATCAGGATATGTTTCGCAGCAGGATGGAATTGCCTGATTGCATCTGCCGAAAAATGGGCATCCGTTCCCGCTGCTTGATGAGTCTATACGAATTCCCCATACATCCTTATAGAGATTGAGCTCCATATGTCGATGATGGCATCTCCGGCTTGACCACTTCCCGCCGAGCGGGATTTAACCAGATGATTTCCGACTGCCTTGACGGACAGGTGGATCTGATTCTGACAAAGTCGATATCGCGGTTTGCGAGGAATACCGTGGACACGGTCACCACCATCCGCAAGCTGAAGGAAAAAGGTGTGGCTGTCTATTTCGAGAAGAAAGACTTCTATACGGTAAAAATGCCAATAAATGCGGTAAATACGGCACTTTCCAAAGGGTCATGGTGTTTGGTTGGTGTTTGAATTTATGTGACACAGTAATACGATATTAAACGAAAATCGTCCCCACTGTTTTTATGGCAGAGAGGACGATTGGTTTATTTCTGTATGTTATTTACCCAGTTGGGCTTGCAGTTCTTGAAAACTCTCCAAGGCACTCTGCAAGTTCTCAATGATATCCGCAGCCAGTTCATCCGGGGCAGGCAGGCTATCGAGGTCTGCGAGGGACTTGTCCTTAATCCAGAACAGGTCAAGGCTTGTCTTGTCACGCTCCAGAATATCCTTTACATCAAATCTGCGGAAACGACCATCCGGATTTTCTTCCGACCATGTCTCTGTGCGGTCATGACGGTTCTCCGGGTTATAGCACTGGATGAAGTCCACGAGGTCGGCATCGGTCATAGGGTGCTGTTTCAGCGTGAAATGGATGTTGGTGCGGAAGTCATAAATCCACACTTCCTTGGTCTGCATTTCGGCACTGGCAGGACGTTTGTCAAAGAAGATAACATTTGCCTTTACACCCGGCTTATAGAAGATACCAGTCGGCAAACGGAGAATGGTGTGCAAGTCAGTGGTTTCGAGCAGTTTCTTGCGCACGATTTCTCCTGCACCGCCCTCAAACAAAACATTGTCCGGCACAACAACGGCAGCCTTTCCTGTGGCTTTCAGAATGGTATTGATATGCTGCACAAAGTTCAGTTGTTTATTGGAACTGGTTGTCCAGAAATCCTGTCGATTGTAGACGAGGTCTTCTTCCTCCTGTTCGCCTTCCTCGTTGGTGAAAGTAAGAGCAGACTTTTTGCCAAACGGCGGATTGGTCAGCACATAGTCCACACGGTAGCCGGGGTCTGTGAGAAGTGCATCACCAAGGGTAATCGGTACATTGCCGTAAATATCACCGATGTTGTGGAGATACAGATTCATCAAAGCCGTTTTATATGTGGAAGATACGATTTCGTTGCCGTAGAAGGTTTCGTTTTTCAGAAACTCTTTCTGCTCCCGGTCAAGGGAATAGTTCTCCGGATCGGCAACGAACGACTGCGAAGCGAGAAAAAATCCTCCGGAACCACAACAGGGGTCTGCGATGGTTTTCATAGGCTCCGGTCGGATACATTTCACCATTGCATGAATCAGCGGACGAGGGGTAAAATACTGACCTGCACCGCTCTTGATATCTTCCGCATTCTTCTGCAGCAAACCTTCATAGATTTCACCTTTGACATCGGAGGACATTGCCACCCATTTTTCGTTGTCAATCATTTGCACTACACGGTACAGAATGGCGGCACTGCTGATTTTATTACTTGCGCCTTTGAAGATTTTACCGAGAATACCGCCTTGTTTGCCCAGTTCTTCCAGCGTGGATTTATATTGTTCCTCCAGTTCCGCACCCTTGAGGGTGTTCATGTCCGACCATGTGTATCCGGCAGGAATCCCTGTTTCTTTTTTGTAGGGCGGCTTGGAATACTCATCGGACATTTTCAGAAAGATAAGGTAGGTAAGCTGTTCCAGATAATCTCCGTAGGAAACACCGTCATCCCGGAGCGGATTGCACATCCCCCAAACCTTTGATACGATTGCTGATGTTTGTTCACTCATTCGATACTTCTCCTCTATTCGAATCAAAAGCATCCATTCTTTTTTGTAACTTTTGAATGGACTTATCCATTGATTGAATGCTTTTTGTCATTTTTTTCATTTCTTGATAAGTATCTTCAGTAGGTGAATCATATATTATTGACCAAAGATACTGTTTAAGGTCTATCGTTGTGGACTCTGAGTAGGTGGAAAAGATATCCGAGTAGCAAATGGTAATTTTCAACGGAATATTACTTATTTTCCCTAATTCCGGAGTACCTCCAAAACACACAAACCAACTTTTATCAACGCCCAAAGTGAACGAGGATTCACACAATTTTACTAAATACTCTTTATCCGGCACATTGGCAATAAACTCTGGATTGATTTTCACAGAAACATTATTGGCAACCTGATGTCCATGGTTATGTATATTTAGAACAAGGAGGCTGCCTCGTATTGTTTCAAAGGTTACAGTAACAAAAGCACGATTATTTTCTTCAAATTGACGTTTTGATTCTGCCAACTGTTCCCGTGTTGCTTTTGCAGAACGATAGTTAAATATACAAATAAATATTGTCGCAATCACATAGACTGCGGTTATTGCAATCATAATCCAGTCTGTCATACTACACCTCCTTCAAAGGCTTGTTTTAATATGCTCTGTCGCATGGCATCCGCCTGTGCCAATGCGGTATCCACGGTCTGCTCGATACTTTCGCATACGGATAGACGGGATTCTATGATTTGTACCGTTTGATCCTGTTCATTTATATCAGGAACAGGAATCAAGAATTTCTTTATGTCACCTACGTTAATATGTGGTGATGCAGAACCACCAATGTTTTCTGTAATGACACTGTTTAAAAATGGTGAATTCAAATAGTGCATCAGAAATTTATTGTTCAGGTTTTGACCAGTCCGTAACAGCATCATTCGTTGTCCTAAGCATACTTCAAGTCCTTTTGGAATGATACAAGCTATTCCCAATATGGCACCCTCACGGCTATATAAAACATCTCCCGGCATTGGACGGAGACGTGTTATTCGGTTTTCAAATGTACTATTAGAGACATAGTTTGGTTTAGATAAATCTAAAAATCCCTTACGGAAATTCGTTGTTCGCAAACACAGTTTACCTTCTTCCACCCATTTTGGCGTTGAATGCGGACAATCCACAATATAATCACATATATCAGCAATATGCCTTTCTGGTACACTTTTTCGTTTGAATGTCTCAAATGCCTCTTTCAGCACCGCCTGTCGATACACCGCCAACTGCTGCTTTGTGGTCTGCAAGGTTTCCACAGCCTTGTCCAGTTCGGAGAATAATTCTTCAATTCGAAATACGAGGTTGTCCTGAACTTCTGGGGGAGGAACTATTACATTTAGAGACTTTAGAATAGTCTGACTGATATTATTTTGCGTTCCGCCTTTTCCCATTGATATGAGTTTGGATTTCATCATAGCCATGTAGTAGAACATATATTTTGTAGATACGCCACGAAGTTCTTTTGCAAATGCGATAGCCTGATTGGTACAGCATTCAATACCTGTAATCCCCAATTTTCCGATGCTTCCATACATTGCAACCAATAAAGTGCCAGCAGGAATTATCTTCGCGCTGCTATTTTTTAATCCTAATTCAGTGATTTTACTCTGAGATTCTGTAACTACACCATCATTCAAATCACCGATTATCAACCACGGAATATCCCCATTATCATAGTATTGGGATTCTGTTGCTTTAGGCGTTCCACCAGACCCCCATGTTACAACTTCTGTCATTGGTTTTATAGCCCATCCATTGGGCAAATTTTTTTCTTTTATCATTTAAGCTACCAGCTCCCTATTCATCTCATTCAGTATTACCTCATAGTCATCCCCAAAGGACTCATAGAAGCCCAGCAGACCGCCTTTTTTGTCAAAGGGCGTCAAGTCCAAATCCTCCGGCAGGATACTGAGGGAAGTGGCAATGTGGTCTTTAATCAGACGCAGCCATTCCATCTGTTCTTCGGTAAACTGAATGTGTCCGGCATTACGTTTGAACGTCCACTGCATAAAGTTATAATTCACCTTATCCGCAAACGGGCTGAGGTTATCGGTATAGCCCATCTCAAAGCGAATGATGGAGATGAGGTCTGTCAGTTGCGCCATCGTGCCACGCTTTACCTTGTCCGGCTTCTTGATGGCATAGCAGTCCCACAGGCGTTCTACGGTGATGCCCTTGGCTTTCAACTTGCCATACAGTTCTTTTAGCTGTTCGATAGCCATGGGGCGGTCTTTGTAGCTTTCATTATAGATGATACGCAGGGCAATAATCTCATCCTTGTTTTCCTCAATAAATTCGTGGAAGGTAGCGAGGATGCGGTCTGCGTTTTCTTCCTGCTGCGTATCAAAGCCTGCAAACAGGACAGAGTCGATGTTGGTGTTGTCAATAAACTGGTCATGGCTGCGGCGCACATTCTCAATGTAATCACGGACATCCGGGTCATGGAACGGTGCAACGGCAGCCTGTATCAATTCTTTCTGTGCCTGTTTCAGCTGTTCCTCCGTGACCTCCGCAGAGCCTGTGTCCGCCTGCGCCTTGGCAGTCAGCACATCCTCATCAAAGGCATTCAGCAGATTTTCAGCCACGGATCCGGCAGCAGTGCCGACCTTCGCTTCAAACTGCTTACGCTCCGCCGGGGACATCTGGCTGTTCAGTCGAATGACACGGTTTGCAAGAGAGGTCAACGTGTCCTCGTCTTTTGCACCCAGTGCCACATTCATCATGAGTTCTTTCATGCTGACGGTCGGTTTTCGTTCCAACGGTCTGGTATCCGATTTCTTGGATTTGGTAACGCCAACCGCATCCACAATCACGAAATGGTCTTTATTCTCTGTGGCAGATGGGGTGACTTTCTGCAAGTCCTCTTTACTCAGCACACGAGTGCCTCTGCCTTTCATCTGTTCAAAGTAGTTTTTACTGCGTACATCACGCATGAAAATCAAGCACTCGATTGGCTTTACATCGGTGCCTGTGGCAATCATATCCACCGTGACGGCAATACGAGGGTTATAATCATTGCGGAAGGAACTCAGCACAGATTCCGGGTTGTCAGCGGAATAGGTGATTTTGCGGCAGAAGTCATTGCCTTCGCCAAACTCCTCACGGACAATCTGAATGATGTCATCCGCATGGCTGTCCGTCTTTGCAAAAATCAGTGTCTTTGGCACTTCTTTTCTGCGTGGGAACAGTGTGGTGAACAGATTATCCTTAAAGGAACGGATGACCGTGCGTATCTGACTTGGGTTGACAATGTCCCGGTCAAGCTGGGTTGGCTTATAATCCACATCCTCGTCCAGCTGTTTCCATCGTTTGGCTCTGGACAGACGGTCACGGTATTCAATCAGCTGTTTCATCAGATGAGCGCCGTTTTTGCCCACCTGTGTTTCAATGAGAAAGATATCCTCGCCAACGTTAACGCCGTCAATGATAGCCTGTTCTCTTGGGTACTCGCTGACAATATTCTCGTTGAAAAACGCAAAAGTACGGTTATCCGGGGTGGCGGTCAAGCCAATGATAAAGGCATCAAAATAGGACAACACTTGGCTCCACACATTATAAATGGAGCGGTGGCATTCATCCACGATAATGCAGTCAAAGAACTCCGGCGGATATTTCTCGTTGTACACCACCTCTTTGGGAGCCTTGCTCTCTGCCGTAACAAACTCCGCAAAGGATTTTTCCTCGATAGATTCGTCCAGTTCTTCGCCCTTCAGGATGGAGTACATTCTCTGAATGGTGCAGATGCAAATCTGGATATCGTTTGGTATGTAGGAACTTTTCAGCCTGCGGACACCGTAAAGCTGTGAAAAAGAGCGTGGGTCATCATTGGGAGTATAGGCAAGGAACTCACGCTCTGCCTGTTCTCCCAGACCTCTTGTATCCACAAGGAACAAGATACGGTTCATTTTTCCGTATTTCAATAAACGGTAGGCCGCAGTGATTGCTGTGAATGTTTTGCCTGCGCCTGTTGCCATCTGCACCAGTGCCTTGGGGCGGTTCTCAGCAAAAGACTTGTCCAGATTCTTGATGGCATTCACCTGACATTTGCGAAATCCCGTTTCATCCAATGCAGGGAAATGCTTCATGTTATTACGGATGGTATCCGACTGCCCTAACAGCGCAAGCAGGGTCTCCGGGCGATGGAATGAGAACACCGTTCTGGAGCGGTACTTTATATCGTTATAATCCGTAAACCGAATCAGCTTGTCTGTGGTTTCATAAGCAAAGCGAATTTTGTAATCATTCTTTATCCATTTGAAGATGCTGTTGGCATAACGCCCAGACTGCACCTCAACATCGGTGATAGATTCGCCTTTTTCCTCACGCTTGGCTTCGGCAACACCCACAGGCTTGCCGTCAATGAAAAGGGCATAGTCCACCTCACCTGTGCTTGTGGGGAATTCACGGACAGCAACGCCCAGTGCGGCAGAAAGATTCAGCTTTTTCATATCCTGAATGACCCAGCCGGACTGACGCAGTTTTTCATCAATCACAAGCCGTGCTTTTTCTTCGGGTGTCATATCACGTGTCCTCCTCATCTATGTACTCCATAATGTCACCGTAGTCGGCATTAAGGGTCTTGCATATCTTGCCAAGGACGGTGAGCGTGACCTCCTCGTCCCTGCGTAGTTTTGTCATTGTGTTAGGCGCAACGCCGGAGGCTTTCCTCAAATCAGCCTTGCTCATCTTCTTATCAACCAGTAACTTCCACAAACGATTATATGAAACAGCCATGTTTGCCTCCTTTTGCACACCTCAATTGAAAAACTAATTTCCGGTTGGGTAGCCAGTCATGCGGAAGTTAATCTTGCAAAAAGGTACCTGGAAGTAACTCTTACAAACATTTTCCAAGACATTGACATGCTCCCAACGGTAAATTACAATGTAAATGCTTTACCTATGCGCAGGATAGGGCAACACTGAGGAGCGACCTGAGCGGCACATAGGGTTTGCGGGAAGGCGGCATCTGAACGGATGCTGCCTTTTTTGCTGCCTTCCCGGAAACAAAAGCGATAAACCTCAGGGTTTAAGGGGCAGAGCCCCTTCGTCTTCTCCGAATGGCGGCAGCAGAGAAACGGAGAAAACCATGGCTAAGAATACACATTTGACCCTTAGTGACCGAATCGCCATTGAAGTCGGTCTCAAAGAACAGAAAAGCTTTTCTGCCATTGCAGCAGAACTGCGAAAAGACCCCACAACCATCTCCAAAGAAGTCCGTGCGCATATCAAACTAAAGCAGGCCGGAGGATACAATCCCTGCGGTGTCCGTAAGGAATGCAAACACTACGGTGATGTGTGCACACTCTGCCAGTTTCCTTACGGAAAAATGTGTCATACCTGCTTCAAGGCCAAGTGCTTTGAGACCTGTCCCGACTTCCAGAAAGCACAATGCTCCAAGCTGAACAAGCCGCCGTATGTCTGCAACGGCTGCCAGCAGCGTAAGGTCTGCAAACTGGAGCGGCACCTTTACGAAGCAAAATTCGCCCAGAAAGAGTATGAAGCGACCCGCAGCGAGTCCCGGCAGGGCTTTGCTGTGACGCCAGCGGAGCTTCAGCGAATCGACCGGATCATCTCGCCGCTCATTCAGCAGGGACAGTCCATTCACCAGATCTGCGTGAATAATGGCGACGAAATCATGTTGGACGAGAGGACCATCTACAATTATGTGGATGCCGGTCTTCTGTCCGTAGGAAATATGGATCTGCCCAGAAAGGTCCGCTACAAGGTGCGCAAAAGGAAACCCTCTGTACGGGTAGACAAGCAGTGCCACCTGGGCAGGACCTATGAAGATTTTCTGGAATACACCGCAGCCAATCCGGATGTTCCCATCGTGGAAATCGATTCTGTAGAGGGCCGCAAGGGTGGCAAGGTGCTGCTTACAGTGTTCTTCCGCAACTCCACCCTCATGCTGGCCTTTCTGCGGGACAGGAACACGGCACGGTCTGTTACGGAGGTTTTTGAATGGCTGTACGAAACTCTTGGGCACGAGCAATACTGCCGATTGTTTCCCATCATTCTGACGGACAGAGGCAGTGAATTTACCGACCCAGTTTCCATTGAATGCACTGAACTTGGAGAGGTACGAAGCAGAGTCTTCTATTGCAATCCTCAGCGTTCTGACCAGAAAGGCAGCTGTGAAGTCACCCACGAATTTATCCGGCGCATTCTTCCCAAAGGTACATCCTTTGACCATTTGCAGCAGAGCGATATCCTGCTCATGATGAGTCATATTAACTCCTATACGAGAAAGAAGCTGAACAACCAGTCAGCCCACCGGTTGTTCAGCTTCTTATATGGAGATACCATTCTGCCGTCTCTCGGCATTCAGGAGATCCCCGCAAACGATATCAATCTGACACCCCGACTGCTCAAAAAGTAAAATCAAGCTGCTGCTATTCGGAATATATCCGTATGCAGGGGTGGAAGTTACTTTTGCAAATTTTGCAAAAACACTTCGACCTCCGCTTGGCATGCCCATTTTTAGGCGAGGGTGTCCGATCTGTCTCTATGCTAACATACCCGCTGACAATATTCAATTTCTTTGTAAGATTAAATTCCGGTTTCGGCATTGTTTGTAAAATTAACTTCCGGATTTGAGAGGGTAATGCTTATTTCCCGGAATTTAATCTTGCAAGGCTTTTTGAAGTCCGGAAGTAAATCGTGCAAACCGGAAGTTACTTTTGCAATTCACCCTCCTTTTGCACACTATAATAAATATTATATCACAATTCTACACATTTCGCAAGACTGTGCGAAAGTTTAGCAAAGCAAAGAAGCGTAAACTTTTTGTGACTGTCCAGTTTTGGACACTCCGTTTGCTTCATTGTTGGTGTGGTGTATGGCTGCCATGGAGGGGCGGTCATACGCTTCTTTTGCGTATCATGATGTACAATGAAAATCTGCACGAAGAAGAACAACATCTGATCCAGCAGATTGCCGA
>ERZ825896.3673-NODE-3673-length-12670-cov-5.409512_pt1 | contig 12670 bp, 13 predicted proteins | sample MGYA00519858_ERZ825896 | MGnify/ENA primary metagenome ERZ825896 (study PRJEB31778, sample SAMEA3449214) | human gut metagenome | biome: human gut; feature: human-associated habitat; material: faeces | place: United Kingdom | collected 2010/2012 ... | reverse complement strand
TCCTTGAAAATGCTGATAGATACTGTGTTTTAGAGGATAATCAGATTTTTATTGTGTTTTCAAAATAAAGAAGTACAAATAACATCAGATATTGTTGTAAATATGTGTGAACAACCAGAAGACTATGCAGTTTATGTTTCTAAGGAGGATCTCCAAAAAGAAAAGTATATTTCTGAATTGAATATGCTTTTTGAAGTAGACGATAATTGGAATCTTTCATCAAATAGAATAAAAGATATTATAATTTGTATGCAAGTAGTCAAAGCTGTTACAGATGTTTATATGGAAAATTGGAATACAGGTTCTTTGGAAGAATTTGTAGAAGCTTTAACCAGTGTGAAAAATGAAGTTGAATCAATTCGAGATGATTCTGTATCTGGAGAGTTAGAATTAAAGTTTATTGGTAGAAATGGAGAAACAATAAAAAAATTATATAGCTATGCAGATGAAAATACAGGAAGCATTTTAAGAAATGTTATTGAGGATACTTTAGATGAATATGATGATTTGAGTGTTAATGATCGAGTATCAATTCTTCTTGAAATGATTGAAAAGATAATTAAGTAAGGAAGGGTAGTATGATTTATCTTGATAATGCAGCTACAACGTTTCCTAAGCCGGAAAATGTGTATCGTGCAATGGATAAAATGAATAGAGAAGGAGCAGTAAATGCAGGAAGAGGCTCATATAAGTTAGCTCAAGAGGCTAGTAAAATAATTGCTGACACAAAGTCTAAAATTAGACAACTTGTACATTTAGATACTTCAGCAGTTGTGTTTGCACCATCTATTACAATAGCAATTAATCAAATTGTTAATGGATTGGACTTAAGAAAAAATGCTGTAATATATGTGTCACCTTACAAAAAAGTCCTGGACTATTTCGAACCAAAGCTGTGGCTTGGTATGACCGCAACCCCGGATAAACGAGACGACAATCTGGAAGGCAGGAACATTTACGAAATCTTCAATCATCAGATCGCATACGAGATCCGCCTGCAGGATGCGATGGAGGAGGATCTGTTGTGTCCGTTCCATTATTTTGGAATCACGGATTTGGATATTATTGCAGATGCAGGAAAATCATCCGGAGAAAAGGTGGAGAACTTCCGCTATCTGATATCTGAAGAGCGTGTAGAAAATGTCATGAAACAGGCGGAATATTTCGGATACAGTGGTGACCGTGTGAAGGGGTTGATTTTCTGTAGCCGGATTGATGAGGCAAAGGAATTGTCGAAGAAATTCAACGACAAGGGCTGGCGGACGCTGGTGCTGAGCGGTAGTGATTCGGAAGAAGCAAGAGCCGCAGCAATTGAACGGCTGGCAGGAGAAGAATCCGAAGACGCCCTGGACTACATCATTTCCGTAGACATATTTTCCGAGGGTGTGGACGTGCCGGAGATCAATCAGGTCATCATGCTTCGTCCGACAGAGTCGCCGATCGTGTTCATCCAGCAGCTTGGTCGTGGACTTCGAAAAGCCGAGAACAAAGAATATGTCGTTGTACTGGATTTCATCGGAAATTACCGGAATAACTTTATGATTCCGATTGCGCTGTCCGGCGACCGCAGTTATAACAAGGACAATATTCGCCGCTATGTCACGGAAGGCGGCAGAGTGATTCCGGGCGCGAGCACGATCCACTTTGATGAGATTTCCAGAAAGCGGATCTTCCAGGCGATTGATAATGCGAACTTCAGCGATATCAAATTAATCCGGGAGAATTATACAAATCTGAAGAATAAGCTGGGGCATATCCCGGCGCTTGCGGATTTCGATAAGTATGGGGAAATGGATGTGCTGCGGATCTTCGATAATAACAGTCTGGGTTCGTATTACAAATTCCTTGTGAAATACGAAAAGGAATATACCATCCGGCTGTCAGAAGACGAAGAAAAAGCAATCGAATTCATTTCCAAAAAGCTGGCAAGTGGCAAACGGATTCATGAGCTGGAATTGTTGAAACGTACGTTGCAGTATCACCATGGAATCATTGGGCGTCTGCGGAAGCATTTATCCGAGAAGTATCAGTGTGAGATGGACGAGCACTGCACGGAAAATGTGGTAAATATGATGACCAATGAATTTTCGATGAGCGCGGCAAAGAAGACTTACGCACAGTGTGTATTTCTGAAGAAGGAACAGGATGATTACGGCATTTCCGATGTGTATGGGAAAATGTTACAGAATCCGGAATTCTGTGCGATTCTGGAGGAACTGGTGGACTTCGGAATCTCGAGATATAAGGTCAATTACAGTTACCATTATCAGGATACGAATCTGGTATTGTATCAGAAATATACATATGAGGATGCCTGCCGCCTGCTGAACTGGGAGAGAAATGAAGTGCCGTTGAACATCGGCGGTTACAAATATGATAAAAAGACTAAGACATTTCCGATATTTATTAACTACGATAAGCAGGACAATATCAGCGATACCACGAAATACGAAGATCATTTCGTAGCAGAGAACCGGCTGATCGCGATTTCCAAAAGCGGAAGAAGCATGGACTCGGAAGATGTGCAGAATTTCCTGAAAGCAACAGAACGTGGCATAGATGTGCAACTGTTTGTGAGAAAGAATAAGGATGATAAGATTTCTAAGGAATTCTATTATCTGGGCCGTGTGATCGCGACCGGGAATGCGAAGCAGTTTGTGATACCGAATACGGATAAGACGGCGGTGGAGATCGAATGGGAGCTGGAGACTCCGGTGAGAGAAGATATTTATCAGTATATTGTGAATGAATAGGGACTGTTACAGGAAGATTTTTGACGGGAGATAAATGGTAAGATGAAGACGATAAGAGTTGTGGCAGCAGTGATAAAGGCAGTAAAGGAAGACGGAAGAACGATGATATTCGCAACGCAGCGCGGATACGGCGAGTTCAAAGGCGGATGGGAATTCCCGGGCGGTAAGATCGAAGCCGGGGAGACACCGCAGGAAGCGCTGAAGCGGGAAATCATGGAAGAACTGGATACGGAAGTTTCGGTTGGCGAATGGATCGAGACGGTGGAGTATGATTATCCGGGATTTCATCTTTCGATGGATTGCTTCTGGTGTGAGATCGTGAATGGGGATCTGGTGCTGAAGGAGCATGAGGCTGCCAGATGGCTGACCAGGGAGGAGCTTACGGATGTGGAGTGGCTGCCGGCGGATGTGGCGGTTGCGGAGAAGATTGAAGAAGAGATGGACTAGAAAATATAGAGAGGAATAAGTGGACATTGAAAATGAAAAAGAACTCAAATTTGAAGTATAAATTTGAGTTCTTTTTTAGTTCATAAGAATAATATTTGAGTTTCTCGCATAAACTTAAATATAGTGCTAGAATCTAAAATATAAATGGAGGAACTAAAATGACAACAGAAGAATTATATGACAAACTAAAATTAATTCAAAAAATGAAATGCGAAACGCAGAATTTGGAATTGAAATCAGCGGAGCAAGGATATCCGAAACGATTATATGATTCTTTGTCAAGTTTTTCTAATCAGGATGATGGTGGCATTATTGTTTTTGGAATTGATGAGAAACAAGATTATAAAGAAGTTGGTGTTTATGATGCTCAGGACATTCAAAAGAAAATTAACGAGCAATGCTTGCAGATGAATCCAGTTGTACGGCCGCTTATTACAGTTGTGGAGAAGGAAAATAAAAAATTTGTTTCTGCTGAAATTCCCGGAATAGATTTGGCAGACAGACCTTGCTATTATCAAGGACGTGGAAGGTTGAAGGGGTCCTATACCCGTATTGGGGATAGTGATGAACCGATGACAGAATACGAAATATATAGTTATGAAGCATATAGAAGAAAATATCAAGACGATATCCGTGAGGTTCCGAGAGTAACATTAATGTCATTGGATCAGGAAGAACTGAATCGTTATGTTGAACTGTTAAAGAGAGGAAAACAAAGATTAGCAACACTTGATAATGAAAGTATTTATGAACTTATGAGCATAAAGCGAGGAGAGAAAGTAACGCTTAGTGCGACTTTGCTTTTTAGTCCATATCCACAGGCATATTTTCCACAATTGTGTATTACGGCAATTGTAATTCCTGGGAGAACAATAGGAAGTCTTGGCGACATGGTGGAAAGATTCTCGGATAATCAGAGAATAGAAGGAACAATTCCGGAAATGTTGGATGAGGCATTATTATTTGTGAAACGCAATATGCGGACAAAGACAATTATAAGTCCGACAACCGGACGAAGAACTGACAGAACAGACTATCCAATAACAGCGGTTAGAGAAGCTATTATAAATGCATTAGTACATCGTGATTATAGTATTCATACAGAAGGAATGCCGATTCAACTTATAATGTTTGAAGACAGGATTGAAATACATAATCCAGGTGGATTATATGGAAGAATCACTATTGACCAATTAGGAAAAATTCAACCGGATACAAGAAATCAGGTACTTGCATCGGCACTTGAAACATTGGGAATAACAGAAAACAGGTATTCGGGAATTCCAACAATCCGGATGGAAATGGAGAAATATAACTTAAGACAGCCAGAATTCTTGGATGAAAGAGGAAGTTTTATTGTAAAACTATATAAAGAATCAAAGAATGATTATGAAGATATGTCAAATGATGAAGAAACAAATAATTTAATAGTATTTTGTAAAACACCGCGTACAAGAAAGGAAATTTGTGATTATCTGGGGTTAAATTCTGTTACTTATGCTATACAGACGTATGTAAATCCATTAGTAGAAGCTGGCGTAATTAAGTTGAGTATTCCAGATAAGCCAAAGAGTCCAAAACAGTTATATTATAGCGTAGAAAGAGAAGAATGAGAGAGGAACAAGGATGAACATACAAATATTCGGAATCAAGAAAAGCTTCGACAGCAAAAAAGCAGAACGCTTTTTCAAAGAGCGCGGAATTAAATACCAGTTCGTAGATATGAAAGAAAAAGGTCTGAGTAAAGGTGAATTCAATTCGGTATGCCAGGCTGTCGGAGGATATGAAAAACTGATCGATCAGGAGTGCAAGGATAAAGATCTGCTTGCGTTGATTACTTATCTTGCAGAGGAAGATAAAGCAGAAAAGATTTTGGAAAATCAAAAGATGATCAAGACACCGATTGTTCGTAATGGAAAGCAGGCAACGGTAGGATATCGGCCGGATGTGTGGAAGAATTGGAAATAGATGCATATGGAGAGTGCGAGAAGATGACATATTACAACCGAGAAGACCAATTCCTGCGACAACGCTTGCAGAAAGAAATCCCGATTTTACGGGCATTAATACAAAATCTATATGAAGAACTGGACAGAAAACTCCATTTGAATGGTGCAAAAGTGCCGATAACATTTGGATATGACACGGACACACTGGGATCTTACACTAGACGAAGTGCACATGAAAAAGAGCATTTTCATTTTTCGCTGTTGTTTATTGCATATGGTGTGAAGAATCCGCTGTCCAAAGAGGATCGCATAGATTTATTCAAACACGAATACGCCCATTACATGCAGTACAATATGCAGATTCCCGAAAAGTATAAATGGCAGGCGGGAACACACGGAAGTGCGTGGAAATACTGCTGTTCTCTAATCGGAGCGGCGCCGACGCCGTATTATAAGGCGGGCGAAGCGCTTATGAATCATGACTACGATAAAGTATTAAAGAACAGGATTCATGATAAGTCCGTGCCGGTCCGGGATACTTATCAGCAACTGAAGACTGCACAGAAGAAAAAAGATGAAGTGGTTCAGTATAAGCTTGGCGATGCAGTGACACATCCGAAATTCGGACATGGAATTGTGGAGAAGATTAATCAGAGATCTGGCGGGGTGCATTTACATATCCGGTTTGATGGGGAAGTGAAGTGTATCGATCAGAAATGGCTGTCGCGGAAGAAGTATATGTGAAAAGATTCAGTAAAAACAAATAAGCAAGGTAGTGAAGTATCTGAAGAGGATAAACGTACACGAAGAACGTTAGAAGATGAGATGACATTTTTCGTGTGCGTAAATTTATATATTGACATACTATCAAAGCGATACTAACATAAAGATAATAATATAGGACGAAAAAAGAAAGAGGTAGTAATCATGCGGAAAAAATCAGAAATGCAAAAGGCTAACGAAGAATTTGTAAAGACTTACGATGATTCAAAATATCCAAAACCATCCGTAACTGCAGATATCGTCATTTTCGGGATGTTTGACAAAGAAGAAGATAATTACAGAAAAATAGCCGAGAAAGAGTTAAAGGTACTTTTAATCCAGAGAGGTGCGGCACCATATGAAGGCTGTTATGCCCTTCCGGGCGGATTCGTTGGTCCGAAGGAAACCATCGGCGAAGCCGCAGAACGTGAATTAAAAGAAGAGACAAACTGCAACTGTAATTTCCTGGAACAGTTCGGTACCTACAGCAATCCAGACCGTGATCCGAGAAGATGGGTGATCAGCAATGGATACATGGCACTTGTCAATGCTGGACAGGAAATAATCCAGGCAGGAGATGATGCTTCAGATGCAAAGTGGTTTGATGTGTCATTTCAGGAAGAAGCCGGTATATGGAATCTGTGTCTGACACATGGGGATGAGAAGCTTCATGCAAGATTAGAAGAGACAACTTCGAAATGGGATGTAAAGAAGAAATTCAAGACGATAGAAAGTGATGACCTTGCATTTGACCACGAGCTGATTCTTGCAGATGCAATCGTACAGCTTCGCAAGTGGATTACGGAGACGCATATAGCGTTCCGGCTTTTACCGGAGAAGTTTACATTGAGAGAATTGCAGCAGATTCATGAGACGGTGCTGGATACGAAGCTTCTGGTTCCGGCGTTTCGAAGAAAAGTGGCTGATCTGGTAGAAGATACCGGGGAGATGACGGGGGATGCCGGGCATCGGCCGGCGAAGTTGTATCGGGAGAAAAGATAAACTTTAGTAAGAAGAAAGGGCTGTGCATACTAATGATGAAATTTTTATTCTTGATACTTTTCATAATTTTGGAAAAAAGAACATTTAGAGCAATTGTGGCATTGCCGGCAGGCATTGTTACAGCCGGGTATATGGAAGAGATTAATAAAGATGAATCTTTGTAATTTAGGAGAATTGCAGATGGAAGATAAAGAGAAAAAGCAAATGCTTACAACGGAGCTAACAAAAGAAAAGAGCGGCAGGAGTGCCGGGATGATTCAGGATATGTCAATAAACGGAATCAAACTACATCTCGCTCAGAACGGAACCGGCGGCCCGGTTATCTTCTGGGGTATGTATCCACATCAGCAGAACGAAGTAGAACATCTGTGGGAATCTCTACTGGAACTTGTGCCGGAACAAAATTTCCTGCTCGTCGCATTTCAGGTGGAAGACTGGAATCGGGATTTTTCGCCTTGGGAAGCAGCGGCGGTATTCGGGAAGGAAGGCTTCGCCGGACAAGGTCTGAAGACGCTGAGATGGCTGACAGAGGAATGTGTGCCACATATTGACCGGACTTTTGGTGTGAAAGACAGGGAACATTGGCTGATGGGATATTCGCTTGCCGGATTATTCGCGCTATGGGCAGCTTATGAAAGTGACGTGTTTTCTGGAATTGTATGCTGTTCGGGTTCGTTGTGGTTCCCGGACTGGGACCATTATGTGAGGAATCATGTGATTCAGAGTAAATGTAGCGTGTATCTGAGCCTTGGCGGAAAGGAAGAGAAGGCGAAGAACAAAGTAATGGCAGCGGTCGGTGACAGGACCAGGGCGCAGGAAGGGCTGTTACAGGAGGACTCGATGGTGGAATCTGTGGTTTTAGAGTGGAATGCGGGAGGGCATTTTGCAGATGCGGGGAAAAGGCTGGCTAAGGGCGTGAAATGGATGTTTGGAGTGAAAAGTGGCTTATAATATAAAGTTGAGGGTGTTAAGGTTTCATGGTATCATAATCAGTATAGAAGAACAGTGTGACAGATTATGTTATTACAACCGGAGGTGAAAATCAATGAACAAGGCAGACAAAGCAGAATCCCTCTTCCGCACAGGCTACAACTGCAGCCAGTCGGTCTATGCAGCATTTGCGGAAGAACTGGGAATAACAGTGGAAGAGGCAGCAAAAAAAGCAAGCCCGTTCGGAGCGGGATTTGGCAAGCTGCGTGAGGTATGTGGTGCCGTGACAGGAATGGTCATGGTAATCGGTGATCTGTACGGATATGACGATCCGAAAGATGCGGCGGGGAAAAAGCAGCTTTATGTACTTGTGCAGAAGCTTTGTGGATCCTTTGAAGCTTCGGAAGGAAGCCTGATCTGCCGGGAACTTCTCGGGCTGGAGAAGGGCGAAGATCTGGAAGAGCCTGCGGTCAGAACGGAAGCGTATTATCAGAGCAGACCTTGTGTGAAAGCATGCAGAAGGGCAGCAGAGATTCTGGAAGAGTATGTGAAAGAGCAGAAAAGAAAATGAGTGAATACATTACGACCTACACAGGAAAACATTTTAAACCAACAGAACCGGATCCGGAGTTATTTGACATAGCAGATATTGCACATGCGCTGTCCCTGATATGCAGAGGAAATGGTCATGTGAAGACGTTCTGGTCGGTCGGGGAACATTGCATTTGCTGTGCAAAAGAGGCAAAGGCGAGAGGTCTGTCGGATAGGATGGTGCTTGCATGCCTGCTTCACGATGCAAGCGAGTGTTATATGTCGGATGTTCCGTCGCCTTTTAAGAAGGAACTGCCGGAATATAATGAACGCGAAGAACGTATGCTTTCTATGATTTATGAAAAATTTCTCGGTTCGGACCTGACACCGGAAGAGAAGATGCAGTTGAATGCGATTGATAAGGCAATGCTATGGTATGATCTGACGTTTCTTCTGGGAGAGAAACAGGAGAGCGAAGCACCCGAATTGCATATTGATCTGAGGTATGAGGTCAGAGCATTTGGTGAGGTGGAAGCGGAATACCGGATGATTTTTGAAGAACAGCTTATAACCGTACAGAATAAAAGAATCTAAAATCGTACGGATAAGATAGAAAAGGAGGAATACATTATGTTACACGAAGTATCTTTTGCGTCCTACAACGGACGTGACCAGGTCCAGGGGTGGATCTATGTTCCGGCTTGTAAACCGAAGGGAATCGTCCAGGTGATCCACGGATTTGGGGAACATTCCAGACGTTATCTGCACATGATATCTGCCTTCATGGATGCGGGTTATATCGTGGCAGCAGACGATCATGTAGGACATGGGAAGACAGCAATGGTCAATAATGTGTGGGGCGACTGGGGAGACAAAGGACCGCATACAATGATGGAAGACGAGCATACATTGAAAGGAATCGTGTGTGAAAAATATCCGGATCTGCCATATTTCTTATTCGGACACAGCATGGGATCTTTTATCACAAGAGATTTCATTGCAAAATACGGGGACGAACTGGCCGGGGCAACCATCTGCGGAACAACGGGAATCTTCCGCGGGGCAGAAGAGACGGGAAAGAAATTAAAAGAAGCGATCGATGCAGGACATGGAGAAGAATCTGATCCGTCATATACCGGAGAACTGATGGGATGGATGTGTGAGCGCTGTGGAGAGGTCAGCATCGGAAATGAGTGGATCTGTGCCGATCCGTATGTACAGCGGGATCATGCCGATGATCCGTTTGATGCATTTACCAGACCGACCAGCAACCGTTCGGTATATGATTTCATCCAGATGATGTTACAGATCGAGGGAACAAAGTGGGCCGAAAAAGTGCCGACAGACCTGCCAATCTATAATATTGCGGGAGATCAGGATCCGGTAGGTGAGTATGGTGTCGGTGTATATCAGGTAAGTAACTGGCTGGTACAGACCGGACATAACGTAACGACGAAGCTGTACTCGGGATACCGTCACGAGATACATAATTATGCTGAGATTAAGAACGAAGTCGAAGCGGGTATTATTGCATTCATGGACAAGGCATTATAAAAATGTATTAGGTGCCGGGAAGGATTATAATTCAAAAAAACATAGAGATAAAGACATAAAAAGTACAATAGCATTTGTGATAGCGATTGTCGTGATCAGTGTAGATAAGAAAGACGTAATGGAAATTTGATTTTCAGGGACTTCGGTTTTATGAAACCCGGAGTCCTTTTTAAAAAAAATTATTTTTTGATCTCTGATTGGAATGCATTGATATCTTTTGCTTTACAAATGATATATAAAGTATTATGATAAAAAAAACGAAATCTTCAGGGCAGGGTGTGATTCCCTACCGGCGGTAAAGCCCGCGGGCCGAGAGGCATGATCCGGTGTGATCCCGGAGCCGACAGTATAGTCTGGATGAAAGAAGATGATGGTACAGTTATTTTAATAGATGAATGTAGTGTCTGAGCTCTGAGATGGTGATCCATTTCAGAGCTTTTTTGGTTAACAGATCATTTGTCAGTTATATGTAACAGATCATTTCCCCTGTAGGTATCCTGCAGGGGTTTTTGTATAACTAAGAAAGAAGGAAGAGAAATGACGGATCAGGAATACATGCTCCGGGCAATCCAGCTTGCAAAAAAGGGAGAAGGATGGACGAATCCGAATCCGATGGTAGGTGCGGTGATCGTAAAAGACGGCCGGATCATCGGGGAAGGTTATCATAAAAAATGCGGAGAACTTCATGCAGAGCGCAATGCAATCGCATCGCTTACAGAATCGGCAGAGGGTGCGACAATCTATGTTACGCTGGAACCATGCTGTCATTATGGCAAGACACCGCCGTGTACGGAAGCAATCATAGAACAGAAGATTAAAAAAGTGGTGATTGGTTCCAGGGATCCGAATCCAAAGGTGGCAGGAAAAGGTGCACAGATATTGCGTGAATCGGGAATTACAGTAGTTCAGGATTTTATGCGGGAAGAATGTGACCGTCTGAACCCGGTGTTCTTCCATTATATTACGACGAAGACACCGTATGTAGTGATGAAATATGCCATGACACTGGATGGGAAAATTGCGACAAAGACGGGTGCATCGAAGTGGATCACAGGAGAACCGGCCCGACAGGAAGTGCAGCATATGCGGCACCGGTATATGGGTATTATGGCCGGTATCGGGACTGTACTTGCGGATGATCCGATGTTGAATGTCCGGGTAGAAGGATGGAAAAGTCCGGTCAGAATAGTATGCGACAGCAGTCTTAGGATACCGCTTGACAGCCAGATCGTAAGAAGTGCAAAAGAGTACCGGACAATCGTGGCTTATGCAGGACGGGAAGAGAACGAAGAAATAACAGAAAAAATAGAACGGTTACATGCGAAAGGCGTGGATACTGTCTGCTGTCCGGATGAAAAAGGTCAGATAGACCTTAAAAAGCTGATGACATATCTTGGAAATGAGGGCATTGACAGCATTCTGCTGGAAGGCGGGGGCACGCTGAACGACAGTGCACTGCGGGCAGGAATTGTAAAAGAGGTACACTGTTTTATCGCACCAAAATTATTTGGCGGAAAGAACAGTAAGACACCGGTGCAAGGAATCGGCATCGGACTTCCATCAGAAGCATTGAAACTGAAATGTACGGATATCTGCCGGATCGGTGAAGACATCAGGATAATCTGTCAGGTATGTGAAAAAGAACAGGAGGGGCCATGTTTACAGGAATCGTAGAAGAGAAAGGATCGGTCCGCTATATGCAGCTGACCGGAGAGTCGGGAGTTCTGGCAGTCAAGGCGAAGAAGGTATTGGAAAGAACGAAGATCGGTGACAGTATCGCAGTCAATGGAGTGTGTCTGACAGTTACATCACTTCAGCCGGATGGATTTACTGCAGATGTGATGGCAGAGACCATCAGGAGAAGCAGTCTGGGAAGCTGTAAAGTCGGAAGTCAGGTGAATCTGGAACGGGCAATGGCTGCAGACGGAAGATTTGGAGGACATATCGTAAGCGGACATATTGACGGAACCGGTGTGATCCGGTCTCTGATCCGGGAGGAGAATGCCATCTGGGTATCTATTGGAACATCGCCGCAGATATTACATCTGATCGTAGAAAAAGGCTCCATCTGTATAGATGGCATCAGCCTGACGGTGGCAAAAGTAGAGGAAGAGGGATTTCAGGTATCGGTTATCCCGCATACAGGAGAAGAAACAACGCTTTTGGAAAAAGTGCCGGGCGATTCGGTGAATCTTGAGAATGATGTGATCGGAAAATACGTAGAAAGGCTGTTAGGCCTTGGAAAGAGTGAAGAAGAGAAAAAAGAATCCGGAATTACGATGGAATTTTTGCAGGAATTCGGATTTTAGAACAGGAGGATAAATAGAATGTCACAAAACAATCAGTACAATACAATCGAAGAGGCACTAAGGGATCTGAGGGAAGGAAAGGTTATTCTGGTTACAGATGATCCGGACAGAGAGAACGAAGGGGATCTGGTATGTGCAGCAGAGTTTGCAACACAGGAGAATATCAATTTTATGGCGACTTATGCGAAAGGGCTTATCTGTACACCGATGAGTGCGGAAATTGCAGCAAGGCTTAACTTTCCACCGATGGTTGCGGAGAATACCGATAATCACAGCACAGCATTTACCGTTGCAGTGGACCATGTTGATACAACGACAGGTATTTCGGCAGCAGAACGTTCTTATACAATCATGAAATGTGTGGATGAAGATGCGAAGCCGGAAGATTTCAGAAGACCGGGACATGTATTTCCACTCATTGCCAGAAAAGGCG
>ERZ825896.3669-NODE-3669-length-12681-cov-6.684619_pt1 | contig 12681 bp, 11 predicted proteins | sample MGYA00519858_ERZ825896 | MGnify/ENA primary metagenome ERZ825896 (study PRJEB31778, sample SAMEA3449214) | human gut metagenome | biome: human gut; feature: human-associated habitat; material: faeces | place: United Kingdom | collected 2010/2012 ... | reverse complement strand
TAGTGTAACATCACTTCCCATTACTTCCCCTGTTGATTTCATTTCAGGCCCAAGGCTTATATCTACTCTCGCAAGTTTTGACATTGAAAATACTGGCACTTTTACAGATATTAATTCAGGAGTTTTATATATTCCATTTCCATATCCTAAATCTTTTAATTTTGCACCTAACATACATTTAGTAGCTAAATCTACTATTGGCACACCACTAACTTTACTTATATATGGTACTGTTCTACTTGCTCTTGGGTTAACTTCTATGATGTATAATTCACCTTTGAATTCGATGAATTGGATATTAACCATTCCTAAAACATTAAGTTCTAATGATATTCTCTTAGTATAATCTAATATTTTAGCTTTTATATCATCAGATATATTTTGGCTTGGATACATTGTTATAGAGTCTCCAGAGTGAACCCCTGCTCTTTCTAAATGTTCCATTATACCTGGTATTAATATATCTTCTTTATCGCATATAGCGTCTACTTCTATTTCTCTACCAACTAGATATTTATCTATCAATACTGGATTTTTACTATCTCTTTCGAATGCACTATCAAGATACGCTTTTAATTTTGCTTCGTTATAAGTTATTTCCATACCTTGACCACCAAGTACATAAGAAGGTCTAACTAAAACTGGGTATCCAATTTCGCTAGCATGTTTTACACCTTCTTCAGTAGACCATACAGCTATACCTTTTGGTCTGTTGATATTTAATTTTTCTAGTAATTCATCAAATTTTTCTCTGTCTTCTGCTGCATCTATGTCTGCAAAGTCAGTTCCTAATATAGGTATATTCTTTTCATCTAGGAATTTAGCTAATTTTATAGCTGTTTGTCCACCGAATTGTAAGATTACACCTTCTGGTTTTTCTTTTTCTATTATATTTAAAACTTCTTCTTCTGTTAGTGGTTCAAAATATAATTTATCAGATATATCAAAATCTGTACTTACTGTTTCTGGGTTATTATTTATTATTATTGTTTTATCGTAAATTGAGTATGATTGGAGTTATTAGTTTTATCTTAACTATCTTTTTATGCAATCAGTTTATTTTTAGAGTAGAAATAATTGGGAATAATCCAAGTACGACAAAATTAGTAAATGAGGTTTTATCTGATAATCATATTGGTATTGGTGATAAAAAACGCTCTTATGAACAGTTGAATGATATTTATGATGATATGAAAGAAAAATTTAAAGGAAAAATAGATTATTTGAATATCTATCAAGAAGGCAGTGTTCTATTTATTAAATATACTAATAGTGTTAGTGCTAAAAAAATGGAAAAAAGTTTTGAAAATATATATGCTAGTAAAGATGGTGTAATTCAGGAGATAGATGTAAGCAGCGGCAATATTATGGTAAAAGTTAATGATTATGTAAAAAAAGGCGATTTATTAGTATCTAATACAATTACTTCTACCAGTGAAGTTGATAAGATAATAGAGACTCAAGGAATCATCAAAGCTTATACTTATATTGAAGCAAAAGTTGGAGATGAAGTTTACGTTTTAGCTAAAGATTTAGCTGATAAAGTTTTAGGTGAAGAATACGAAATAGTTAGAGAGTTCAAAGGTGAAGAGCTTTTAGGAACTAAGTATGAACAATTAATGCCTTTTGCAAAGCAAGAAGGAAAAGCATTTGTTGTAATTCATGGTGATTATGTAACATTAACAGATGGTACTGGTATAGTACACATTGCACCTGCTTATGGTGAAGATGATAGTTTAGTTGCAAAACAAAATGATATAGCATTTGTAAACTTAGTAGATAAATCTGGAAAATTCGTAAAAGAAGTTGAGCCTTGGGCAGGAAGATTTGTAAGAGATTGCAATGAAGATATTTGCAAATGGTTAAATGAACAAAACAAATTATTCTCTAAGGAAAAACATCTACACTCATATCCACATTGTTGGAGATGTGACACACCACTTCTTTATTATCCAAAAGAAAGCTGGTTTGTAAAAATGTCAAGTCTAAGAGATGAGCTAGTTGCAAATAACAATAAAGTAAATTGGTATCCAGATACAATCCGTACAGGAAGATTTGGAAAATTCTTAGAGAATGTTATTGACTGGGGAATCTCAAGAGACAGATATTGGGGAACACCACTTCCAGTTTGGAAATGTGACTGTGGACACCTAGAATGTATTGGTTCTATTGAAGAATTAAAAGAAAAGGCTGTAAATTGCCCAGACGATATAGAACTACATAAACCTTATATAGATAATGTTCATTTAAAATGCCCAGATTGTGGTAAAGAAATGACAAGATTCAAAGAAGTTATAGACTGTTGGTTTGACTCTGGTTCAATGCCATTTGCACAATTACATTATCCATTTGAAAATAAAGACCTATTTGAAAAAGAATTCCCAGCAGGATTCATTTCAGAAGCGGTTGACCAAACAAGAGGATGGTTCTATACTTTAACTGCAATTGGAACTGCATTATTTGGAAGATCACCATTTGAAAACTGTATAGTTTTAGGACATGTTTTAGATGGCAAAGGTCAAAAGATGTCTAAATCTAAGAAAAACGGAGTAGACCCATTCTTACTATTAGATACAGTAGGAGCAGATGCAACTCGTTGGCATTTCTATACATGTTCAGCACCATGGCTACCAACAAGATTATCTTTAGAAAATGTACAAGAAACTCAAAGAGGATTTTTAGCAACATTATGGAATGTATATTCATTCTATGTTTTATATGCAGAAATAGACAAATTCAATCCATTAAATTACAAAGATTTCAAATCAGAAAATGTAATGGACAAATGGATAATTTCTGAGTTAAACACATTAGTAAAAGAAGTGGACGAAAAACTAGAAAAATATGACATAACAGGAAGCGCAAATCAAATAGAAGCATTTACAGACAGACTTTCAAATTGGTATGTACGTAGAAATCGTGAAAGATTCTGGGGAACAGAATTAACTGATGATAAAATTGGAGCTTATGTTACATTATACAGAGTACTAGTTACATTAAGCAAAATTTCAGCACCATTTATCCCATTTATGACTGAAGAAATTTACCAAAACTTAGTTGTAGGATTGGATAAAAATGCAGAAGAAAGTATCCATTTATGCTCATGGCCAGAAGTAAATGAAACAGAAGTTGATAAAAAATTAGAGGAAGAAATGGACTTAGCTTACACAATAGTAAAACTAGGAAGAAGCGCAAGAAATTCTGTAAATATCAAAAACAGACAACCATTATCTAAAATGCTTATATCTGTTAAAAATCTTCCAGAATACTATAGTGATATAGTAAAAGAAGAGCTAAATGTAAAAGAAGTTGTTTTAGGTGCAGATATGAAAAATTATGTTGATTTTGAGATAAAACCAAATCTTCCTGTACTTGGAAAAGAATATGGAAGACTAATACCTCAAATTAAACAAAAAATAGCAGAATTTAACCAAATGGAACTAGCAACTAAAGTTGAAGCTGGAAACATCGAATATATTGAAATAGGTGAAGTTCAAATACCTTTATCAAAAGACAACTTATTAGTAACAATGCAAGGAAAAGATGGTTTTGCATTTAGCGGAACAGGTGAAATTGGTGTTGTTATTGAAACTGAAATTACACCTGAATTAAGAGAAGAAGGATATTTAAGAGAAATCTTGTCTAAAGTTCAGAATATGAGAAAAGACAGTGGTTTTGAGGTTATGGATAATATTAATCTTTATGTTGGTGGAAATGAAACTTTAGAGGCTGTTGTTAAAAAATATGAGGATATTATTAAACATGATACTTTGGCTAAAGATGTTTTGTATAATGTGGATGGAAAAGAATATGTTTCAACTCCTATTAATGGTGAAAATTTGAATATTTTTGTTGAGGTTGTAAAATAAGATTTTTGGAAGTATGTGAGATTTTAAATTTCACATACTTTTTTTGAAAAATTCAAGACAAATTAGAAAAAATATGGTATTATTTTGGTGAAAGTGAAAGGAGAAAAAGTATGGGAAAAATATTAAAAATAAGAGAAATAGGAGACCCAGTTTTAAGTAAAAAATCATCAGAAATAGATGTAAGAAATATTAATAGTGAAGTAATAGATATTATAGAAGATTTAAAAGCAACATTAGAATTTGGAACAGGATTAGGAATTGCAGCTCCTCAAATAGGAATAAATAAAAGAATAATAGTTATTGGAGCTAAAAAGGAAAATATAAAATATAATGATCCAGAAGAAATTCCAATTACAGCAATGATAAATCCAACATGGAAAAAATTATCTGATGAGACTGATATTCAATTTGAGGGATGCATGAGTATTCCGATTATAAGAGGGAAAGTAGAACGATATAAAAGAATAGAGCTTACTTATTATGATGAAAAAGGGAATAAAGTAACAAAACAGGTAAAAGGTTTTTTTGCTAGGCTTATTCAACATGAGTGTGACCATTTGGACGGTGTGAATTTTATAGAAAAAGTGGTTGATAAAGGCTTTGCAACTAAGGAAAATATAGAAAAATATAATTTAAGGAATTGATTTGCCCGGGAAAGTAAATATATGAAATTTAAAAATTCGTATACTTTTTTGAAAAATGAATAATGTATTGACAAAATCACACAATAATAATATAATGTAATACAAAAGGAGGCGATTTGTATGGCTCAAGCAAATTTAAGTGTTAGAATAGATGAAAATGATAAAAAAAGTTTTGAAGTTTTTTGTAATGAAACAGGAATGAATGTATCTGTTGCAATAAATATGTTTATAAAAACAGTATTAAGAGAACACAAATTACCATTTGAAATAAAAGCAGACCCATTTTATTCTAAAAGCAATATGAGTTATTTGGAAAATATTGTTAAGGACATAAATGATGGAGTAGCAAAACTAGAAGAACATGATTTAATAGAGGATGATGAATAAAATGAAATTATTGTGGGACGAACGAGCATGGGACGATTATTGTTATTGGCAGATGCAAGACAAAAAAACATTAAAGAGAATAAATATGATATTAAAAGATATACAAAGAAATTCTTTTGAGGGAATTGGAAAGCCAGAACCTCTAAAAGAAAATTTGACCGGATATTGGAGTAGAAGAATTGATGATACAAATAGAATTGTATATACAATAAAAGAACGGAAAAATAATTATAGTAGCTTGTAAGGGGCATTATGAAAAATGAAAATGTTATTTTTAAGTATGTGAGATTTTAAATTTCACATACTTTTTTGGGGAAAATTCAAGACAAATGGGGAAAAATATGGTATTATTTTAGTGAAAAAGTGGCTGATAATTGATTTGTTGCTAAGGAAAATATAATTTAAAGGTGTGATTATGTTATGGATAAAATAATTGTTGAAGTGGGTTCTACCTGTACAAAAGTAGATAGGTATAATGGAGAAAAAATAGAAAAGTTAGAAGGCAAAACGATTCAATTAAAAAAACACTATAATGAAAACAAAAAATTAAAAGAAGAAGATGTAAAAACATTAATTCAAAGCATAAATGAATTAAAGACGATATCTAAAGATATTTATGTATGTGGTACAAGTATATTTAGAAGTTTAAAAGAATCAGAAAAAGAATACTTTTTGGAAAGATTTAAAAAAGAGACTGGATACGACTTTAATAGTATTTCACAAGAAAAAGAAAATGAACTAACAGTTTTAGGAACAACAAGATTTGTAAAAGGCAAAGTATGTGTATTTATTGGCGGAGGAGGCTCTACAGAGATTTCAATATTTGATAAAAAAATAATAGAAAGCACAAACACAAAAGTTGGTGTTATTGATGTCATGGAACAATTTCCGGATTTAGCAAATGAATTTGCGACAACAAGTTTAGAAACGGTAAAAACATATATAAGAGAAAGATTAATTTTACCAAAAGAAAAGGCAGATATATTAATATTAGCAGGAGGAGGACACGAAAAATTTGCAAGGAAATCTGGAATAAAGTATGAAAAAAATATCTTATATGAAGATATGTCATCTCCGATAATGATGGATATAGAAACAAGAAAAAATGAAACTGAAAGATATTTCAAATCCATTTCGTTAGATAAAATTAAAAATAGAGAAAAAGACCAAGATTGGTGGTATGCAACAAGGGCAATGTGTGCATTTACATTAGTTGTTGCAGAAGAAATTGGGACTAAATATATTATACCTACAGATATAGCAATGGTATATGGAATTTTAGAAAGCTTAAAGTAAAAGAAATAGGAGGAAATATGGAAGAGTATTTTGATGTATTAAATAATAAAGGTGACTATACCGGAAAAATAGAAAGCAGGGAAAAATGTCATAAAGAAGGATTATGGCATAAAGCAGTTGCAGTATTTGTAATAAATTCAAAAGGGCAAGTATTATTACAAAGAAGAAGTCCAAATAAGAAGATGTGGCCAAACATGTGGGATATGACAGCAGGAGGTCATGTTTTATCCGGAGAATTTGGATTTCAATCTATAATTAGGGAATGTAAAGAAGAGATAGGTATCATTTTAGACAAAAGAGATATTACATTTATTGGATGCTCAATATCAACAAATATAAAGGGAGATATTATAAATAATCATTTCAATGAGTATTATATTGCAAAAAAAGAAATTGATTTAAATTCACTAAAACTACAAAGGGAAGAAGTATCAGAAGTAAAGTGGATGGATAAAGAAGAAATTATAAATAGAATCAAAGAAAATTACAATGGAATAACTGATAAAGAAGGTTGCTGGGAATATCTGATTAAGTATTATGAATGGGCAGAAGATAATTTAGTTTAGGGGGAAAAAATGGAAAGAAAACACGCAATTATAATTATAAAAAATGAGAAAAATAAATATTTACAATACTATGACAATAGATGGGAAAGCTATTTATTTCCTAATTGTAAGATAAATGATAAAACAGATTATGATAAAATAAAAGAAGAAATTTTCGGAAAATATGGAATAAAAATAAACAATATAAATTACAAAATGGAAAAGGTTCACACTAAATTTTCAGAAAGCGACAAAATTCAAAAAACATATCATCACTATTTTTATAAATGTAAAATTGAAAAAGAATTTGAAAATAGAAAAATACAATTCAAGTGGTATTCAATGGAGGAACTTCTAGGAGATGAAAGAATACAAATGGTTAATTCAGATATTGTGGAATATGTAAAAGAATGTGATAGTAAGAATAACAGTTAAAAACAATATAAAAATCGAAAATAAGGAGAGAAAAAATGATAAAGAGAATAATATTTGACTTAGATAACACATTAATCATGTGGAAAGACGAATACGAAAAAGCAGCAGATATAGCTCTAAACGTAATAAATTATCCCAAAACAAACGACTTATACAAAAAAATAAATGAAGTGGAATCAGAATATGAGGAAGGGAAAACAAAGTTCGACCAAAAAGAAGTAATCGATTATTTAAATGAAAAACTAAATCTACATTTGCCATATGAATTTATGGATATATGGCTAGAAAATATAGGAATGATAGCAGTACCTAAAGAATATCCAAAGGAAGATTTTGAAACACTAGCGTATTTATCCAAAAAATATGAATTAGTTATACTTACAAATTGGTTTATCGAATGTCAAATAAAAAGACTTGAAAATATAGGAATATGTAAATTTTTTACTGAATTTTATGGAGCAGAAAAATATGCAAAACCATATAAAGAAAGCTTTGAGCAAGCGGCGGGAAAATTTCAAATGGACGAAATTGCGATGGTTGGAGATAGCCTTAAGATGGATATAAAAGGAGCATTAGATGCTGGAATAGAAAATGTTGTATGGAGAGATATAAAAAATAAAGCAGAGGAATATAAAGAGGAATTAGAAGGAGTTTACGTGATAAAAGAATTAAAACAACTAAAAGAAATTTTTTGATTACATAGGAGATAAGGAAAAAATATGGAATTAAAAATAGAAGATTTAAGTTTAGAAGAAAAAATTGGTCAAATGATTATTGTTGGAATAGATGGAAATAAAATTACAGAAAGAACAAGAAAATTAATATTAAAATATAAAATAGGCGGAATTATTCTTTACAGAAAAAATTTCAAATCATATGAAGAAATGGTAAATTTAATAAAGGATTTAAAAGAATTAAATAGTCAAAACAAAATACCGCTTTTTATTTCAATTGACCAAGAAGGTGGACGAGTTAATCGTATGCCAAAAGAATTTTTAAATTTGCCAGTAGAAAACCTAATTGCAAACAAAATGGGAGAAGAAGGAGTAAAGAAAGCGGCAAGTATTATAAGCGAAATTTTATCAGAAGCGGGATTTAATATGAACTTCGCACCTGTGCTTGATTTGAAAAGATTTGATACAAAAGCAATTGGAGATAGAAGTTTCTGTAAAGATTATAAAAAGGTAAGTAAATATGGACTAATTCAAATAAATGAATATAAAGCAAAAAATATAATAGCAGTTGCCAAACATTTTCCAGGACATGGAGCAACAAAAGGAGATTCTCATTTTATGCTTCCTAGAATAAAATTAGGTATGAAAACTTTAGAAAAAGAAGATATGAAACCATTTGAAAATGCAATAAATGAAGGGATAGATGGTATATTGATAGGACACTTAAAAATAAGAGGTTTGTTCGATAAAAATCCATGTTCAATGTCAAGAAAATTTATAACAAAATATTTAAGAAAAAAATATCATTATAGAGGTCTTGTAATATCTGACGATTTAAAAATGAAAGCTATTAAATATAGATATGGAACTGTAAATGCATTAGTTAAATCGTTTGAGGCTGGAAATGATATAAGCATAATGAGATTTAATGAAAAGGATGAAGAAAAGGCAATTTTGAAAATTTATGAAATGGTAAATTGTGGAAGTTTGAATAAATACAAAATAAATATGAGTGTGAAAAGAATAATAAATATTAAAGAAAAATATGGAATAAAAGATAGTATTGATTATGATGGGAAAATTGATATAGAGGAAATTAATAAGAGAATAAATGAAATTAGAAAAATATGTTTGAATTAATAATATTGTTGATAAAAATCGCTATTATATGGCGATTTTTTTGTGCAAAAATATAAAATATTTACTACTATAATGTAGATTTTTACCCCAAAATATGATATACTTCTTAAACAAAAAGAGCAAAAAGAAAGGAAAATCAAAATGAACACAAACCAAGAAATAGAAAATCAAAAACAATACATGGAAAAAGTAAAAAATGTAATAAAAGACAAAAAACTAAAATACACAATACTAACAATGGGATGCCAACTAAATGAAAACGACTCTGAAAAAATCTGTGGAATGCTAGAACAAATGGGATACACAAAAACAGAAGATATGAAAGAAGCAAATCTTGCAATATTTAACACATGTTGTGTAAGAGAAAATGCAGAAGAAAGATTATTTGGAAAAGTAGGAGAATTAAAAAATTTAAAAGAAAAAAATAATCTAATAATAGCAATTGGTGGATGTATGATGCAAGAAGAACATATCCTAGAAAAAATAAAAAGGTCATTTCATTATGTAGATATAATATTTGGAACACATACATTACATAAATTGCCACAAGATTTATATTCAGTACTAGAAAATCAAAAAAGAGTTCAAGACGTAATAGACGTAGATGGTAGTGTTTATGAAGATTTGCCTATAAGTAGAAACAGCAAAACACAAGGCTCTGTTACCATAATGTATGGATGTAATAACTTCTGTAGCTATTGCATAGTACCTTATGTAAGAGGTAGAGAAAGAAGCAGAAAGCCAAAAGATATAATAAAAGAAGTAAAAGAATTAGCAAACCAAGGATATAAAGAAATAATGTTACTTGGGCAAAATGTAAATTCATATTTACGTTCAGAGATGGAAGCAATAAAACAAGGAAAATTAGTAGATGAAGATGGCGATTACAAAGAAGTAGATTCATTTGCAAAACTACTTAAAAAAATAAATAAAATAGATGGAATAGAAAGAATAAGATTTATTTCACCACATCCAAAAGACTTTACAGATGACGTAATAGAAGCAATTGCAGAATGTGATAAAGTATGCAAATTCGTACACTTGCCACTTCAATCTGGAAGTACTAAAATGTTAAAAGTAATGAACAGAAAATACACAAAAGAACAATATCTAGAACTAGTAGAAAAAATGAAAAATAGAATACCAAATATCAAATTTTCAACAGACATAATAGTTGGATTTGCAGGTGAAACCGAGGAAGATTTTGAGGATACATTAGATGTAGTAAGAAAAGTAGGATTTGAACAAGTATTTATGTTTATATACTCAAGAAGAGTTGGAACACCTGGAGATAAAATGCCAAATCAAGTTCCAGAAGAGATAAAACATAAAAGATTTAATAGATTAAAAGAATTAGTTGAAAGCCAAATTGCTGAAAATAATAAAGAATATTTAGGAACAGTTCAAAAAGTTTTGGTTGAAGGTCCTAGCAAAAATAATGATAAAATGCTTACAGGAAGAACAGAAAGTAGCAAAATTGTTGTGTTTGAGGGAAAGGAAGATTTAATTAATACTATTCAAAATGTAAAAATTACTGAGGACCACATGTGGTATTTTAAAGGAGAAAAGGAGTAGTACAAAAAGATGATAGTAGATAAAGAAAAATGTTCACCAATGATGCAAAAATATTTAGAAACAAAAGAACAATACAATGATTGTATATTATTTTATAGACTAGGAGACTTTTACGAAATGTTCTTTGATGATGCAATACTAGTATCTAGAGAACTAGAAATTACTCTAACAGGAAAAGACTGTGGACTAGAAGAACGTGCACCAATGGCAGGAATACCATACCATGCAGCAGAAAACTATATAGCAAGATTAGTATCAAAAGGCTATAAAGTTGCAATATGTGAGCAACTAGAAGACCCAAAAACAACCAAAGGAATAGTAAAAAGAGGAGTAATAAAAGTTGTAACACCTGGTACTGTTGTAGAATCAAATATGTTAGAAGAAAGAAAAAACAATTACATAATGAGCATTTGTAAGGCTGGTTTATATTTTGGAATAGCAGTAAGTGATATATCAACAGGTGAATTTTACTCAACAGAAATAAAAGAGACAAATAATTTTTCTTTATTAATGGACGAAATATCAAGATATTCTCCAGCAGAAATAGTTGCAAATAAAATGATGAATGAATCAGAAGCTGAGATATTAAAAATAAAAACAAGATTTCCGGAAGTATATATAACATCTTGTGATGAAAGCTATTTTAGTGAAGATATATCAAAAACTGTACAAAACTTTAGACTAGTAGATAGCAAGGGAAATGATATAGAAAAAGCAGATGACAAACTACTTTCAATTGCAAGTATAAATGCCTTAAAAGAATATATTACAAGTACACAAATGACAGATTTAAGTCATATAAATAAAGTTATAATTTATTCAGTTTCAAAATATATGTCATTAGATATAAATGCAAGGAGAAACCTAGAGATTACTGAGAAATTAAGAGATAGGTCAAAAAAAGGAACACTTTTATGGGTACTTGACAAAACATCGACATCAATGGGAGGAAGACTTTTAAGACGTTGGTTAAATGACCCACTTATAGATGAGATTGAAATAAATAAAAGACTTGGAGCAGTTGAAGAATTAAAAAATGATATTATGCTAAGAGGAGAAGTTATAGAAAACTTAAAAAAAGTGTATGATATTGAAAGACTAGCAGGAAAAATGGCGTATGGAAATGGTACTCCAAGAGATATGATAACTTTAAAAAATTCTTTATCAAGATTACCAGATATAAGACGAGTTTTGCAAAACGTAAATTCAGAATATTTAAAAGAAATTTATCAAAATATAGATGAATTAAAAGACATACACGAGCTTATAGAAAAATCAATAGTAGATGACCCACCAATGACTACTAAAGATGGTGGATACATAAAACTTGGATATGATGAAAACATAGATACATTAAAACACGCAACAACAGATGGAAAATCATGGCTTATGAAGTTAGAAGCAGACGAAAAAGAAAAAACAGGAATAAAATCTTTAAAAATAGGATTTAATAAAGTTTTTGGATATTATATAGAAGTTACAAATCTATATAAAGATATGGTTCCAGACACATATATTAGAAAACAAACTCTAACAAATGGAGAAAGATATATAACAGAAGAACTAAAAAATATGGAAAACCAAATACTTGGAGCAGAAGAAAAAGTTATAAAACTAGAACTTGAAGCATTCAGGCAAATAAGAGAAGAAATAGCCCAAAATGTAAAAAGAATGCAAAAAACAGCAGAAGCAATATCAAGTTTAGATGTACTTACATCGTTTGCGCAAGTTGCAGAAGAAATGAACTATTGCAAACCAGTAATAAACAAGGATGGAATATTAAACATTAAAGAAGGTAGACATCCTGTAATTGAAAAAATGTTATCATCTGGAGAATTTGTATCAAATGACACATATTTAGACACAGACCAAAATCGTTTGGCAATAATTACAGGACCTAATATGGCAGGAAAATCTACATATATGAGGCAAGTTGCATTAATTACCTTAATGGCACAAGTTGGAAGCTTTGTTCCTGCAACAGAGGCTACAATTGGAGTAGTAGACAAAATATTTACAAGAGTTGGAGCATCAGATGACTTAAGTATGGGTCAAAGTACATTTATGGTAGAAATGATGGAAGTTGCAAGTATTTTAAAAGAAGCAACAAAAAATA
>ERZ825896.3665-NODE-3665-length-12687-cov-4.763062_pt1 | contig 12687 bp, 13 predicted proteins | sample MGYA00519858_ERZ825896 | MGnify/ENA primary metagenome ERZ825896 (study PRJEB31778, sample SAMEA3449214) | human gut metagenome | biome: human gut; feature: human-associated habitat; material: faeces | place: United Kingdom | collected 2010/2012 ... | reverse complement strand
AATGCCGGGCGTACCGCTTTTGCTGCGGCGGGAAGGGGCTCCCGGTCAGGGCTTCCCGGGCGATAGCAACAGCACAAAAGAACGTCTGCCGTCCATTTTTACCGGGCGGTTGGCCGCCGGCCGTCGACAGCTTTAGTTGCGCTTAAACAGGCCCCGTTTTTAATTCGGCCGGCGCTTATGAAAAAAGCGCTGTTTCTGTTTTTTAGCCTGCTAATTGTGATTAGCGTTTTCGGTGCCTTTGCGCCGCCCGCCGCGGCCAAAGCCGTCGATCTTTAAAGCGGCGGAGACTTCGGCCGGGAATAGAAATCGGGCGGTATGAACGGCGGTGAGATCTGACGCTGGCGGGGATGGCGGTAAGCCTTTTAAAGCGTTGCCGAAGCCTGCCGGACGGTGCATGTGAATCAAGGCTTACGCATACGCTCCTAAGCGTTACGCTAACATACTGCACACCACAGCCCTTTAGAAAGCGCTGCCTTCGGTTTAACTCGAGCCGCAAGATCCCGCCCGGCTACGCTGCTGCGAACCCGGCCAAAAGTCAAAAGCCATGGCCCGGTCTTAAAGTTAAAGATGCCGGCCTAAAAGCAAAGATCTAAAAAATTTGCCGCGCCGTACAATGCCCGAATGCGGACGTCTGGTGCCGGGCGGTATTCAGGGCGAAGGCCGCAGCTAACCGCCGCAGCGCACGGGGGATGCGCAAAAAATATGCATTAAAATCTGATTTTAAGCTAAAAAGCTGCAAGGGCTTTTTGTATATCATGTTCGTTGCGCTTTAAATTTTATAATAAAATTTGCGGTTGTAAAATTTTTTTGGTTTTGCGGTATGGGTTGACAAAAAAAGCTCATTATCTTAAAATTTTATAGAGATCAAAACGGGGAGTCATCATGTTGTTTAAGAAGATTAAAAGTGTTAAAATTTTACCTATATTAGTTTTGACGGCGGTGCTCGGCATCATGCTTGCGGGATGCTCCGGCGGCGCTGTGCAGTCCGCCGTGTCGGACCCTTCTGATTCATATACGTCGGTGCTTTCAGACGGCCAAAGCTCGGATCTAAACAGCCCGGCTGCGGACAGCACGTCGAAGTCCTCCGCGGGCGGCTCTTCAACGCAGGCCGAAAGCCCGTCCAAGCCCGCGTCTGCGTCTTCGCCCGCTTCGGCTGAACAGTCAAGCAGGGCGGCCGCGCCGTCTGCCTCTTCCTCGGTCACATCTGCGGCGGCCTCTCATCAGCCGCAGAAGGAACAGAAGATATTTTTTGAAATAAACTATAAAACCATAATAGACAAGGGTTTTGCGGCAGACGCCTCTCATAAGGACGGGGTGGTGTTTTCAAAATCTATCGATTTAAAATCTGGCGAATCGGTGATTGATATCTTAAAGCGCGTCACCAGAGAAAACAAAATTCAGGCCGAAATTGAGGGCGGCACATTTGTCAAAGGTATAGACAATGTGTATACCGATTCAAAATACGGCTCAATGTCGGGCTGGCTTTACAGCGTGAACGGTGAATTTCCCATGGTCAGCGGCGCAAAATATAAGCCCAAAGCGGGAGATACGGTAAAATTCCTCTTCACCTGTGACAACGGTAACGAATTTAAATAAAATAAAAGCCTTTTATCCATGGCTGGTGCCGTGGTTTAAAAGGCTTTTTTTACGGCCGTTTTCGCAAAGCGCGGCGGGTTCTTTGGTGCGGGTCAAAATTTTAATATTTTTAAAGGTCGTCGGCGTCCTGGACGGGGGTCTCGTGTTCGTCGGCGGGCAGACCGGTCCAGCTGCCTTGGGGGTCTGTGAAGCTGGGCGGCGTGTCCATGATCTTCTGCACCGCGTCCGCGCGGCCTTTTTTCCGTTTTTTCATGCTGCACCTCCTGTTTTCTTTCAGGATGCGCAGCTTTTGCAGCTTTTATTCGAAATGATGCCCGTTGTGGTCGCAGCTCGGCGCGATATCGTCCGCCTCTTTGGAAAAATCGAGCGTTGGCGGCGCATAATGCCGGAGATCTGCGAGGAAGGCCGCGTAATCCGGGCGATTCGTCGGGATGAGCACCTTCTGCGGCTGCTCCAGCAGCCGGTCGGCCGCGGTGAAGCAGAGCGCGTCGACCAGCTCCCGGTCTGCGCGCACATGGTGCAGCAGGCAGACCTCGCGGAGCTGTGCAATCTCAAAATAAATGACCGTGCGCGAGCAGAAGATCTCGATGGCTGCGCCCGCGCCGTCTTCGGGCGGGAGGATGCGGAGGGTATCCTCCGGGATCAGAACATAGCGATTCATAAGCTGCCCCTCACTTCAGATAAATTCTTGCGCCGCCCGCGTAGGGCTGCACCGTACCCACGCGCTGCGCGCTGGGGACCGCATCCTTGAGCGCAGCGAACAGCGCGTCTGCGTCGGCCGGGTCACAGGCGATGAGCAGACCGCCCGCGGTCTGCGGGTCGTAGAGCATATCCTGCACGGCAAGCTCCACGCTGCCGGCGTCGACCATGGGCTCGGCAAAGGTGCGGTTGCGGTACATACCGGCGGGCAGGATGCCCATGCGGGCAAAGTCCAGCGCCTCGGGGATGAGGTCGATGGCCGCCGTGTCGATTCTTAGCTGCACGTCGCTGCCGGCCGCCATCTCGGACGCGTGGCCGAGGAAGGAGAAGCCCGTCACGTCCGTGCAGGCGTGAACGCGGAAGGGCACCATGGCGTCGCGCGCGGATTTGTTGAGCGTCGTCATGAGCCGCTGGGCAAGCTGTTTGCCGTCCTCGGACAGAAGCTCCGCCTTCTGCGCCGTGGTGAGGATGCCGATGCCGAGGGGCTTGGTGAGGAACAGCACGTCGCCGGGCTTCGCGCCGGAGTTCGTGAGGATCCTGTCGGGATGGATGAAGCCGGTCACGGCCAGGCCGTATTTCGGCTCGTCGTCATAGATCGAGTGGCCGCCGGTGATGAGCGCCCCGGCCTCATAGACCTTGTCGTAGCCGCCGCGAAGGATCTCATGGACGGTCTGCTTCGGCATGGACTCCGGCACGGCCATGATATTGAGGCAGAGCTTTGGCTCGCCGCCCATGGCGTAGACGTCGGAAAGGGCGTTCGTCGCGGCGATCTGGCCGAAGACGTAGGGATCATCGGCGATGGGCGGGAAGAAATCGACGGTCTGCACGAGTGCAAGCTCGTCCGAGACCTTGTAAACGGACGCGTCGTCGCTCTTGTCGAAGCCGACGAGCAGATTGGGGTCGCTGTGCACGCGGATATCGCCCAGTAGCTGCGCAAGGATCCCCGCGCCGACCTTCGCGCCGCAGCCGGCGCACTTGGCAAGCTTTGTCAGCTTGATCTCATCTTTCATTCTATATTATACCTCCCATGCATTTTGACCCGTGACATTCGAAAGAACGCCCGTATATTCGAGGATCGCCTGCAGCACGCCGCCGCCGATGGCGATGGCCTTGTCCGAGGCGGTATAGCAGTAGGAAAGCTCGCCGCGCGGGTCGACGTCGCCGGATTTCATGCCCTTATAGACCGGCGTCCCGTCGGCCAGCATCCCGCGGATGACGCCCGCGATCGTGCAGGCCATCGGCTTGCCGTTCACCTCGCCGACCACATCGCCCGCCTGCACGCGTGCGCCGATATCGGCGAGTTGATGGAAGATCCCGTCGTCCGGCGCGCGCAGCACGCGCTCGCCGGTGAAGCCGCCGATGAGGCCGGGGATATTCGTGTTCGGGATAGGCTCGCCCGTGCGGATGACGCGGCCGAGGGTATGGCCGCGCATGGTCTCGATGACCGCGTGGCAGTCCTTCCCCGCGCGGAAGCCGGGGCCGACGCCGATGACGAGCGGCGCGTCGGTGATCGCGGTGCCGAGATTCTTTTTTGCGAGGATCGCGTCGACCACCACGTCCGGCCGCAGCCACGCGCGGCAGACGGCCCTGGGGTCGGCGAGCACGGGGATCCGCCCGGCTGAGAGGATGCGGCGGACGTCATCTTCCGTCTCCGCCCGCTCCGCCGTCACGTCCTCGACCTGATAGCTTCCATATAAGATCGCCTGCGAAAAGCAGACCGTGCGGCGGATGGCCGTCGGCTGCGGCAGGTCGGTCATGACCACACGCAGGTGCGACCGGAACAGCCGCAGGGCGATGCCCGTGGCAAGATCGCCCGCGCCCCGGATCAGGACAAGCATTCGATCCACTCCTTCTGTAATGCCGCCGCGCAGACCGGGCAGCAAAGTCCCGCCGCCAGCCGTCGGGCAAGCTCCCTGCCCTGCGGCAGATCAGCCTGATTGACGAGCACACGGGTATGCAGGTGCTCATGCTCCAAAAAACGCGCCCAGAGCGCCGGCATCACGACCGTATCCTCCGGCACGCCGAGCGCCTGCGCGGCAAGCGGCGCGCGGTGGACTGTCTCGTACATCGGCCGTCCGAAGCCGGACGCGCCGACGACCAGAATGGTCTGGTTCGCCTCCGGCGGGATGACAGGCTCGTGGGCCGCATGCGCCTTCAACGGCAGCCGCTTGGCCCCGTCGGCCTCGACGATCACGTAGTCCGCCAGCCGGGCCAGCGTCCCGACCGGCAGCTCCGGCGGGCCGAATTTCCCGTTTTCCGACCACGCGCCCACACAGATGCAGGGGCTTTTCTCCAGCGCCGCGGCGATCTCCGCCTGCGCCGGCGAGACGAGGCAGGGCATGGTCTTTTCGGGGTAGATATGCGTCGTGGTGCAGACGATGACGCGGGCCTTCCCAGAAAGCTCATGCGCGAGCCGCTCCATGAGCGTGGTCTTTCCGCCGCCGCCGATGATGGCCGTCACACCGGGTCTTATCTGCAGCGCTTCCGACAAGTTCACGGCGCATACCTCCCTTCTGTTTCCTTTCTTAAAGATAACACCCGCGCGGTTCTTCGTCAAGAATATCGGAAGAATGTTGACAATCCCGAACCGAACATGGTAAAATTCAGACATGGAAAATAACTTTCGGCCTGTCCTGACGATTCGGATCTTCGGCGAGGACAAATGCTTCGGCCCCGGCGTAGCCGTGCTGCTGCGCAGAGTCCGCGAGCTGCACTCGCTGCGCGCGGCGGCCATGTCGATCGGCATGGCCTATTCGAAAGCCTGGACCATCCTCAAAAACGCCCAGCTGTCGCTGGGCTTCAAGCTGCTCGATTCCACAACCGGCGGAAAACACGGAGGAGGTGCGACTTTGACGCCGGAGGGCGAAAAACTGCTTGATGCTTACGACAGCTACTGCACCCGGCTCCGCGCCTATGCGCAGGAGCTGTTCGACGAGACCTTTGATGAAATTCTTCCGTAAAGCGTCCTTCTCTGCGCGCCTCCGGCAAAAAACTTTCGTTTTTTCCGCCGGGGGTGTTGTCTTGCGCAGAGCTGCGTTGTATAATGGAGACTAGATAATTGCGGGATTTCCGCAAAATGGAGGTAACACACCATGTTTACAAAACTGATCAGCGCCCTCAAGGCGACCCGCCGCACCATCGTCTTCACCGAAGGCCCCGACGCCCGCATCCTCGAAGCGGCCGACCGCCTGATCAAGGACGATCTGATGGACGTCATCCTCATCGGCAATGTCGACGAGGTCAAGGCTGCCGCAGCCAAGGGCGGCTTCGACATCGCCAAGGCCAAGATCATCGACCCGGCCACCTACGCCGGTATGGATGAGATGGTCGCAAAGATGGTCGAGCTGCGCAAGGGCAAGATGTCTGAGGAAGACTGCCGCGCCGCGCTGGCCAAGGGCAACTATTTCGGCACCATGCTCGTCAAGATGGGCAAGGCCGACGCGCTGCTCGGCGGCGCGACCTACTCCACCGCCGATACTGTCCGTCCGGCTCTGCAGCTGGTCAAGACGAAGAAGGGCGCGCACCTCGTCTCCTCCTCCTTCATCCTCTTCCGCAAGGACAAGGACGGCAACGACGAGAAGTACTGCATGGGCGACTGCGCCATCAACATCGACTATCAGGACACCGTCGACAAGGCGACCGGCGCCGTGACCTTCACCGCAGCCCAGAAGCTGGCGGAAGTGGCCGTCGAGTCCGCCCGCACGGCAGAGTTCTTCGGCATCGACCCGAAGGTCGCGCTGCTGTCCTTCTCCACCAAGGGCTCCGGCAAGGGCGGCACCGTCCAGCTCAGCCACGACGCCACCATCGAAGCGCAGAAGCTCGCGCCCGAGATGGCCATCGACGGCGAAATGCAGTTTGACGCGGCGGTCTCCCCGGTCGTCGGTCAGCTGAAGTTCCCGGGCAGTAAGGTCGCAGGCTACGCCAACACCTTTATCTTCCCGTGCATCGAAGCCGGCAACATCGGCTACAAGATCGCCCAGCGGCTCGGCGGCTTTGAGGCCTACGGCCCCATCCTGCAGGGTCTGAACGCGCCCATCAACGACCTCTCCCGCGGCTGCAACGCCCAGGAGGTCTACTCCATGGCCATCATCACCGCCGCTCTGGCGTAATTTCGGCGAAACCGAAAAAACTTTCCGCTCCCGCGCGAAAAATTTTTCCGCGCGGGAGATTTTTTCGGCGGGGAAAACGGCAAAATTTTCCACCCGCACCCCAAGATGTTCCGCGCTGCCCCGATGCGCGGCGCAAGATGGGGCGATTTGGGCGGGATCACGCCACTGAGATTGACATAACGCCGAAAATGTGTTACAATTCGGTTACAATTTGCGTGTATAACCGTAACAAGATATTCCGAAGGGAGGACATCGGCAATGGCAAAAGCAGAGCTGACCTACAAGGGACACCCCCTGCGCCGCAAGGACAATCTCGTCTATTACGGCAGCATGGCGGACAAATATATCATCATGCTCCAGATCCTCGACACGAAAAAGGTGAAGGATCTCGACGTCGCCACCAAGGTCTCCGTCCAGCTCCAGCTGACGGACCCGGACGTCCGCAGCCGCGACCGCGTCGTGAAGAAGACGGAAAAGGACGGCTTTTACGCCGCAATGGACGTCGCAGCGGTCTGGCTCGACCGCGCGCTCTCGCAGCGGTAAGCATCGAAAACTCTGCCCCGGCGGGGCAAAAAAAATCGGGGAATCACAGTATGAAAAGCAAATTCTTAAAAGCCGCGGCGGGCGCGCTGCTCGCACTGGCGCTGCTCGCGACGAGCGCGAGTGCCGCCACCATCGGCGGCGCGACCGTCAGGACTACGGACACGGGGCTCAACCTCCGCGCCTCCGCCACGACCGCGAGCGGCTGTCTCGGCGTGATCCCGAACGGCGGCTTCCTGCTCGTGGAGGAGAAGCTCGACGGCTGGTACAAGGTCGTCTATAACGGCGTGGAGGGCTATGTCTCCGCCGATTACGCCGCCTTTTCCGAGACGCTGGACGGCACATTTTCTTATGCCGCCGCGACGGACGGCACGGACGTCAACCTCCGCGCCGCGGCGGGCACCGGCAGCGGCATCGTGAAGTGTCTGCCCCTCGCGGGCACGGGGCTCACCGTCACCGGCGTCAGCGGAAGCTGGCTGAAGGTGCTCGACACCGCCGGCGCGGCGGGTTATATCCGCAGCGACCTCGTGACTTACGCCTCCGATACCGCAGCGCTCCCCTCCGCGGGCAGTGCCCTCGTCGAAACGGCGAAGCAGTATCTCGGCTATCGCTACGTCTGGGGCGGCATGAGCCCGTCCACAGGCTTCGACTGCTCCGGCTTCGTGAACTATGTCTACGGGCTCTATGGCTACTCGATGGAGCGCGTGGCGCAGAATATTTACTCCACGAACGGCACCGCCGTCGCGCGCGACTATCTCCAGCCCGGCGATCTGCTCTTCTTCGGCGGCAGCACATGGAGCATCGGGCATGTCGGCATGTACATCGGCGACAACCAGTTCATCCACGCCGCCGGCGCCGCCTACGGCGTCATCATCTCCGACCTCGACGGGTATTACGCCCGCAGCTATGTCGGTGCAAAAAGAATACTGGCATAAAAAAACGCGGGGCGTGCCCCGCGTTTTTTTCGTCTCTATGGACAAACCCGCCCTGCCGTGCTACACTGGTGGCATCAAACGAAAAAGGAGAGCTTTCCCAATGAAAAAACGCACTTTGCTCATCGCACTCGCCATGGTGCTCTGCCTCGCGGTTGGCGCGGCGGCGGCGAACGGACTTCAGGAGATCAAGGCTTATCTCGATCAGGATATCACCGTCAAGTATGACGGGCAGGCGCAGGCGTTCACCGACGCAAACGGCAAGACCGTTTACCCCATCAGCTATAACGGCACGACCTATCTCCCCGTCCGCGCGATCAGCGGTCTGCTCGGCATCGACGTCGGCTGGGAGCAGGCGACCCGCACCGTCCTGCTCGGAAAGACCGGCGTGCAGGACTTCATCGACACGATGGAGCCTTATGCAGATGTAAACGGTTTTGATGTGTACCAGTCCTCCGATCACCGCAAGGAGACGATCGCCGGAAAAGAGTATAACCACTGGATCGAGCTCTTTACAAGCTGGGGCGGCTATTATGACCTCGCCGGCAAGTACACCACGCTGACCGTCCAGACCTACTGCGAATTCGATACCACGGTCTATTTCTACGGCGACAACAACGCCCTGCTCGGCTCTGCCGAGATCACCGCAAACTATCTGCCCACGACCACGGAGATCGACGTCACCGGCGTTCAGCAGCTCCTCATCGCCGGCGAAAACTGCGGCAACTATAGCGGCCTCGGTCCAATCTATATCTTCAACGCCACCATCGAGTAAACAAAACCACAACCATCCCCGCGGAGGCACCACGCCTTCGCGGGGATTTTTTTCGGAAGCCTTGCGCGGCGGGGGAAAAGATGTTATACTGATTTATTGTGAAAAAATGGGGGCTTTCCGCGCGGAAAACGGGCAAAACTCTTAGAAAAGCGCGCGGGAGCCGAAAAGAAGGAACTATAAAAAGATGATCTACACGAACTGGCTGATTCCGAAGGGGCGGACGGTCGTTCCGGAGGCGCTGACGGACGCGGGCTTTCTCCCGCTTCTGGCGGCGGTGCTGCATGTCCGCGGGCTGGACGACCCGGACGCGGCGCGGGAGTTTTTGGACTCCAGCCCCGCGCTGCTGGGCGACCCGCTGCTGCTGACGGACATGCCGCAGGCGGTGGGGCGGCTCGCGCGCGCCATCGCGCAGGGCGAAAAGGTCGCGGTCTACGGCGACTATGACGTCGACGGCATCACGAGCTCCTGCATGCTGACGGACTATCTCCGCTCCCGCGGGACGGACTGCACGCTCTATATCCCCGACCGGCTGACGGAGGGCTACGGCGTGAACGCCGCCGCGATTGAAAAGCTTGCCGCCGCGGGCGTGACGCTCATCGTCACGGTGGACTGCGGCGTCACGACCGTGGACGAGGCGGCGCGGGCGCGGGAGCTCGGCGTCGACATGGTCATCACGGACCACCACGAGTGTCAGGAAACGCTGCCGGACGCCGTTGCGGTCGTGGACCACAAGCGCCCGGACTGCAACTATCCGAACCACGATCTCGCGGGCGTCGGCGTGGCGTTCAAGCTGCTCTGCGCGCTGGAGGGCGACGCGGAGGGCGTTCTGCGCCGCTACGCCGACCTTGTCGCGGTCGGCACGATCGCGGACGTGATGCCCCTCGTGGGCGAAAACCGCTATATCGTAAAGCGCGGGCTCGAAAAGCTTGAAACCGACCCGCGCCCCGGTCTGCGCGCACTTTTGGACGAGACGGGGCTCAGCGGCAAGCGCGTCACGGCGACGAACGTCGGCTTTACGCTCGCGCCGCGGCTGAACGCCTCGGGCAGACTCGGGCAGGTCCGCACCGCGACGGAGCTGCTGCTCACGGACGATCCGCGCCGCGCCGCGCACTACGCGGAGGAGCTCTGCATGCTAAACCGCGACCGGCAGGCGCTCGAGACGGATATCTGGCAGCAGGCGCTCGAGCAAATCGGACTCGAAAAGCCGGACGCGCCGCTCGTCTTAGCGAGCGAGGAGTGGCACCAGGGCGTCATCGGTATCGCCGCCTCGCGCCTGAGCGAAGCGTTCGGCGTACCGAGCATTATGATTCGGCTCGACAGCGACAAAGGCAAGGGCTCCTGCCGCAGCTGCGGCGGCTTCAATCTTTTCGAGGCGCTCAGCGCCTGCGCGGAGCATCTGGAAGGCTTCGGCGGTCACGCACTCGCCGCGGGACTCACGATCCGTCGGGAGAATATCCCCGCCTTCCGCGCCGCGATGGCGGAATATTACCGCGCGCACCCGGCGGAGGGCGGCAGCACGCTGGAGCTGGACCTCGCCGTGGACGACCCGGCGCTGCTCGACATGCTCTGCGTGGAGGAGCTCGACCGGCTCGAGCCCTGCGGCGCGGGCAATCCGCGCTGCCAGCTCGCGCTGCTCGGCGCGCGCGTTGCGGAGCTGACGCCCATCGGCGGCGGCAAGCATCTGCGGCTGCGGTTTGAAAAATTTGGGCGAAGCTTCGACGCCGTTTTCTTCTCCCACACCGCGCAGGAGCTGGGGCTCCGCGCCGGCGACTGGGTGGACGCGGCGTTTTATCCCCAGATCAACACGTTCCGCTCCCGTCGGAGCGTGCAGCTGCTCATCAGCGATCTGCGCAAATGCGACGACAAGCCGCTCTGGGCGATTCTGAACGGCGAAATGTCGCCCGAGCTCGCCCCCTTCGCGCCGGAGCGCGGCGATTTTGTGCGCGTCTGGCGCGCTCTGTCCGCGCGCGGCGGCGCGCTGACGGCTCCGCTGCGCGAGGCGCAGGAGCAGCTCGGCGCGGCGCTGCGGCAGGAGAGCTTCTGCCTTTGTTTGAAAATTTTGGAGGAGCTCGGCCTCGTGACGCTCTCGGCGGAGGGCGGGGAGCTCGCCGTCCGGAGCGTTCCGGGGGCGCAGAAGGTCGATCTTGCATCCTCCCGCATTCTGCGCAGTCTGCGGGACGAAAGGAAGGCGCAATAAATGGAGATCAAAACCGAATTTGAACCGGCTGTGGAGCAGTGCTGGACCGAGTTGGAGGAGAAGATCCGCGAGGCGAAGCTCGCCGTGGATTTCGGTCGCGTGCGCGCGGCGTTTGACGTTGCGGCATCCAGCCACGAGGGGCAGAAGCGGCGCGACGGCTCGCCCTATGTCACCCACTGCGCCGCTGCGGCGGGCATCATCGTGGACATGGGGCTCGACGAGGACTCGATCGTCTCCGCGCTGCTGCACGACACGATCGAGGACACGCCCATCACCTATGACGACATCCGCAAGCAGTTCGGAACGGACGTCGCCGACATCGTCGAGGGCGTCACGAAGCTCACCCGCGTGAACTACACGAGCCGCGAGGACGAGCAGATGGAGAACATGCGCAAGATGCTCATGGCGATGAGCAAGGACATCCGCGTTATCCTTATCAAGCTCGCCGACCGGCTGCACAATATGCGCACGATGGACTATCAGACGCCGGAAAAGCAGCGCATGAAAAGCCGCGAGACGATGGAGATCTACGCCCCCATCGCCCACCGCCTCGGCATGCAGGCGATCAAGTGGGAGCTCGAAGACCTCTCGCTGAAGTATCTCGACCCCGTGGCATATCAGCACATTTTGGACGAGATCGACGCCCACCGCGACGACTATGAGCGCTTCATGACGCGCATGGAGGATCAGATTCGCGCCCGATTAGCCGAGTGGGGCATTGAGAGCACGATCTACCACCGCATCAAGCATATTTACAGCATTTTCCGCAAGATGTACACCCAGAAGCTGGACCTCGACGAGATTTTCGACATCTGCGGTCTGCGCGTCATCGTGAACGACCTCTCCGACTGCTACAACGTGCTCGGTCAGGTACACGATATGTTCAAGCCCGTGCCGGGCAAGTTCAAGGACTATATCTCAACGCCGAAGCCGAACGGCTATCAGTCGCTCCAGACGACGGTCATCGGTCCCGAAGCCATCCCCTTCGAGGTGCAGATCCGCACCTGGGAGATGCACCGCACGGCGGAATACGGCGTTGCGGCGCACTGGAAATATAAGGAAGCGAGCAACAACGGCGGCGCGGCAGTGCCGATGACTGTCACGGAGGAGGAGAAGTTAAGCTGGCTGCGCCAGATCTTGGAGTGGCAGCGCGACATGTCTGATAATAAGGAGTTCATGAGCCTTTTAAAGAGTGATCTGGATCTTTTTTCGGACACGGTATTCTGCTTTACACCGACCGGCGATGTCAAGAACCTGCCGAACGGGTCGACGCCGATTGATTTTGCGTACAGCATTCACTCCGCGGTCGGCAACAAAATGATCGGTGCAAAAGCCAACGGAAAGCTGGTTCCGATCGATTATGTCATCCAGAACGGTGACCGGATCGAGATTATCACTTCGCAGAACTCCAAGGGACCAAGCCGTGACTGGCTGAACATCGTAAAGAGTACCCAGGCGAAGAATAAGATCAACCAGTGGTTCCGCAGTGAGCTGAAGGAAGAAAATATTACGCGCGGCAAGGAGCTTCTCGTGGCGTCCTGCAAGGCGAAGGGAATCAACTTTGCAGACATCAACAAGCCGGAATACCAGGAGAAAGTGCTGAGAAAATATGGTTTCCATGACTGGAATTCCTGTCTGGCGACCATTGGACACGGCGGCTTAAAGGAAGGCCAGATCATCAATAAGATGATGGAATTCTATGAGAATGACCATAAGACAGTACTGACCAATGAGCAGGTGATTGAGCAGATCAAGGAGAATAGTCAGAACGCCCAGAATGAGTCGGCTAAAATGCGTTCCGGCAATGGGATCATTGTCAAAGGAATCCATGATCTGGCA
>ERZ825896.3664-NODE-3664-length-12687-cov-18.457726_pt1 | contig 12687 bp, 9 predicted proteins | sample MGYA00519858_ERZ825896 | MGnify/ENA primary metagenome ERZ825896 (study PRJEB31778, sample SAMEA3449214) | human gut metagenome | biome: human gut; feature: human-associated habitat; material: faeces | place: United Kingdom | collected 2010/2012 ... | reverse complement strand
TCGAATTTATCATTCTGATACTTTTCGGCGTTGAAGGCATGAACCACATTGATGCCGGTCAGATTTTCCCGGGCCACCCGGTTAATGCTGTCCGTCAGCTTCTGCACAATGCGGAAGCGGGGAATGCAGGTGGCCATGACCAGAAATACCGTCAGACAGATAGCGACCACAAAACCGGCGGTCACAACGGAAAGCTCCCAGCTCTTGCCCAGAATTTTGATCACGCCCCATACGGCCATAATGGGGGCCTTGATCATCATTTGCAGGCCCATGGCGACGATCATCTGAATCTGCGTGATGTCGTTGGTGGTTCGGGTGATCAGGCTGGGCACGGAGAAATCAGACATTTCCTCCTGCCCGATGTCCATCACATGATGGAAGACCTTTTCCCGAACGACAAAGCTGAAGCCGGAAGCTGTCCGGGCGGAAAGATAACCGCAAACGACTGCCAGCAGTGCGCTGGCCGCCGTGCAGCCCAGCATTTTCAGGCCGACGTTCAGAATGTCCGCCGTCTGGCCGGAGGTCTTGATGAGCATGGTCAGCTCCGTCATGTAGTCCGGCAGCCGCAGGTCGAAGTAAATCTGCCCTACCACAAAGACCAGACAGATCAGCGCCATCAGTGCCTCTTTCCGGCGCATGTTTTTCAGTAGTTTCAGCATGTTTTCACCCTCCTAATCTCCCAGTGGAATCAGAGCCCATGGCGCAAAATATCTTCCAGATTCTCCCCAAAGCGGGTCAGCGTCCGGCGGAAGGACTCCATATCGCTTTCGTTGATGCCGTCCGACAGCTTATTCGCAAAGGCCTTTTGCAGCTTGCGGCCCTGATAGCCGCCGATCTTCGCTTTCATGTCCGTTGAGCGGCTGCCCATGACCAGGGGGATATCGAGTCCGCCCGCGAACGCCACGAAAGCGCGGCAGCCGGTGCGCAGCATGGTGAAGCGCAGCGTCTGACCCGCGTTCACGGGAACGGCGCGGTAGGTGTCGATGCTCTGACCGTCGAGCGTTGCGCCGAGGTCTCCGCCGGTGATGGCGATGATGTTGGGCGCATCAAAGCGGAGGTGGGGCCCCATCATCGTGCATTCGAGCACAGCCTCGCCCTCATCGTTGTCGACGAGGATGTTGGCGATAGACGCGCTGCGCGGATCCATCACGCCGGAGACGGACACGCCGTACTGCTGGTAGCCGATGCGGCCGAGATCCTGTACGCTGGTGAGCATGCCAGGGTTGAGAATGGTGATGCTCATGCCTGCTCCGCCTCCTTTCTCGGGTAGGTGTGGACCGTATAGCCGCTGGAGGCCTCCAGCGCGGCGATACGGTCAAATTCCGCCTGATCGATGGCGTAGAACTTGATGTACTGGCCTGCCTTGGGCAGGATGGGAACGGCGCGGTCAGGGTCGTACATGCGCACGGGCGTGCGGCCGATAAGCTGCCAGCCGCCCGGGGAGTCGATGGGATATACGCCCGTCTGGCTGCCGGCGATGCCGACGCTGCCGGCGGGAATCCTGACACGAGGTTGGGCAAGGCGCGGCGCGGCAATTTCCTCGCTCATACCGCCAAGATAGGTGAAACCGGGGGTAAAGCCCAGCATATAGATGAGATATTCCGTGGAGGTGTGAATCCGGATGACCTCCTCAGGCGTTTTGTGATTGTGCTCGGCAACAAAGCCAAGGTCGGGGCCCATTTCATTCCCGCCGTAGAGCACGGGGATCTCCAACACATCGCTTGGCGGAATCCGGATGTGGTCAAGCTGATTGAGCAGGCCCTTGAGTTTCTTGACAAGCGCACCGTAGGGGATGACCTCAGGGTCGTAGTGAACCATCAGCGAGCGGTAGGTCGGCACGAGTTCCACGATCCCGGGGAGTTTGCTCTCGGTGAGCGCGATGCTGAACGCACGAATCTGTGCGTTGATGTGCTCACTGATCTCGTTGCCGAATTCCACGGTTACGGCTGAGTCGCCGCTGAGCAGGAATCTGATGTCGGGCATATCGTTCTCCTTTCAGGCGGAGCCGGCCTGCGGGACAGACCGGCTCGCGGAATGGTGCAGGTTCGTTACGCGAAGAGCTTGGTAAGGTTGGGCAGCGCCGTGACGGCAAGGTAGCCCGCGACACCGACCACACACCAGCCAAGAACCTGTAGCCACACGGGGTGCTTGTACTCGCCGACGATGGACTTCTTGTGGCAGCCAAGCAGCATGCAGCACAGGGAAATTGGCAGGATCAGGCCGTTGAGTGCGCCAGCCAGGATGACCATGCGCTTTGCACCACCAAGAATTGCCATAACGAGCGTGGAGAAGGCGATAAAGCCGACGATGAACCACTTGTCATTCTTGGCGATGAAGGGGTGAACAGTCTTGAGGAAGGAGACAGAGGTATAGGCCGCGCCAATGACGGAGGTGATACCGGCAGAGAACAGTGCGAGACCGAAGAGACGGTAGCCGATGTCGCCGGCAGCAAGGCGGAAAGCTTCGGCTGCGGGGTTGGCGGCGCCGGTGACAGCCGCGACATTTTCAGCCACAACGACCGTACCGGCCGTGCAGACACCGAGCACGCACAGGAACAGCAGAATACGAACGCTGCCCGAAACACAGATGCCGGTCAGGACGGACTTGCGGAAGTGCTTGACTTCCTCAGGCTTGCCGCCCCAGCCCGCATCGAGCAGCTTGTGTGCGCCGGAGAAGGTGATGTAACCGCCGCAGGAGCCGCCGAGCAGCGTGACCATGACGGGAATGAGTTCCTTGGGATTCTCAGGGGTAAAGATATGGGCGACCGCATCGCCGACGGGGGGCTTTGCCATGAAAGCCACGACCAGCATGACGACGATAATAATGCCGCCGAGGATCTGGGCGACCCTGCCGACGATGTCGTTTGCCTTCTTGGAAAGGAAAATGCAGATAGCAAGCACGCCGCCGATGATGACACCGGCCTTTTCGGGAATGCCGATCATGGCATTGAAGCCGAGTGACACGCCGCCGACATTGCCGATATTGAACGCAAGCCCGCCGAGCACAACAAGCACGACAAGAAGATACCCGAGACCGGGAAGAACCTTATTGGCAATCTCCTGACCGCGCAGGCCGGAAACGCCGACGATGGACCATACATTGGTCTGCGCGATCATATCCATGATGATGACGCAGACGATGACGAAAGCGAAAGAAGAGAGATACTTTGCGGTGAATTGCGAGGTCTGGGTCAGAAAGCCGGGGCCGATGGCGGATGTCGCCATCAGAAAGGCCGCGCCAAGGCTGACGGAAAGTGAGCGCTTCTGGGTAGTTTCGTTACTCATGATCATCCTCCTGAAATATTGCCGCAGTGCGGCAGATTTGGGGTGTTGGTCTTTGCGGAACGGAACAGCTGGAAACGAGGCTCTTTTTATACGATCTCGCGGATGGGGGCAATCTCCACGCCACGGGCGGTGAGCTGCGTGCGGATATTTTTGACGAATTCGACGGCCGAAGGGTTGTCACCGTGGACACAGATGGAGTGAGCCGCGATTTCGACCTCCTCGCCGGTGATGGCCGTGACCTTGCCCTCGGTGACCATGCGGACGGTGCGCGCGATGGCCTCGTCCTTATTGTGGATGACGGCGCCGGGCAGCTTGCGCGGCACAAGCGAGCCGTCGGCCTGATAGGCGCGGTCGGCAAAGACCTCGTTTGCGACGCGCAAGCCCAACTGCTTGCCTGCATCAATCATCTTGCTGTTGGCAAGGCCAAGCAGGATAATGCTCTCGTCTACCTCGGCAATCGCCTCGGCGATGGCAAGCGCCAGATCCATGTCTTTACCAGCCATGTTGTAGAGAGCGCCGTGGGGCTTGCAGTGCTGGAGCCTGATACCCTCTGCCGCAGCGAAGGCCATCAGCGCGCCGAGCTGATACTTGACATACGCCTTGACCTCCTTGGGCGAGACGACCATGTTCCTGCGGCCAAAGCCCATCAGATCGGGGAAGCCCGGGTGTGCGCCGACGGCGACGCCTGCCGCCTTGGCTGCGGCAACGGTCTTTTCCATCACCAACGGATCTCCTGCGTGATAGCCACAGGCCACATTGACAGAGGAAACATGCGCGATGACCTCGTTGTCGAGCCCCATGGTATACGCGCCGAAGCTCTCGCCGAGGTCGCTGTTGAGATCTACCTTGTACATACTAAAATACCCTCCTTTTCATAGTTGGTCTACAGGGTTTTTCGAGCAAACGGCGTTCCAATTTAATCAATGGAAGCGCTCTTTCAAAAATGCCTGCTCTCTTCTCCCTTGATGATGTTATTTTACAGGATACCGCCGGAAAAAGCAAGAATAATAATACATGGTCTTAGTTGTCACAACAGCAGTATAATTCTGTCTTGCAAAATGCGATTTCGCAGGTTGACAGTGGCAGTCTTCCTCCTTGATGACAGCATCCCGCGTCGTGGGGCGGCCCCGGCGTGGGTTTTCTGTTATTTCATCGGGCGAAGGATTTGATCATCGAGGACGCTACAAAGCCATCACCGAAGCAACTCTGGCGAGGATTTGCCTTTGACCACATAAAATGCCACAGACATGTGTAGAACACATGGGAAACTCAGGTCTCAAGATGTTAGAGAATGAATTAAAATCGAGAAAAAACCGCTAAAAGCGACTAAAAGTGCAGAAAAAAAGCAACAGCTCTTTGATTTGTCTCTTGCAGCGAAAAGAGAACAGCGCAGCGTCAAGGCGAAAAGCCCGTCCGCTGCGCTGTCCGATGTTCGCTTATGTGGTCATGCCAGCGGCTTTGATATTTAGCCGTATGTCAGCCGGTCACTTCTTGCAGCGCCAGAGGAAGGTCACGATCTGCGCTCTGGTGCAATCCGCATTGGGGCTGAATGTCGTGCTGGTGGTTCCCTTGGTGATGTTCTCCTTGACCGCCCACAATACCGCATCAGCATAGTAGGCGGTGGACTTCACATCAGCAAAGGGATTGGCTGTACCCGCTGCCGGGGACTTCTCAGAACGCCACAGGAATGTGACGATCTGGGCACGGGAGCAGGTCATGTTGGGGCTGAACGTGGTGTCGCTGGTGCCCTTGGTGATGCCGTTTTCTACTGCCCACAGCACAGCGTCGTAGTAGTAGCTGCCCACAGGAACGTCGGTGAAGGGCATGGTGCTGGTTTTAGAGGCGGGGCTTCCAGCGGTGCGCCACAGGAAGGTCACGGCCTGCGCACGGGTGCAGATGCCGTCCGGGGAGAAATGGGTATCATCGGTTCCCTTGGTAATGCCGTTCTCCACTGCCCAATCCACAGCATCCTCATAATAGCTGCCGGTGGCTACATCCACAAACACGCCGGTCTGGGGGTTGCCGTTGGCTTTCATAAAGATGACCTCGATGGTATGGGTTCTGCTGACATTCTCAAAGGTGTAGGACTTCACCGCGCCGATGCTCTTGCCGTCGATCTTGACGTTGGCGACAGCATAGCCCTTATCCGGGGTGATGGTGAAGGTCTGATCCCGGCCCTCACGGACGCTGACATTGCCGGAGGGAGAAATGGAGCCGCCAGCCCCGGCAGTTGCCTTGATGGTGTAATAGCTGTAAGAATGGCCGCTGCCATTATAACGCCAGTGTGCCGTATAGGTTCGGTTGCCAGTGCTGCCCGTTGGGATGGTGACGGTCATATTGTTCTCGCCGTCAAGCCCCGTGCCGCTCCAGCCGGTGAAGGTATAGCCGGATTTGGTAGGATTCTTGAGGGTGAAAGTCCTCGTCTCGATGGTGTAGGTGTCGGGATTGCCCTCCGCAGTGCCTCCGGCCAGATCATAGGTGATCGTGTACTCGGCGGGCGCAGGCACGTCCTCCTCAAAGATGGCCTTGACCTCCACATGGGCGTTTGGCATGGTGAACTTATCGTCCTTGATAGTCACATTGCCGCTCATGACCTGCCACTCCTTGAAGTGGTAGCCCTTGTTGGGCGTGGCGGTCAGGGTGATCGTCGTACCAGCCGCAGCGGTGGAAGGACTTGCGGTGCCAGTGCCGTTTCCGTCATTACCGACGGTGACGGTGTAGGTGGTGGGGGTAATAACGCTGTTTTCCCACAGCGCCTTGATTTCGGTATCCCTGTCCACTGTGTAGGAATCGCCTACCTTGTACTCCGCGCCGCTAATCTCCCAAGCCTTGAACTCCTGATCGGCGGGAGCGGTGAAGCCGCAGTCAGGCAGGATGTAATTTGTCCCTGCCTTGACGGTCACGGAATCCATGCTGCCGCTGCCGCCGTTGCCGTTGAAGGTGATTGTGCAATCCGCAAGCGGCGTACCCTCACCCACAGTGATCGCCGCATCGGAGCTGGCAAAGTGGTTATTATTCTCCGCATAGCGGACGAAGTAATGGCCAGCGGACAGATTCTCAATCTCCGTGCCGCTGCACGCCGTATAGATTCTTTCGTCTGCCATACGGTATTCCATCTCGTCGGTCACGCCGGTGATTTTGCCGTCGCTGCCGCCCTCGGTGGAGGGCGCGACACCGATCAAGCCGTTAGGCGCTTCCTGCGTGGCTTTGCCGATGCTCCACGCCGCGGTCACGGCATCGGTGCTGCCGTCCGCCCATTTGCCGGTCTTGGATGTGACGCGAACGGTGTAATCGCCCGCGTCCGTGGCGGTGTTGCCGGAGATGTCCATTGTGGCGGGATCATAGCCGTTCACGGTCGCTGTATGCTCGGAGCCATTGTAGGTGTAGGTTCCTGTGACGCTGATGCTGGGCTTGGTGGGATCGGTAGGCGCAGGAGGCGCGTCCTCCTCGAAGATGGCCTTGATCGCCACATTGGTGTCCGGCATGGTGAACTTGTCGTCCACGATTGTCACGCCGCCGCTGATGACCTCCCACTCCTTGAAGCGGTAGCCCGTGTTTGGCTTGGCGGTAAGGGTGATTTCTGTGCCGACTACGGCTTCTGCAGGAGAGGCGGAAGCCGTGCCGTTGCCGTCATTGGTGACGGTGACGGTGTACTCGACAGGGGCGGGAGGCGCGTCCTCCCACAGCGCCTTGACTGTGATGTCAGCGGTGACGGTCACGGGGGCGTTCACCGGATACTCCGCTCCGCCTATCTCCCATGCCTTGAACTGCTTTCCTTCAGGAGCAACAAACTCGCACTCCGGCAGAGAATACTCGCTGCCGTGCAATACCTTCTTGGCGGGCATTGCGGTGGTGACCTCCTCTGGCAAATCCTCGGGTTCGGAGCCGCCGTTCGCGTCAAAAGTGATGGTATGCTCGTTGCGCTTTTCAAACGTTGCAGTTATGGTGACGTTTTCCTCCGGCTGGGCGAAGGTATAGGTATCATCCTCAACTGCAAAGCTGGCGGGAGTACCGTTGATGGACAGCGTACTGAGCATATAGCCCTCATTGGGTGCAATGGAGAGCATGACAAGGTCGTCCTTGCAGAACAGGGGCGTGCCGTCCTCGGCGGTTTCTGTGGCATTTACCACCGTTATACTGCCGTTTGCGCTATCCGCTATCGTCAGCGTGTAGCGCGGCGCGCCCGCAATCGTCACGGATATCTGGGCTTTTCCAAGCTCCGTCTTATCCGGATGCAGCACGATATCCGTACCAGACAGGTCAAGCGTTCCGTTCACGGTAAAGCTCTGCTCCCGCTTTGACGCCTGCTCATACGTCTCTGGTATTTCCCATATCACAGGGATATTGGTAAACATAGAGCTGTCTCTTGCCGTGAGAATCCGAACCGTCTTCGGGAGACTTTCCTCCAGATTCGCACCGTTCGGTAGATTCAGGGCAGAGGGATTATCCCTGCGGTCAAGCGTGTTCATACGTATCTCGTTGATATACGCAGTTCTATTGTTGCCGGCGTCCATGATAACGATCTCGTGCTTTATGCCCTCGTCCATGTCCGCTTTTATCGTATAGACGCTATTCTCATCCGGCTCCAGAGGCGTACTCCCGTCCTTTACGGTGAACTTCGATTCATCAACCACGGTGAATTGCAGATCGCCCCAGTATGTACCGCTCTCGGTTTGCCCATACTTGCCGGTAAGTTCCTTGCCGGAGGGATATTCCAGCGCCACCGCCGGGTCGGCGTCTATGATGATGTTCGGCGTTGAAACGTATCTTGTCCCCACCTCGTTTGTCGCTTTCGCATAGTAGTACCAGCTTCCGTTATATTCCTCATAGGAAATCACATCGAATGTCAGGAGCGAGGTCGTGTCGAACTGCGTCCACTTGATTTTGCCCTCTGCATCCAGTGCTTTCAGCTGCTCCTGCGTGTAGCGTACCGGCGATCCGAAGTAGTAGCCGATTTTGTTTGATGTGACGCGGATATCCATAAGATAGCCTTCCTCAGTCTTTGACGGCATATCCGCGTAGCAGAAATCGCTCTCCGAGTCTGCGTGATAGCCCCAGAAGCGCCTGCTTCTGAGCCCTAACTCCAGCGTTGGCAGTTCAGTCTCCGGAATCACCTGAAGGAACGTCCGGTTCGAGTTGATGATGCCGAAGTTATAGTCATTATTCTCCCCGCGGCTTATTTTGATGTCCTCGTTATCCCAGTCGACAAAATACGCTTCCTTCGGCAGATGATCGAACGGCAGTTCCAGTTCAAACCCGTGCGGCACGCCAAGGTGGAGGATCGCGCTGCTCGGGTCGTTTCTGTCACTCAGGATCAGAACCCGGTGTCTTCTGTACAGCCTTATCGTTGTCGTGGTGCTGTTGCCCGCATTATCCGTAGCAACGACCACATACACAAATCCCTCATCATTGTTGCCGCCGTTCGGCGCGGTCAGATGATAAACCTGTCCGGCCTGCACGGTCTGCTCCACACCGTTGATCGTCACGGACTTGACACCAGAGGACACCTCCTTGTCTCTCGCCGGGTCGCTGACCATGAAGCTGATCGTGCCTGGCTGCCCGTCATCGGTGTCGTCGGCGGTATACTCCATTCCATTCGTAATTCCCTCGATCACCGGCGGGGTCGTGTCCTTCATCAGCTTATGCCCGCACACAGTGCACTTCTTTTCCCGGATTTCCCATTCTCCGGGAATATGTTCACCATCCGGCGCAGGTCCACTCTTTAGTGGATCCCGAGCCGGGCAGCGTGTGCATCCCCAGACATGACAGCCATTCCAGTCTTTCCAGCCGTAGGTATGGTTTCCCTCGCAGGAGGTCTCCATCATTTTCACATCAAGATCGGTGATCGCCCATCCGTAGTTCTGCGTGTATGGCAGAGTCAGCAGCGACAGGTCAATCATTCCGTCGCTGTCCGGAATCAGGAAATCAGTGAGATGCATGAAGTAGCTCGGTTTCCCATCCGTTCTGAGCGCGTGACCGTTAGCCGTCAGCATGACGATCTTTCCATCCTTTGAGCCGACCTTTATCCGGTCGTTCGTCGCGATCGACGGATCCGCCACGAGCTGCTCCGGTTTGTAAACAATGTCGCCGTAGCCGACAGCCGCCGCGTCCGAGCCGTTGCTGCGGTAATTGGTCGACAGATTCAGGGTAGCATCGGTAAGGGTTATGTCCATTCCGCGGCACCAGCGGCCGCCGCCTATCGCCGCTCCGTAGTGTCCCGTCGCCGTCACAACGCCGCCCGTCACCGTGATATTACGGGCGGGGACATACTGCCCACCGCCGATACCCGCGCCGTTGTAGCCGCCTTTGGCCGTGACCGTGCCGCCGGAAATGTAAATGTCGTGGGCGGCGTTGATGCCATTCATATCCTGCTCCGTTTTCCAGCAGCCACCGCCGATACCAGCGCCTCCCTCACCGCCTTGAGCGCTGACTGTGCCACCATAAATATAGATCTCACTGCCGCGACCCTCATAGCTGCCGCCAATACCGGAAGCAAATCTGCCGCCGTTGGCTTGCACCGTGCCGGAGTAGAAGTACAGCTTCTCACCGGCACCTCCCCGACCGGCACCGATACCAGCACCGTTTCTGCCGCCGATGGCCGCTATGATGCCGCCCCAGTAGTCAGGATTGCTCCGAGAGCCAAAGTGCATATTCACGCCGTGGCCGTACATATCTCCGTTGTAATAACCGTTGGAAATATTGCGGGTCGCGTAGCTTCCTCCTATGCCCGCCGCTTTGTCGCCGCCCTTGCAGGTCACCGTGGTGCCTGTGCGCGCCAGAACATAAAGCTGACCCTCGCTGCGGTTTTTCTGTATTGCCGCGCGGCCGTCGGCGCCTTGCAGGGAGCTGTTCTTGCCGATGAAATAGATATATGCCGAAGCCTTTTTGTTCAACTCTATGGCCGGCCCCTTGGAACTGGGACTCATCTCGATATTTACGCCGTCAATAAATACGTGCGGCGCGGTTTTATCTCCCTTGATGAATATCTTCTTATCCCATGCCCATGTGTCCCTGAGCTTATCGGGAACGGACGAGTAGATGTAGTAGCTCCGACTGTCCTTAATGGATATGTCCGATGTCCGGTTGTACACGTCAATGCTCACGTCGTACTTTGGTATGGTATCCATCGGCCCGTCCGCTGCCAATACTGTTGTCGGCAGCAGCGTCAGCACCATGCAGCACAGCAGCAGGATGCTAAGTATTCGTTTCTTCATTGGCTTTTCTCCTCCTGTTCGTGTCGGTTCGGTTTGTCCGCCCCGCCTTTTTTCCGGTTTTCTCTGATTCTGAGCCGGAAACACAGCGCGGTGATCGCCACCGCCGCGGCAAAGGAGACGACGGCTACCAGCACATAGCCGCCCGCGTCCTCCCGCAGCAACATCGCGCCGAACACGCCCCATGCTTCCGGTTGCCCCGGCCCGGCGACCGTGCCCACCGCCTGCATCAGCACCGCGAACAGCAGCATACACATAGCGCTCAGTCCATATATGCCGCGCCGCTGCCTCCGGCGGGTGTTTTCCCGCACCCGCTGCTTGACGAGTGCGACCCGTCTTGCGGTATCGTACATATCGTTTGAACCTCCTCTCTGGATTTTTTGAAATGCGGCTTAAAAACCCCTTCACTTATATAGGTACAAAAAATCGAAAAAACTCTCACCCAAAACGCAAAATTTTTCAAAAAAATTTGAGAGCCGCCAAAAAGCAGCTCTCAAGGAGTGATTATTCGGTTATTTCCTCTGCCCGAGGCGAAAAGCGGACAGCTTTCCCGCTGCCACCAGCAGCACCGGAAGGGCATAGGCCACATACTGCGCCGCGCCGCCGTAGGCGATGAGCAGATTATAGATGGCGTGGAGGGTGATGGCCGCGCCCAACAGCCCACAGGTGCCGGCGATCTTCAGCCACGTCCGCTGCCATGTGTATGCAAGTCCGCCGCCTACGATCAGGCCGCACAGCACGTGCATCGCTCCCGTGCCGAAGCCACGGAAGAAGATGAAGGAGAAGCGGTCCGCGCCGTTCTGGATCAGATAGCAGACGTTTTCAAAGGTGGCGAAGGCGAGGGCAACTGTTATTGCCGCAGCCTTGATTTTATCTCTCTCCGGCTCGAACACCAGAAGATAGAACACCAGCGGCAGCAGTTTCATCAGCTCCTCCACCACCGGCGCGATCTCCGCCGTGGCGGCAAGGGCGTCCGCCTGACACACCGCCGCGAGGAAGGTGTTAATATAGGCCGAGAGCAGGCACACACCCATCCCGGCAATGCAGAACAGGAAGAAGCGGAGCTGCCGCCTGCCCATGCACAAAGCGGCCACCAGCAGCGGAGACACCATGCACAGGAAGATATTTTCGATGTAGGTCATGCTTCCACCGCCCTTCTCGTGGCGGGCAGCAGCCCCAATATGGCAAGGGTCAGCAGCATATCACACCAGAAGGCGGGGCTTGCCGGAGAGGTATTTGGCCAAAAGCAGCCCACCGTCCAGAGCAGATACTCCGCAAACGCAAAGCACAGCACGCTGATGTGGAAGTGCCGCATATTCCGCGCCGCGCCCGTCTGCGTTTTCGCATAGGCAAGCCCCCGAATGGCGCAGTAAGAGAGCGCGATCATCATGCCGCACCAGATCAGGTTGGAGAGGATATCCCCAAAGGTGCAGTAGAACGCCAGCAGCGGCACGCCGAACGCAGGCGCAAGCCACGCCCTGCGGCAGCGGAAGGTGCGCTCCTCCGGGGTGGAGAGCGTGGCCTGCAAAATGCGCAGGAAGATGAGGCTCGCCACCCAGCCGAACTCCGACACATAAAAGACCCGGGGAGTGGTATCGAACAGCAGCAGATACAGCGTCCAGTAGAGCGCGCCGAGGGCAAAGCAGCCGTAGAAGCACAGCAGCAAAAAATACGCCTGCCGGTGGCTTTTGCGGTAGGCGATGCCGGAAAGCACCGCGCCGACGAACGTGACCAGCAGTTGCAGCAGGTTCTCAATCAGCTCCATGCGCATCCTCGCTTTCCCTGTCCTGCCCGTCCTCACGGTTCATCTGCCGCAGCCGGAAGCACAGAACGGTCACGCACACGCCCAGAAGAAATGCCAGCAGCCCGATAACAATGTATCCCAAGGCAGCGCCGCTGTGAAAGATGCTTGCCGCCGTTTCAAAGCCGGAATAATCGCCGGTCTGTATCCGCGCGGCAATGCCGGGCATGGCGAGGGACGCGCCGATGAGCAGCGCAAGGCACGCCGCCACAGCGGAGATCATCGTGATCTTATCGCGCCGCAGCCGTTTCTCTCGCTCAATTTTGGCGATGCGCCGCTTCGTCTCCGCAACGCGCTCCTCATGACTCCGCATTTGTGATCCCCTCCCGTTCTAAGAGCCTTCGCAGGCTCTCTTTTCCGCGATACACCATGTTGGTGATCTGTTTTACCG
>ERZ825896.3661-NODE-3661-length-12705-cov-3.566324_pt1 | contig 12705 bp, 9 predicted proteins | sample MGYA00519858_ERZ825896 | MGnify/ENA primary metagenome ERZ825896 (study PRJEB31778, sample SAMEA3449214) | human gut metagenome | biome: human gut; feature: human-associated habitat; material: faeces | place: United Kingdom | collected 2010/2012 ... | reverse complement strand
AGTCAAATTCAAAAAATTTCCAATATAACTTAATTTCTTAGGAATGCTCTTTTTTGACGTACTGATCAGTTGAAATCGGTATATTGATAAATATCCATACTCATCGGCTTCAAAATCTCGATTTTTCCACTTACCATACGCATCAATAATAAATTTATCCGAAAAATCATTGCTATTTAAAACCGATGCCTGAATATATTCAAGTTTTTCTAATTCTTCTCTTGTTTTCGGTATTTCATTATTTTCTGTTAATTTAATATATACAACAGGAATTACATGCCCAGGCCACCATATACTCTCTGCGATTTTGTAAAACAAAAGATATTTACCATTTAATCCTCGCTCTTTCGCATATTCACCTTCTAACTGATACGCGTACATATCACCTACTTTCCATTGGCAATGATATAAACGATACTGCGACACTTTTTTCTCTGGTGGCTGCAGTGTATTTAATTTTTTCCGCAATTCATTCAATACCTGTTTTCTTTTTTCTGACATTTTCAGATTTTCATATTCCCATCTTTGAAGGTTTTTCATATCATTAAGATAATACAATGCCTTCTTTTTGACTTCTTCCTGTAATCGCCCATAATTCCACTGCATATCTGCCATTGCAAACCAAAATACTGGAGCATCATCTTCATCACTCCAAGCCCATTCAAATTCAGCAATCATTTCTTTTGAAGCCTGCTCTCCATTTTTTCCTCGGTGAAGTTTATCTACATATATTCCTCTTACATCTTCAGTTACATCATCTGAATATAATCCGGGTCCCCAAGCTCCCATATTCTACTCCTTTCTTTTATTTTCCATGGTAACTAAATCATCTCCCATTTCCCTCCTTTTTATACATCTTTATAATTTTTTTCAAAAAAAATACTGCCTAAAATTTCAAGGCAGTATTTTTATATCATTTTTATTCACTTTATCAAAACTTCAAATTGCATAAACTCAATTATTTAGTCATTTTTTTACCATTTTGAGTCATTGCATTTATTTTAAGTGGTAATGTAAATAAGTTTATGAAACCTTCAGCATCTTTGTGATCGTATAATTCACTATCTCCAAATGAAGATATACTTTGATCATATAATTTATGGTCACTGAATATTCCAGCTGGTTTTATATTACCTTTGTATAATTTTAATTTTACAGAACCTGTAACATTTTCTTGAGTTTCATCCATGAAAGCATTTATTGCTTTACAAGTTTTAGAGTACCATTTCCCATTGTATATTAAGTCAGCAAATTCAAGTGATAATCTTTGTTTTAAGTGAAGAGTATCCTTATCTAATGTAGCACTTTCTAAAAAGTTGTGTGCTGCATAGAATATTTCTCCTCCTGGAGTTTCATATATACCTCTTGATTTCATACCAACTAATCTATTTTCTAATATATCTACTATACCTATACCGTGTTTAGCACCTAATTTATCAACTGCTTCAACAAGTTCTATTGGTGATAATTTTTCACCATTTAAAGATACTGGTATACCTTTTTCGAATCCTATTTCTATATATTCAGCTTCATCTACTGCATCTTCTGGAGCACAAGTTTTTTTGTATATATCTTTATTGTGTTCATTTTCAAGATATTCTATATCTCCACCTTCTGTAGATACATGCCATAAGTTGTCGTCAACTGAGTATATTTTTTTCTTAGTTGCAACTACCTCAATATTATGTTCGTTAGCGTAATCTATTGCATCTTCTCTTGATTTTATATCCCATATTCTCCATGGAGCTATAACTTTTATAGATGGATCAAGTGCTGCTATAGTTCCTTCAAATCTAACTTGGTCATTTCCTTTTCCTGTAGCACCGTGGCAGATTGCAACAGCATTTTCTTTACGTGCAATCTCTACCAGACGTTTTGCAATTGCAGGACGAGCCATAGAAGTTCCCAGAAGATATTCATCTTCGTATACGGCATGTGCCTGAACGCAAGGTACGATGTAATTGTCGGCAAAATCATCTACGATATCTTCAATATATAATTTGGCTGCACCGGAAAGTTTGGCTCTTTCTTCCAGTCCATCCAGTTCTTCGCCCTGTCCGCAGTCGATACAGCAGCAGATAACATCATAGTTAAATGTTTCCTTCAGCCATGGGATAATTGCTGTGGTGTCAAGACCACCTGAGTACGCTAATACAACTTTTTCTTTCATCTTATATATCCTCCTACATGAAATATAGTTTTATCAATCGCTTTAAAATAATCTTCTCGTATGCAGTCTTAAAAGTCAAGTCTTTCTTTTATAAAGAACATTTTTGACTGCAAGGAATACTATACACCTGATTTTATAATTATGCAAGAAAAAATGATAAAAAAGTGAAAATAATTAAAAAATATGCAAAAATATGCATAAAATAAAGGGAAAGTGTATGATGGATGAATATTTGAATATATAAATGGAAAATTAAAAGGGGATTAGATAAGTTTACATAATTCGATTAGAAAACATAATTAAGAAATGATGAAAGATCTTGCGAAAAATGCTTGACGAATCCATGACGACAACGTAGAATATATCCGGCAATTTGCGCAAAAAATAAATTAAGAAAATATCAGCGCAAGAAAAAATTTCGAAATAATATTTTTATATATAAAAGGAGAAAGATACGTATGAATTATGATGTAATTATTATTGGAGCAGGTCCCGGAGGAATCTTTGCGGCATATGAGCTGATGAAAAAGAAACCGGAATGTAAGATTGCTGTATTTGAAGAAGGCTATCCGCTTGAAAAGAGAAAATGTCCAATTGACGGAGATAAGATCAAGAGCTGTATCAATTGTAAGCGCTGCTCGATCATGTGCGGATTTGGAGGAGCCGGAGCATTTTCGGATGGAAAATACAACATTACGAATGACTTCGGTGGAACTCTGTTCGAGTATATCGGAAAGAAACAGGCAGTAGAACTGATGAAATATGTGGATGAGATCAACATGGAGAACGGTGGAGAAGGAACAAAGCTCTATTCTACGGCAGGAACCAAATTCAAAAAACTCTGTCTGCAGAATAAGTTAAATCTTCTGGATGCATCGGTTCGTCATCTTGGAACAGATATCAACTATGTGGTACTTCAGAATCTGTATAATCAGATGAAAGACCATATGGATTTCTATTTTGATACACCGGTAGACACAATTGAAAAGATTGAAAATGGCTACAAAGTTGTATGTGAAAAAGGCAGTTATGAATGTGAAAAATGTATTGTATCTGTAGGACGAAGCGGAAGTAAATGGATGGAAAAGGTATGTAAGGATCTGGAAATCCCTACAAAATCCAACCGTGTAGATATCGGTGTTCGAGTAGAGCTTCCGGCTGTTATATTCTCACATCTGACAGATGAACTTTACGAAAGCAAAATCGTATATCGAACAGAAAAATTCGAAGATAATGTACGTACATTCTGTATGAATCCAAACGGAATTGTTGTAAATGAAAATACTAACGGAATCATCACGGTAAATGGACACAGCTATGAAGGAAACGAGAAAAAGACTGATAATACAAACTTTGCCCTTCTGGTTGCAAAGCATTTCTCAGAGCCGTTCAAAGACAGTAACGGATATGGAGAAAGTATCGCAAGACTTTCCAATATGCTTGGCGGAGGTGTTATCGTACAGCGTTTTGGTGATCTGGTACGTGGAAGAAGAAGTACAGAGAAACGTATCGAAGAGGGCCTGGTAACACCGACTTTATCAGCAACACCGGGAGATTTAAGTCTTGTACTTCCAAAACGAATCCTGGATGGTATTGTTGAGATGATCTATGCGCTGGATAAAGTTGCACCGGGAACAGCTAATGATGATACACTTCTGTATGGTGTGGAGGTTAAATTCTACAACATGGAAGTAGATATTGATGAAAATCTGGAAAGTTGTCATAAAGGACTGTATGTGATCGGAGATGGAAGTGGTGTGACACATTCACTTTCGCATGCATCTGCAAGTGGGGTGTATGTAGCAAGACATATTATTGAAGAAGCTTAGAACAAGTTCGGTTGTGAACTGGCTGACATCCGAAACGGAAGGACGGCAAGAGCTGACAGAAAAAACAGTATAAAGCAAGAATAGTATAAGAAATTCTGTGTTTTATTCAGTTGATAGCTGAGTAGGACACGGAATTTTTTTGTTGCAATGCATTCGTAAGGAAATTTGTAAAAAAATAATAAAAATCTTGACTTGTGTAGATTGCCGATATAATATATAGACGAACGATATAGTATGTAGATAATCTACATACTGGATTATAAAAAGGAGGTAAGAGAAGATGGCAGTAGACAAAAGTCTGGTATCAGGAAGTACTACGATGCTGGTGTTAAAATTATTAGAAGAAAAGGACATGTACGGATATGAAATGATCGATACCATCCGGGGAAAATCAAAGAATGTATTTGAGTTAAAAGCAGGAACTTTGTATCCGCTTTTGCATGGTCTGGAAGAAAAAGGATTCGTAGAGTCTTATGAGAAAGAAGCAGTCGGAAAGATCCGAAAATATTATCATATTACAAGATCCGGAAAAAAAGAATTAAAAAAGAAGTCAGAAGAATGGAAAGAGTATTCAAAAGCGGTTCTGGATGTGATGGGTGGTGTGTGCTTTGGATAAAAAGAAATATATACAGACGGTAACAGAACAGATCCGGTGTAAGCGGGCACTTCCGCTGGTAACAAAAGAACTGGAAGGACACATCGAAGATCAGAAAAGTGATTATATGAAAGCAGGAATGAATGCCGAAGAAGCAGAAGAAGCGGCAGTTCTGGAAATGGGTGATCCGGTAGAGGTTGGTGTTGAAATGGACCGTATCCATCGACCGAAGATGGCCTGGAAGATGATCGGACTGATCGCGATTTTGAATCTGGCAGGAATTGTACTAATGTATCTCATAAGAACAAGCATCCTGGCAGATGCAGGAAATAATCCGGGAGATGTAGAATGGATCGCATCGGGAATTGGTGGTAATATCAACTATCTGAAAAGTGTTATGTGGACGATCATTGGTCTGGCTTGTATGATAGGAATCTGTTATTTTGATTACAGCAGAATAGGAAAGTATGGCAAGTTGTTAACCGGAGGCTGGATCGTGGTTATGGGACTGAGCCTGTTCATGGGTGCAGTATATATCAATGGAGCTGCTTACGGGATCCTGTTTTTATTTGGCCGGGTATTACCGCTGCGTCCATTTTTATATCTGATTGTTCCTGCATATGCGGCAACATTGTATAGCATGCGAAGAAAAAAATCTGGTTATTCCGGTGTTGTAAAGGCAATACTGTGGCAGATACTGCCGGTGTGGATCATCTTACGCATTCCGAATCTGTCCATGGCAATCAGCGTAGAAGTTACATTTATGATTCTGTTATCAATTGCAGTTTGGAAAGAATGGTTTGAGGTGAATAGAAAAAGAACATTGATTACACTGTGGAGTCTGGTAATTCTGCTCCCGGCAGCAGGAATTGGGGTGTTCGTAAAACTGGACTCTGTAGCAAATTATCAGATGGCAAGACTATCCGCTTTTATCCATCCGGAAAGCAATGACGGAACCTTAGGGGGAATGATAAGAAATATGATCTCCGGAGCACATCTTGCCGGACGTGGAGATTGTGAAAAAATAAAGTTCTTTAACAGAGATTATATGCTGACCTTTATTATACATTATTATGGAATATTTGCAGCGGTTCTGATAATTGCTATTGTAGGAGGCATTCTGATATGGTTCCTGCAAAAGACAGGACACCAGAAAAATCAACTCGGCATGATTATGGGAACCGGATGTGTGGTGGTCCTGCTTATTCAGTTCATTGGATATGTATTAGAAAATCTTGGATATTTTCCACTTTCAAATAATTATTGCCTGTTTCTGACGACCGGGGGAAGTGGGATGATGATCAGTTATATTATGTTTGGAATATTACTTAGTATTTACCGGTATCAGAATGTGTTGGTGGATCCGGAGGTGAAGAAGAAGGAGATTTCTGTTTAATCTATTAAACGGCTGATACCCGGCCGGAAGAAAAGGAAGAGAGTCCAGCTGCGTGCAGCTGGACTCTCTTCCTTTTCTTCCTCGCGTTATCGCATGCTATAATAATTAAACAGCTGAACCGTAACCGTTGTGAGACCGGAAGTGTATCTATATAATCTGATAATCTGTCGCTGGCAGTTTCTCATGGACCGGGGTAAGCCATGATGATGAACTAAACAGAAATATAATTAAAAAGGACTTGCATAATATACACTATAGATGTATAATGATGCAAGTTCCTCTTTTACCACACAAAAGTAAATAAATGGATTTTGAAAAAACAATCCGACCAAACTAGACAATTACAGGAAATTGGGGTACTATAAAACGTACGATAATTTATAAAAATTCAATATCGGAAAGGGTGTTATATAGATGATTAAAGTTGGAATTATTGGAGCAACTGGATATGCCGGGGGAGAACTGGTAAGAATTCTCGCCGGACATAAAGATGCTGAGATTGTATGGTACGGTTCCAGAAGCTATATAGATAAGAAATATGCAGATGTATATCAGAATATGTTCCAGATCGTAGATGCGAAATGTCTGGATGATAATATGGAAGAACTGGCAAAGCAGGCAGACGTGATCTTTACTGCAACGCCACAGGGATTCTGCGCATCGATGATGAATGACAAGATTTTAAGTGAGACAAAGATCATCGACTTAAGTGCAGACTTTCGTATCAAAGACGTTGCTACTTATGAAAAATGGTATGGAATTGAACACAAGAGCCCACAGTATATCGAAGAAGCGGTATACGGACTTTGCGAGATCAACAGAGAAGATGTGAAGAAAGCAAGACTGGTAGCCAATCCTGGATGCTATACAACCTGTTCGATCCTGACTGCTTATCCACTGGCAAAAGAAGGAATCATTGATATGAATACCCTGATCGTGGATGCCAAGTCCGGAACTTCCGGAGCAGGACGTGGTGCAAAAGTGCCGAACCTTTTCTGTGAAGTGAATGAGAATATGAAAGCGTACGGTGTTGCAAGCCACAGACATACACCTGAGATCGAGGAACAACTCGGATATGCATCAGGAGAGAAAGTGCTGATCAACTTCACGCCACATCTGGTTCCGATGAACAGAGGAATTCTGGCGACGGAATATGCAACATTGAAAAAAGATGTGACCTACGAAGAAGTCAAAGCAATCTATGATAAATATTATAAAGATGAGAAATTCGTCCGTGTTCTGGAAAAGGATGTATGCCCGGAGACAAAATGGGTAGAAGGAAGTAATTATGTAGACATCAATTTCAAGATCGATCCAAGAACCAACCGTATCATCATGATGGGAGCCATTGACAACCTGGTAAAAGGTGCGGCAGGACAGGCAGTACAGAATATGAACCTGATGTTCGGACTTCCGGAGACAGAAGGTCTGGAACTGGTGCCAATGTTCCCATAAATTTTCGGAAAAAGGATGCAGATAAGATGAAATGTAAGGGAGCATTATCCTAAGTTCATCTGAAAATACAGGCAGAGGAGAAAAATAATACATATGAATATAAGAGTAATGACAATTGAAGATTTCGATCAGGTGCACGCGCTTTGGATGAGCATCAAGGGATTCGGAATACGAAGTGTGGATGATTCGAAAGAGGGCGTAGAACGCTTTTTAAAAAGAAATCCTACGACAAGCGTAGTTGCCGAAGAAGACGGAAAAATCGTCGGAGCGATTCTCTGCGGGCATGATGGAAGACGAGGCTGTCTGTATCATGTGTGTGTAGATGTAAATCACAGGATGAAGGGAATCGGGAAGGCTATGGTAGTATTTACCATGGAAGCACTGAAAAAAGAAGGTATTAACAAAGTATCTCTGATCGCATTTACACAGAACGATATCGGCAATGCATTCTGGAAAGAAATCGGATGGACAAAAAGAGAAGATCTGAATTATTATGATTTTACATTGAATGAAGCAAATATCACGGCGTTTATCCAGTAAGCAGATTAGGAAGATAAAATAAAAGAGCATATAAAAGAACCGGCAGATAAAACGAGAAAATTGAGACTAATGAACAGCCGGTAATATAAAATGAGAGAATTAAGAAAGGTGGAAGAACAGATGAAACAGGTAAAAGGCGGAGTAACCGCAGCAAAAGGATTTGAAGCAGCAAGTACAGCAGCAGGAATTAAGTATAAAGACAGAACGGATATGGCACTGGTATACAGCCAGGTTCCATGCGTGGCAGCAGGAACATTTACAACAAATGTTGTAAAAGCAGCACCGGTCAAATGGGATCAGCAGGTTGTAAAAAGCGGGGCAAAAGCACAGGCAGTCGTTGTAAACTCAGGAATCGCCAATGCCTGCACCGGAGCAGAAGGATTTGGATACTGTAAAGATACAGCAGATGCAGCAGCGAAAGCACTGAACATTTCCGCAGACGGTGTTCTCATCGGTTCTACCGGAGTTATCGGAAAACAGATTCCGATCGACAAACTGACAGCTGGAATCGAAGCGCTGGCAGGAAAGAAGAATGATACACTTGAAAATGGAACAGAAGCAGCTAAAGCAATTATGACAACCGATACATTTCCGAAGGAACTGGCTGTTACAATCGAAGTCGGCGGCAAGACAGTAACTATCGGAGGTATGGCAAAAGGATCCGGAATGATCCATCCGAATATGTGTACGATGCTTGCATTTATTACAACAGATGCAGTGATCACAAAGGATGCACTTCAGAAAGCATTAAGCGAAGATGTCGGAGATACCTACAACATGATTTCTGTAGACGGAGATACTTCTACGAATGATTCCGTTGTATTGCTGGCAAATGGTCTGGCAGAGAACCCGGAGATCACATATGGAACAGAAGATTATAAAAATTTTGCAGAAGCATTACATACGATCAACGAATATCTTGCAAAGAAGATTGCAGGAGACGGAGAGGGTGCAACCGCATTATTCGAAGTCAAGGCAGTTGGCTGTGAGAGCGTAGAACAGGCAAAGACACTTGCAAAATCTATCGTATGCTCTAATCTTACAAAGACAGCGATTGCAGGACATGATGCAAACTGGGGAAGAATTCTCTGCGCAATGGGATATTCCGGAGCACAGTTCGATCCTGAAAAAGTTGACCTGTTCTTTGAGAGTAAAGCCGGAAAAATCCAGATCATTGAAAATGGTACGGCTGTAGATTACAGCGAAGCAGAGGCAACTAAAATTCTGTCTGAGCCGGAAGTTACAGCAATTGCAGATGTGAAGATGGGAGATAAGACAGCAACAGCATGGGGATGTGACCTGACTCACGGATATATTGAGATTAATGCAGATTACAGAAGCTAATTCAGAATGCAAAGATTAAAGTATACAGATGCAGCAAACAGACAGAAATGAAAAGACAGGAGATCAAAAGATGGAAAAAGCAATGCAGAAATACCTGGACAAAGCAGAAGTACTGATTGAAGCCCTTCCATATATCCAGAGATTTAACCGTAAGGTTATTGTAGTAAAATATGGTGGAAGTGCCATGGTAGACGAAGAGTTAAAAGCAAGAGTCATTCAGGATGTAACCCTTCTCAAATTAGTTGGATTCAAACCGATCATCGTTCATGGCGGTGGCAAGGAGATCAGCAAATGGGTTGGAAAAGTCGGCATGGAACCACATTTTATCAATGGACTTCGTGTGACGGATGCAGAGACGATGGAACTCGCAGAGATGGTTCTTGGTAAAGTTAACAAAAGTCTTGTTCAGTTAGTGGAACAGCTCGGTGTAAGAGCCATTGGTATCAGTGGAAAAGACGGCGGCCTTCTGAAAGTGGATAAGAAACTGGCAGACGGTGAAGATATCGGATTTGTCGGCGATGTCAAAGAAGTGAATGCGGATATCATCTATGATCTTCTGGAAAAAGATTTCCTTCCGATTATTGCACCGATCGGTCTGGATGATGAATACAATACTTATAACATTAATGCGGATGATGCGGCATGTGCAATCGCGAAAGCGATCAATGCAGAGAAACTTGCGTTCTTAACAGATATTGAAGGTGTATACAAAGATCCGAATGACCCGTCTACATTGATTTCAGAGTTAAATGTTTCCGAAGGGAAGAAACTGATGGAGGAAGGATATATCGGTGGAGGTATGCTTCCGAAGATCCAGAACTGTATTGATGCAATCGAAAACGGTGTATCCAGAGTACATATTCTGGATGGAAGAATTCCACACTGCCTGCTGCTTGAAATCTTTACCAACAGAGGAATCGGGACCGCCATTCTCGGGGATGAGGAAGAGAAGTTCTGCAAAGAAAAATAGAAGAACCCGTTACGGAGACACGAAGCTGTGAGGAATTTATTACGGAGACAAAAACTGTAAGGAAAAATAGAGGAAGCTGTTATGGAGACACAAGATCATAAGGAAAAAACCATGAAAACCGGGGATTATATCGAGGCGGTGGAGCAGAATGTACTCCACACCTACAACCGTTATCCCATTGTCCTGGAAAAAGGCCAGGGGGTCTATCTCTACGACTCCGAGGGAAACAAATATCTGGATTTTGCGGCGGGAATCGCCGTGCAGGCATTTGGGTATCATAACAGGGAGTACAGCGAGGCGCTAAAGACGCAGGTGGATAAGCTGATGCACACGTCCAACCTGTTTTACAACGAGCCGATCACAAGCGCGGCGAAACGTGTCTTAAAGGCAAGCCGGATGGACCGCGTCTTTTTTACGAACAGTGGCACGGAGGCAATCGAGGGAGCCTTAAAAGCCGCAAAGAAATACGCGTACACCAGGGACGGTCATGCAGGGCATGAGATCATTGCCATGAATCACTCGTTCCATGGCAGAAGTCTCGGAGCACTCTCGGTAACCGGCAATAAACATTACCAGGAACCGTTTGAACCGCTGATCCCGGGAATCCGTTTCGCGGAATTTAATCAGTTAGACAGCGTAAAAGCTTTGATAAATGAGAAAACCTGTGCTATTATTTTGGAGACGGTACAGGGCGAGGGTGGAATCTACCCGGCAACCGACGAATTCCTTCAGGGCGTGCGTGCACTCTGCGACGAGCATGACATTCTGCTGATCTTAGATGAGATCCAGTGCGGCATGGGGCGCACCGGCGAGATGTTCGCATGGCAGCACTACGGTGTGAAACCGGACATTATGACCAGCGCGAAGGCGCTTGGATGCGGTGTTCCGGTGGGAGCATTCCTGATGACCGAGCGCGTGGCGGAAAAGTCGCTGGCACCGGGCGATCACGGAACGACCTACGGCGGCAACCCGTTTGTCGGAGCAGCAGTTGACACCGTGCTTAAGATGATGGAGCGGGATCGGATTACAGAGCATGTAAAAGAGATCACGCCGTATCTGGAGCAGAAGCTGGATGCGCTTGTGGAAAAGTATGATTTCCTTACGGCGCGCAGAGGTCTGGGACTGATGCAGGGCGTTGTGTGTGAGAAACCGGTTGGAAAAATTGCGTCAGCAGCATTGGAACACGGACTTGTCGTGATCACGGCAGGCGCCGATGTGCTTCGTTTTGTACCTCCACTGATTATCGGGAAAGAGCATGTGGATGAGATGGCAGAGAAGCTGGATGTGGTTCTGGAAGAGATGTAATTCCCTGATAATGAGAATAAAAAAACGGATTAGGGAAATAAAATGAAACGATTATACAAAAGACTGACGGCGGCAGGACTTGTCGTTGTGCTTGGAATGACAGGAATGGCTGTTATGAATACAGCGGGATGCGGCAGCAGCGGGGATGGTGTGCCCTCCACGGAGACGGGAGAAACGGCGGCGGATGAAGCTTACCGGATCGCACCGGCAGACCTTACGCTGTGGTATGCGGATGACAGTTATGCAGACTTTTTTACCGAGGCGGCTGTGCGTTATTACGCTAAGACCGGGAAAAAAGTAGCCGTGCAGTATCAGGATACCATTGATTATCTTGGAACTATTTACGATAAGACCATGCAGGATGATGCATTTCCGGATGTTTACCTCTTACCGGGGGACAATCTGGAGGAAGCATACCTCTATGGTCTTGTTTCCGTGAATCAGACGAACCCGTCGGAAAACGGCGTGCTGGAAAAGGCAGTCGAGGCGGCGACCTACGAAGAGCGCGTGCTCGGGTATCCGCTGTCCTACGATGCGTGCGTGTTTATTTACCAGACGGATTATTTTACCGAGGCGCCGGCATCGCTGCAGGCAATCATCGACTATTCCAATGAGAACGAGCCGGCAGAGAATGTGGAATATCTGCTGGAGTGGGATGTCAAGGATGCGTTCTATGATTTCCCGTTTGTCGGCAACAGCGTCACGTTCGCAAAGAGAGGATCGGACGAATTGGATATCACCTACGATGATACGCTCTATCAGCAGGATCTGGAGTATTTTGACACGATATTGGCATCTTTTTCCATTGATGCGGATCAGGTGTCCGAACAGCATATCGTGAACAATTTCCGGGAAGGGCGGACTCTTTCGGCAATCCTGGATACTGATACACTCTGGCAGCTGAACGGATATGACTACGGGCTGATGCAGATGCCGGAGTTAAGCGATACGCTCTCGGCGGCGACATGTGCGTCTACCGATATGATAGTGGTCAATGATTATACAAAAGACAGTGCAGCGGCGGCAGATTTTGCACAGTTTGTGACAGTCGGCATGGCGGACGAATTGCATGGATTGTCGGGGCATTACTCCGTGATTCCG